>Ga0325405_1006546_pt1 | contig 11760 bp, 13 predicted proteins | sample PopdelMetagenome_21_FD_205663 | JGI IMG/M metagenome (GOLD analysis project Ga0325405, IMG submission 205663) | Populus deltoides microbial communities from Bellville, Georgia, United States - Xylem-Control-R2 | ecosystem: Host-associated > Plants > Phyllosphere > Stem > Wood/Secondary xylem...
CTAAATCAGTGATTGGCGTATTCTTTTGATGTAACAATCAACTAGCAGAGAGTATATCAGCGAGTTCCCTGGTACTGCCTGATACTTCCAGATTAAGCTTCCAACAATTCTCACTAGGCCTTCAAATTATATGTATATAGTCGTCCACATATAGACAAGCCATACACTATGAAGTGGCTGGCTGGTATAATCAGAAACCGTGTAAAATAACCTGTCAGACAAGCCTCGACATTCAGAACAAAGTTACAACTTCCAATCAGTGTCCCATTTAATTGAATGGCAGGCATTGCCTAGCTCCATTAAATAAATAACTTATACACAATATTTATAATCACACAAAAAGATGAGAGGGGGAAGGGGCGCAGAAACAATAGGGAGTGGGGGGGGGGGGGGGGGAAGACCGGATTCATGGGTAACTTTTCAAAGATTATGAATGTTAAGGTAGGTCCAAGCAGTAGAACTTGCCTTTCCTTGTTTGACCACTGACCAGTAGAACTTAATGTCGCTTCTTTTGATCTCCTATTGCCGAAGGCGGCAGCGGAAGAACAAAGGCAAAATCTTTTCATGGGACAAGCCAAATACCATGTCAGCAGGGATTGGTTAGATATAGTCCTAGGGGGTTCTGTCATAATTTTGAGTGTTGTTTCCAAGGGCAGCCACCTTCAAACGCTTGCTCCAACACATCTTCCATTCGCTTAGCCAGTAAAATCTGTCAAAATGAGAATGGGATGCACACAGGTGAGGCAAGCATCATCACAAGAAATGTTTACCATCTGACTACCATGCTTAAGTTTCGTATGGTTGAGAAATCTAAAATAAAAAGATTTCTCAATGTGAGAGATTAAGTACTTGAACATGGTAAGAGTTGAGACTCTTCTCAAAAAGAGGAAATTAGATGAATATGGAAATTCTGGCAATTGACCTGTACTAATCTCAAACAGTCCATTGGATGGGAAAATGTCCACACTACCACCGAATTCACAAATGAATTAAATAGAATATATCCGCCATCCAGAATCCTTTTAACATGACCAGAAAAGTGAGGTAAATGAATTAAAAAGGCAAGGGGATTCTAGAATCAGTATTAGAATCTAAAAGAGGAGTTGGCACTGTGGTTCCATACATAGTAGACTAGTTAATCTATGTTTACCATGAACTGGTAAAAAAGACTAACACTATGCTTCAAACAGATAAAATTACCTCGAGACTGCCAAGCACAGCTGCGGGTACTTCCACCAAATCCTTCATATTTTTCTCTGGCAGAATCACTCTCTTGATGCCATAGCGGTGTGCCGCCAATATCTGCGAAAGAGAACAATCTAAGAAACAGCACCTTTGATATATGCATACCACACATGGGCAAAGCTGGGCACCTACATTGATAAAGTTCATGGCTAAGAGATGGTGTTTCCCCAAACTAATGATTAGAGTCCATTTTTTTAACAAATGATACAGTGTGTTTATTAATCAAGTAAGCCATAACCATCATATTGACCACAAAAACATATATGCAAAACTACAATCTATCAAATTAGATATGCATATATGAAATAACGAGCTCGAGATACTAGCAACATCCCCAAAAAGCTACATCACTTGCCACAAACTCCATTTTACAGCAAGATTTGATTCTCGTAAGAAATGTTACTGAATTTGCTAGAGCCTACCAATCAGCATTCCCAGCTGCCTAGCCAGGCAGTTGTCAAGTATTACAGAAGAGTTTTGGATGATCCTAATAATTTTAATGGAAGAAACCATTATTTGCCAATGCTTGGAAGAATATCAAGCTTAAAACTGAAGCCTAAATTGGAAGTCACCAATCTGATCCGACACAAATATGTTGCAAATGAAAACACAATAACAGAGAATGTGTTTACATTTGCAGCAAGAACACATAAGACCAGGTACAAAATGTTAACATTTCTAACAAGCACACAAGTTAAGGTGTTTCACAGGTCAAGAAAAGTATATCCAAGGCCCTGTTATAATTCAAAAAAAAAGGCCAGTAATTTGGAACAAGAACTCCATTTATTAAGCTCTAAATGGGAAAAAGAAAATGTCTAAATGTCATTGGTTGTGGTACATGGTTAAACTTGAAAAAAAAAAGAAAAAAAAAAGGAAAGAAAGAGAAGTGCTAGAGGTGAAACCAACAGCTCTATCATACCACATCACAGTTAAGATCCTCTTTTTTAATGGATAAAACTAATAAGACTAGCTAATCAAGTGGCTATACCTTATCCTTGATACCGCCAACAGGAAGCACAAGGCCCCTCAAAGTCATCTCCCCAGTCATAGCTGTATCTGCTCTTACTCTTTTCTGACTAAACAGTGAAACCAGAGCTGTTACCAATGTCACACCAGCTGAGGGGCCATCCTTAGGTACAGCACCAGCAGGGAAATGTATATGAACATCTCGATCCTCAAGGAGATTGGTTTCGTCAACAGCTGCCAACTTAAGATCAGTTGCCCTTGCTCGTACCTACATCATAGAAGACTCGATCAAATAAGTATCTCTGAATGAAATTTTCTGAGTATAAAACAGGATTATTTTCTGCATAACAGCTTATTTTTTGTGATTTTATATCCAATCATACATTTCAAACAGTGGAAGGTGCTGCACTCTTGAATATAGGGCAAATAAACATTTCATAAGCAGTTTAAAACCAGTTTAAAGCATGGTCTTCCTCAATAGTGATAATTATTCATTTCATAATTGTACAAGGAACGAACTGAAGATCAGGAAAAATTTGAATTACCCATGTCAGTGCTATTTGTGCTGATTCTTTAATTACATCACCAAGTTGTCCAGTGAGATGTAATTCACCCTTTCCAACCATTGATGTAGCCTCCACAAACTGAACCTCTCCACCAAAGGCAGTCCAGACAAGCCCAACTGATATACCTGGGGCTGCAACACGCTCTGCTGCTTCTCTGTCATCAAACCGTGGAGGCTGAATCACAGAAAAAGATTCTCAGATATGGTCAAAGACTCAAAATTACAATCTCACGTGCTACATTATGTAAATGGACAAACCACAGTATTTGGTCAATGTAAAAAATGTTTTAGCTTCGGACTACATAATGCATTAGAATACCTAGCAATGTCAAGGAACTGTCAGATCATGCTATAATCCAAACTCCAACAAACAAGACAGAAGGTTGAGCAATTTAACTTCCTCCATGAATGCCAAAACAAAAACCAAGATGCCAGCAGTGCAGTTATCATGCTTGGCACATACCAATTCTATCAAAGAAAATTGAAATGCCCAAACCACAATCCTACTCAGTATTCTCCATTTGGAAAAGGGAACCACAATGCATAACCAAATGTCATCAATTTTATTAAGATCGTCCAAGTGAGCCTGCCATGCAAGTGCTTCAATGTAAAGAAAATTTTCACAATCAGGTTCCAGCAACACAAGATTAACACCCTTATGTACAATAGTAAACCAACTAAATCTAATTGCTAAGCAGATGAATATAACAAAGCTCAAACCTCTATTAAAATAAACTTGACTAATGTATATAAAATTAGAAGCATCCAAACATAAAGTATCCTGTTGGAAATCAATAAATGATGAGAAAAATCATTACCCCCAGTACTTTCTCCAGCATAGGTTCATCCACAACCAAAGGTGAGGCAATGCTGAATGTGTTTGATATCTCATGATTGTTATCGTTCATTGGTATAACTTCAATTTCCACTTCTGCTCCCTCAGAAAGTCTGTTCTCCAACAATGGTGAAGCAAGCCGATGCATATCTTTGCTCAATGGTACAGTTTGTTCTTGCTCGGCAACTCTTACAGCTGCAGCACGAGCCAAGGCAGCCAAGTTTCTCTCCAGATTGCGTACACCTGCCTCCCTTGTGTATCTCTGAATGACAAGTTCCACCATAGCCTGCAATATTAGGAAGGCTTTCAGGACATATATTCCCTTACAACATGTGCAGCTTGTTACAGAATCTGCAATATCTCACTGAGTCCTTTCCTTTGTTTCTCATTTTCTTTATAGTTCCAAAGCAGGAAGACATAAAGACATGGATTCATCTTAGTTTGTAAAGAAGTAAACAGATCATCATATGTGATTACATGGATCTCCTTCCCATTAATATTGGTTATGAGAAACTTTCAGGTAGTTGTCATGATTCTAAATCTGTTTTTTAACAATTCAAACTAAGTCAATTTTTGTCTGCCTCTCCCTCTACCACTCAAACACTTCACTCTTATTACACTTACCATAGCATCCATAAGTCAAATATTGGATGAACCACTTCAGAAAAAACAGCACAACTATTGGAAAAAGCATTTAGAAAGAAAGAAATGCAATGATTGGATGATTCAGAAAATATCATGCCATTACTGTATCTACCCTTCCCTTTAAAAATATTTCAATGGAATATACAGATACCTTGATGATCTGACCAGACATGAATATTATCACAACTCAATATCTGAAAAATTGAAGTCTCAACAACCAGGATTTGAACATACAGGGATGGTATCCTATGATAGATAATAAATGACCACACCATTCCACGCATTTGATGACTAATGAAATCACTGGCTGACAGCTTTCAACAAGAAATATTCATCAAGTAAAAATAGTACTACTTCCATAGATGACCTTCAGCTAAAAGACGTTCACTCCGATATGAAATGCTTAATGGTTGACTTCTATGAGAATAAGAAACACTAAATTGCATCTCACAAGCAAGCATAATTCTGCAATTGTGAAGGGCAATGATATCCTTGAGCATGAAATTTATAAATGATAAAAACAGCCCTAGCAAATCCTCTACCTCTGGAATTTGAAGGAACTCAGAGCTCAACCCATGTTGATCCAAAACTCTTGGAATCAAATACTGCATCGCTATTCTAAGCTTTTCTTCAGGAGTGTATCCAGGCAGCTCAATGACCTCCATCCTGTCTAAAAGAGGTGGAGGAATAGGCTGCATCTTATTTGCAGTTGCCACAAAAATCACCTTTGAAAGGTCAAATGGAACATTCAGATAGCTACAGACCTTAAGTTAAGGAAGCATCATTCTGGCATATTTATCATGAGGTAGATGTTATTTTAATCAGAGTTCAGATTTAATGGCATCAAATCAGCTCTAAATTTCAAAACCTTCTCCATATGAACTTCTTGCCTTCAAATAGATCCTGGTCCTATTGAAAGAAAAACAATAGAATTTGGATCTTTAACAATAGTAATGAAAACTTTAGATTTAAATCAAATGTATCTGGAATTAATAATTAGCGATGCAAATATGTGTCCAGTGAGACAAAACTAAGATTCGGTGAAAGACATCCTGCAGCAAAAATAAAAGGATACTGATCATTGAATGTTTTATTCTGTTCAGGATCAAGAACCTCCAGCAGAGCTGAAGCTGGATCCCCACGCATATCAGAACCTGTCTTGTCAATCTCATCCAGCAGCATCACAGGATTGCAAACACCCACTCTCTAAAGCCAAAAGACCAGAAAAAGAAACATATCACAAACTTGGTCACATGATCTTCCTTTTTTTCCAAAGAGGAAGTTGGCTCTTAGCTTCAAAATTCAACTCTTACGCAACAAACAAATCAATTGCAGGATGGTACAGAACTTAATGATCTAATTCCAGTCTAATTTACACCCAAGTTTTAGACTAGAAATGTAAGCATGAATACAGAAGGTCCCAATTATGAGCATGCTGTATTATCCTGACAAAAAAATAACTCTACTCAAAAAGAGCAAGAGAGGAGAAAGCTCAAATTATGCAAATCTACATAGTTCCAGAAGTAAGGACATAATGTACATAAATTGAAGCAGAATCCCATGGATGAGCTTGAAAACTGAATGAGCCTTCTTCAGTTCAGATCATTTGTCTATTAAAACCCATTGGCATCGCATGCTTGGCATAAATCAGGGAGTATGAACTGGGCCGATAACTGCATTACTGATAAAAGAAATCCTGGTTTTTTTCCTTCTACAGAGAAATCTATTGGCATAAAATAATGACCAATTGGAAATTATGTTTCATTTCCTCAGTACATGTAGTCCACCATTGCAGAAAGGACAATAATCTCCAACTAATCTGACCAATCTAAAAGAATAAACTTTTAGATTTCACTGCACTTGTGACAGAATTTAAGATGCCCATATGTTGTTTATTGATCTCTCAAGAGAATTAGCCGGTTTCATGGAACAATTTGATTGCAATTAAAGCATCACTGCTTCTCCTCTTGAATTACAGAGGCAAATTTTTAAGAGTGATTTCAGTCATATAATGATAGGGACTAATAGGAATCTAGTTTGTGTGAGTTACATATGTGGATAATACTGAGGTATTAAAAGCTGATGCACAAGCATAATAGAAAACTTCCAGCTACCCCATATAGAAATTCCTGTCCTAATTGAAATACCTTCTAGAGGCTTGTGTACCAACAAAGATATTGACAAGAAACAGCCAAAATTACAAAAATATAATCCATCACAGTACTTTCTACCTTTATTCCATCTATGAGACGCCCTGGCATGCTTCCAATGTATGTTCTCCTGTGCCCTCTAATATCAGCCTCATCCTTAATGCCACCAAGGGATATACGGACAAATTTTCTGCCCAAGGCAGCAGCAATAGACGAAGCCAGAGATGTTTTTCCAACACCTGGTGGACCAACAAAGCATAACACTGGTCCTCTTGCATCTGGTTTAAGCTGCAGTGGAACAAATAAATCCAACAAAAATCTAATTGAAAATCAAAATTTTAAAAATACACGCAAGGAAACAATACTTGAAAATAGGTCAACCTTGCGAACAGCTAGATATTCAATAATACGTTGCTTGATCTTGACCAGACCATAGTGGTCATTATCAAGACGTTCTTTTGCAGCTTTTAGATCCAATTCAAGTTGTTCACTTCCCGTCTGCCAGGGCAGATCAGCAAGAAGCTCCAAGTAAACATGTGAACTATTATAACCAGGTTGCTGAGGTTGCATCTTCTTAAGCCTCCTGAAATGGGGAAAAAAGTGTAAGTATAGTAGAAATGAACAGAAAACTCAAGGCTGGAGAATATGAAATTAGGGTTTTGCATTAGAACATTTCAGAGCAAGAGACTTTAATTCAAATTAAGTCTAATTTTTTCTAAAGGAAACAAAGGCACAACACAGAAACCACGAAAATTAGCAATTGCAGGTAACCCATTGAAGATAATTCTCACCTTAAATTAGGATAAGAACCTCTTTTGGCTCTATGACATCCCATTGAGATATTAGAAATGCAGCAGCCCAATGGGTCTGCAACAGTAATCCACCTAGTCTCTATGTATGGATAACCCTAAAAACTTGGATTGTCCAATCAGCATCAAAAAATATTGATGCAAGTATAAATTGAGAGGAAGGATACAAGCGTCTCCAATGTCAGGGTTTGCACAATTCTTACTACACTAAATGCAATGGAATGTTTGTAAATCAGATGTTTTCTCAGATCTAAATGTTGACATTTACGATTTCTAACACCATCAAGTCTTCATAAGGGTTTTCTAGGACTATAGGGAATTTGGAATAGAGTCATCTACATAAGTTATGGTATTTCTTCATGTAAACTTTCCAAAATAACAATATTTTAATGCTGCATCAAAATGTAGTTTTAGTAAAATCCTTGACTGGATAAGAATCAACTACTTTTATTGCCACTCTAAATTCAGCTATCAAAAGATTGTGATCATCTGTTCTATCTTATCCAAAAACACATACCTCAACTCCCTTTGGGCATGCTTCCAGATATTTGAAGGCATTCCTGCACTTTGCATCTTCCTTTCTATGGCAGCCACATCATCCTCATCATCATCGTTGTCACCAAGCTCCTCTTTTATAGCCCTCATCTAGAATATGTATCAAATGGATTAGCCCAAAAATTATAATAATTGTAATATCAAGCAAAGATTTAGAAAAAAATGCTCTTATAATTATTATAATATCTAGTAAAGATTTGGAAAAGAATGTTCTATAATCTATAAGTAAACAATTTACTAATGGGTCAGCAGCTGTACTTTTATCAATCTGATAGCACTTTGCATCATAATCTATAACCATATATCCATTACAAAAAAACCTAAGATGGATAGTTCTACATCTGATGGCTAAGTACACCAGTCAATATCAATTTAATAGCCTTCAATTAAGGCACCTTTCAGGCCCCATCACTCACAAAATAATTCTGGGGAATCTGATAAATGTAAAAACTATATAATCATAACTCTCTCTCCCTCTCCCCCCAAATACTGCTAAAAATGCTCCATTGGATAATGAACTTAAAAGGTGAAAATAAAATGCAGCTAACACAATAGAACAACTAGACCTCAACTTCTATCTTTATTTTAAAATAACAGTTCAAATTAAATCCTTATGACAGGACTTATAGATTGTTTGAACTTCCATCCCTCCAGAGGGAAAAAATTGTTTATCACTGATAGTAGCATGAATCCTCCAAAAAAATCCTACCAGTTGGTTAAAACATAGCTTGCATCTAAAATAGCTTATGTCTAAGAACATTCAAATTGCATGACTGAAACCAGAAAACCGGGCTCTCATTTCCATAATAGATGCTTCAACTATGCTGAAGTATCTACATATCGTACCCTACATATTATACTAGCTAAGAAAAAAAGCATACCTGCTGACGCAGAAGAAACTCTTTCTGTGATTTTGACAATTGTCCTTCAACCTTTTGCGTGATCTTCTCTGCCACACGTATTGACTGTCCACAAATAAATGTTAATGCAAGACTCCATAAAGATCAGAGGAATAATCAAGTTCACTTTATGTAAATGCATCAGATGTTAGCTATCAGAGGATGAACAGATTACCTGTAAATGTTGGTCAACCAGCTCATTAGCTTTTGATAGCCTTGCCTTCAGATCAACAGAATCCAACATAGATAGCTGCTCTTCAAAACTTATCTCAAAGCTAGCAACAAATATATCTGCTAATTTGTGAACAGGAACAGTCTCCAAAAGGACTTTTGTCCTCCCACCAGTTTTTTGTTTCTAAGAGCAGGAATGAAACAACAATTTACAGAACATCAACAAAATAAGATGAAAAGCAATATGAAGAAGCTAATTCTTTTCTAGTAATACAAGAATCAGCATTCTTGAATGACAGGCATACAAATTTAAAAATTAGTTCGCTAATGAGCATATCTTACCATGACAAGGTTCACATGCAAATAGAGGTGGTGCATTTTCATATTTTTAATCCTAAAAATTACAGCAGAAAAATTACCTGCTCAAGAACAGAAATGAGTTCCATTGCAGTTGCTTTGAAGTGGCGAGACAGTGCTACAAAATCAGGATCTTGATCCACTTGCTCCAGCTCTAATAAAATATTAAAGAGTGGAAATGATTCAGCGTACTGATCAACAACGCTATATAGAACGCATTACTGCTAAATGATTCAGCATCAATGCATGTACCAAGCAAATAATTTAATTCAAAACTTACCAGCCTTTGTCATTTCAAGCGGAGATATCCGCGCAGTATAATATGCCCCTCTCGTGCTAAGTTCATGGAGATTGAATCTGCACAAACCTTCAAGAACAACTATGTATGTCACCCTCCCACTAGGTTTCTCCACTCCTCTAGAAAGATGCAAAGCACGAGCAGCCACTCCCCTAACGGAACCCACCAATCATTATCCATCAGAACTTCAATTTAAAATTTAAAAACAGCAAAAATAATAAACTTGAATGTGAATTAAAATATTAACCTGTTATGCCAATGAAAAACTTCTTGCTGGTGTTTCCCATCAACCTTGACATTATCCGAGGATGTACTAGCTGGAGTTTTCGAGCTTTTCTCACTGGTATCACTTCCAGCACCTAAACAATCATATTTCCATTCCATTTAGTCAAACATACGATTCGGAAAAAAAAAAATCAACGCCGCCGAGAAGGAAAAAAAAACACGAGAATCACGAGTTTTACTGTGGGATAAAGTAGGGCCCACAGATGCCGTCTCCGCCGTGGCAGCAGCAGCATCTCTAACAGGCAAAATCCCAATCAAACCCTTCTCTTCTCTCTGCCACAGTTCTTGCTCCACCAATTGTACACTGGAATTCATCGAAACAATTCGCAAATAGTCAATTTATAAAGATATAAATAAATAATCATGCCGTTCTTTGTAAATTCATGATCAAACAGCTCAACCAAAAACCAAATAACAAAAAATTCAGATTTATGGGGAAAAAAAAGTAAAAGATGGAGCGAGAGAGAGTTAAATGAAAAAACAAAAAAAGGATTACCTGCTGGGCGAAGTGCAGCGAATGCGAATAATGGCGCCAGGTAAAAGCACCTTGTTTCTAAACGGGAGGATCGCTAATCGACTCGGTAACTCGACCGATTCAGCCATTTTTTAACTCAAAAGTCAGCAGGAAAAGAAGAGAGGAAAGAGAGAAACAATAATGAAATTTCAACGAAGAGGATTTTTGTTTATAAAGAGCAAGAGTTTTGAGTGTTTGTTTATTTTATTAATTAATTAATTTAGAGAGGAGGACGAGACAGGGGATATAAATTAGTTAATAAGAACCGAATAATATTTTTATTTTATTTTTTAAAAATTATTTTTAACATTATGATATCAAAATGATTTAAAAATACTAAAAAAATATTAATTTAAAATAAAAAATATATATAAAAAATTTAATTTTTTTTAAAAGCGTTTTTGAAATATAAAAACAAACAGATTCTAAGAGAGATGTGGAAGCGTGACAAGGAATTGTTGTCAGTCAGTGATTAAAACTATGCCTTTGTTTCTTGAAAATGATTTTTAGAAAATTACTTTTAAAAAAATTTTATGTTTGTTTGCTATTAAAAAAAGTTGATGGAAAATACTTTCTGGTTAATAGAAAACACCTTCTTGTTAAAGGAAAATTTAGCTTGATTTTTAAGAAAGTATTTTTCTTTTATTTTGGACAGAAAACACTTTCTAAAAATTGTGAACAAATTAGAAATATTATATTATTTATTGATTATATCAAATTTAATCCTTAAACTTTTGATTGCTATATATTTTGTTTGAATTTTTTTTTTCAATTTTATTTTTTAAAATTTGATTTTTATATTAACTTTGATCCTTATTTTTATGATTGTTATTTATTTTTTTCTTATCATTTTTTTAATTGAAAATTTTTATCTATTAAATTTGATCCTCATTATTTTGATTGTTACTTATTTTATTTAAAATAATTTATGAAATTATAATTATAATTATTTTAATTTCATCATCTTTTAATTTCTTTATCTGTTAGATTTAATCTCTATTATTTTAATTATTTTTTTTATTCGAGATAATTTATGAAATTAGATTTTTTTCAATTTCATTCTCATTCAACTTTTTAATTTATAAGATTTGTTCCTTATTATTTTAATAAACTTGAAAAACAAACATTAATAAACTATTTTCCAGCTCATTTTCCATAACATAACCAAATATTGAAAAATATTTTCCAACTTATTTTTTATGGCACTATCAAATATCAGAAAATAATTTAATTTCTTGAAATTCATTTTTTAAAGAAATCACTTAAAAAAATTATTTTCCTACAACTTATTTTTCTCTTTTCAATTTCGATTTTGCTATCTGTATGTAAAAGCTAGCATCTGAATTTTGTTTTTGGATTTATTTTTACTTTAACTTTATTTATTTTTACTTTTACTCGATTTATTATTTATTTATTTATCATGTTACAAGGGCAGATGCATGTTTTTTTAACGGTGTCAAAATTTC
>Ga0325405_1006547_pt1 | contig 11759 bp, 13 predicted proteins | sample PopdelMetagenome_21_FD_205663 | JGI IMG/M metagenome (GOLD analysis project Ga0325405, IMG submission 205663) | Populus deltoides microbial communities from Bellville, Georgia, United States - Xylem-Control-R2 | ecosystem: Host-associated > Plants > Phyllosphere > Stem > Wood/Secondary xylem...
ATATTCCATGCCTTTGTGATTTCTGTCGTCTTTGCTTTCACGGGTTCCTTTTGTTCTCTGATGATTGATAAGAAGCCTAAGGTTAGCAGGTTTTTTGCTTATTTATCAGTGATTTCCATGGCTTCGGTCTTTTCTACTGTTGTTTTTCCCTTGTTTTTAGATAGTTTCAAGTGGGGTTTTCAGGGGAAGAAGCAGGTCATGGTTGAATGAGATTGAATCAAGACATCCCCAAGGTCCTGCCCTTTATGTGAACAATCTTTCGCTACCTGGCTGCGGGTTGCAGGAAACCCTAGCTGGGCTTATGTGAAAAATAACTATGAACTAATTAGGGTTTTTTACTTGGGTGTGTGGGGCTGGTGGTGTTTTGTGAGACTTATGGTTTTCTATATTTTCCAAAGCTATTAAGTAATGAATAAATAAAACTGCGTTGTGTTTTTCTCTCCTTTAGCTTGAAAGAAAGATTGTGGATGTTTTTACTTGGAAGAGATTTTGTAGCTTGCTGTGTCAGATGCATAAATAATGAGCTATTTTTGTTTCAAAATTATTAAATTATATGGTAATTAACCTTTAAGAATTTGTCAAGGACACGGAGGAATATCTCCTCTTATAACCGTAAGAAATTCTAATAATTTTGGTTTGGTTGGAGACCAGAAGTGTTCATACTAAAATCAAATTTAAAGACTAACTGGAAAACCCTATTGAATTAGAAGGAAATGGCAGATTTTCCACCAAATCAAAGATAGAGAAAAAAAAATCTTTTGCATGTGCAAGGAGTTTGAAACAAATCAACAGCAATCCCTTGTTTTTGTTTTAGCAATGTCACGTCTTCACGATGACTAAGGGAAAGTTTCTAAGATTTTATGCTCGAAATCCTGGCTTTCAAACATGTAAAGCTTGAATCATCAAGTCAAGCAGTTTTCAGGAGGAAATTTGTCTTGAATTAAAATTTTAAACTCAACACTTCCATGGTACAAAAGAACACAGTGCTTAGTTTCAGAGTCTGATGCTTCGACTAATTCTTGCGTTGATTCCAGAGCTTTCACCACCATAAGGACCAGAAGGTCCTTGCCCTAGTCGGCGCTTCTGTGCTTTATCATGCTTTGTCTGGGCAAAGAGAGAGGGGGAGAAGTAAGTTCCTAACTCAAGGACAATTCCCCAGGTGAAAAACAGAAAGATGTGGAGTAATCTATCATGCGGCAAAATAAACTAAAACAATGAACATACCCTGTATTTCTTCCTTGGATTTTTTGTCAACTTGTTGCGCGGACGTGTGAGCTCTCTGTTCTTCTCAATCTGGTGTCATTAAAAAAACAGAAAGTGCGTATATTTGTAAGTCAATACCAGCAGGGAACGATTAGTGATATGACGTTTTCCATCAACAGTTTCAGGCAGTGCAGGATGGGGGTCCTGTAAAAGCAATTTGACAGTTTAATTACATAAATTGATAGAAGGGTTTAATCTGAGTTATCTTGGGCAAAAAATTTGACGATTCAAGTAACAAGCAACCGCCACGAGTTCAACTCTCAGAAGGATCTCTGCACTTTCTAGCCAGTGCAGGTACAAGAGCATGGTTTGATTGTAATGTTCAAGAACAGTGAACAAGTAAACCAACCTTGTGTAAATCTCAGCTTTGGCAGCGAGTTTGGCTTCGAGTTTTTGCTTCACTTGTTCGTACAAATCATCTTCTGAGGATTCAGCATCTTCATCCATATCATCATTTTTGTCAGACTCAATTGCAAGTTCATCCTCAGACATAATTCCAGCACCTGCCAGCACTCTAAGCTCATGCTTCCTCCTCCTCTCTCCATTATCTTCTCTCTCAGGCAAATCATCACCACCACAAACAACCTACTCACAGGGGGCTAAAGGAAAAAAAATCACATCAAAATGTAATCTAAATTACTCGGCACAAACATTATAGTTATAAAAAAAGCTAAATAGCGTGGAGATTCCACTATAATTATAGACATAAATTACTATGGATTATGACAGTGAAATTACATGAGTATGTTGTGTAATTAAAAAGGCCATGGAGGATGTTTTAGTATTTTTCATGTTGAATTTTTATTTTTTTAATCGAAAAGCTGTTAGCACGTGTCCACATGTCTCAACGAGTGGACGACACTTACGTTATAAAGGTGACCTGTCAGATGCTTATCAGTGACTAAATTTAGTCATTCGCAGCTTCACTAGGTGCACAAGCGTGCTTTCTTACACATAGTGTGGCACGTGTATACATATCTTGGTTGAATTACCGTTGGTGATCAATTGTTTATATTTTTTCTTTCTTCTCTCTCTCCTGACAACTAAAGTATATAAGTATCTTCTTTTTATTTGTTGTTTGCTTGGGTCTGGCATGACTTCCAGACCGAAGTCACTTAGATCAGCATGACTGCCAGATCTAAAGCTCTTGGGTTAGCATGATTGTTAGACCTTGCCCGTTTACCCTTTAGTGACTTAAATATAAACCTTCAATTTAGGGATATTTAAGTCTTTTCAGCTGGCTCAGTGGTTATTACAAGATTGTTTGGGAGTGTATGCGTCTTTTTCAATTTCACACACAGTTAAAGTACTCTTATACTCCTATAGTCAACAAAAATTAGAATTGTTTACCAATATCTTTCTTGGTTTTTTACAATATTCGTAACAATAAAAATAAATTATTTACCCCAAGATTAAAAAAGGATAAGCTGCTAGAAAATGGTATTTTAGGTTTTTTCAATTTTTATATACAGTACAATAACACTTTTAGCCTCAAAAAAAAAAAACTTGAGTCTAGTGTTTTTGTTAGATCCAAGCACCTTGGATCTAGCAACCGCGCTAGGTCCAAGAGCCTTGGGTTTGATATTATTCAAGATGATCATGTTGCATGTCATATTTAAGACGTTTAAAATTTTTTCTAAATTCTTAAAAAAAAATTTACATTTAAAAAGAAATTTAATATTATCCCGCTGTAAAATTCGAGCTAATATACTAATAATTTACTATATGGTCAGAGTCGCTCCAAAATAGTGATAAAAAGTTGAAATCATTTTCAAAAATTCCTCAAGAGATGTTGAAGAGTCAAGTTAGGTATTGCTTGTTGGAATGATATCCGTTGAACCTTCAATCATTCTAATAACGATTACAGAAAGCAGCAGCAATATTGGTAAAAAATCTTTTGCTAGCTGGCTGCGGTTTACGGGAAACCCTAGCTGGGCTTTTGTGAAAAATAACTATGAACTACTTTGGGTTATTTACCTTGGTGTGTGGGCTGGTGGTGTTTTGTGAAATTTATGGTGCTCTATTTATCACAAAGCTAACAAGTAATGAATAAAGAAAACTGGGTTGTGTTTTTCTCTCCCCCATTAGCTTGGAAGAAAGATTGTGGATGTTTCTACTTGGAAGAGATTTTGTAGTTTGCTGTGTCAGATGCATAAATAATGAGCTATTTCTTTCAAAATTATTAAATTATATGGTAATTAACCTTTAAGAAATTGTCAAGGACACGAAGGAATATCTCCTCTTTTAACCATAAGAAATTCTAAAAATTTTGGTTTGGTTGGAGACCAGGAAGTGTTCACACTAAAATCAAATTTAAAGACTAACTGGAAAACCCTATTGAATTAGAAGAAGGAAATGGCAGATTTTCCACCAAATCAAAGATAGAGAAAAAAAAAATCTTTTGCATGTGCAAGGAGTTTGAAACAAATCAACAGCAATCCCTTGTTTTTGTTTTAGCAATGTCACGTCTTCACGAAGACTAAGGGAAACTTTCTCAGATTTTATGCTCGAAATTCTGGCTTTCAAACATGTAAAGCTTGAATCATCAAGTCAAGCAGTTTCAGGAGGAAATTTGTCTTATATTAAAATTTTAAACTCAACACTTCCATGGTACAAAAGAACACAGTGCTTAGTTTCAGACAAAAGAACACAGTGCTTAGTTTCAGAGTCTGATGCTTCGACTAATTCTTGCGTTGATTCCAGAGCTTTCACCACCATAAGGACCAGAAGGTTTCTTGATCTGGCGCACTTGCCCTAGTCGCCGCTTCTGTGCTTTATCATGCTTTGTCTGAGCAGAGAGAGTGGGGGAGAAGTAAATTAATAATTCAAGGACAATTCCTCAGGTGAAAAAAAGAAAGATGTGGAGTAATCTATCATGCGGCAAAATAAACTAAAACAATGACCGTACCCTGTATTTCTTCCTTGGATTTTTTGTCAACTTGTTGCGCGGACGTGTTAGCCCTCTGTTCTTCTCAATCTGGTGTCATTAAAAAAACAGAAAGTGCGTATATTTGTAAGTCAATACCAGCAGGGAACGATTATAGTTGACAAAAGATGGTGAAATTGATGCATTCTTGCCTGATAAGTGATATGACGTTTTCCATCAACAGTTTCAGGCAAGGATGGGGGTGCTGAGGTCCTGTAAAAGCAATTTGACAGTTTAATTACATAAATTGACTGAAGGGTTTAATCTGAGTTATCTTGGGCAAACAATTTAACGATTCAAGTAACAAGCAACCACCACGACTTCAACTCTCAGAAGCATCTCTGCACTTTCTAGCCAGTGCAGGTACAAGAGCATGGTTTGATTGTAATGTTCAAGAACAGAGAACAAGTAAACCAACCTTGTGTAAATCTCAGCTTTGGCAGCGAGTTTGGCTGCTCGTTTTTGCTTCACTTGTTCGTACAAATCATCTTCTGAGGATTCTGCATCTTCATCCATATCATCATTTTTGTCAGACTCAATTGCAAGTTCATCCTCAGACATAATTCCAGCATCATCCTCGGTCCTAATTCCAGCATCATCCTCGGTCTTAACTCCAGCATCTGCCAACACTCTAAGCTCGTGCTTCCTCCTCCTCTCTCCAATATCATCTCTCATAGGCAAATCATCATCACCAGAAACAACCTACTCACAAAGGAGCAAAAAGAAAAAAAAAATCACATCAAAATGCAATCTAAAATACTCGGCCCAAAAATAATTTACTATATGGTCAGAGTCGCTCCAAAATAGTGATAAAAAGTTGAAATCATTTTCAAAAATTCCTCAAGAGATGTTGAAGAATCAAGTTAGGTGTTGCTTGTTGGAATGATATCCGTTGAACCTTCGATCATTTTAATAACGATTACAGAAAGCAGCATTTTCTCAATTCCTGCTCTAGCATCAATTTCAGATGCGAGTAATTAGGATAAATAAAACTCAGCTCAGTATGCACCGAGTCAAAACAATTGAATTTTAAGAGTCTAATTTGTAATGATCCATTTCGAAAGGGTTAAATTTGAAGTGGAATCTTCCAACTCAATTTCTTCTCATCAACTTGAGCAACTTGGGGGTTAATATCAGATGAGCAATCATGTGGATGCTGGAGAATTAATTCCTTTATAAATGATAACTGTTTTAATTGAAACATATCTATCCAGTTGGAGAACCGCTATGCCTAATTTATTTCCAGGCTGTGATAAATTGAAGAGGACATAAAAAGAAAGGGCATGGCTAAGTCACATAAAATAGGATGTAATTAATACCTTCGGCTTATTCTGTTTGGAAATAACAAGTTTGGAAAGTTTCTTTGATCCCAACAAGCTTGTATGCTCATTACTCAATCTATGATTGCCCTTCTCATCATCTACGGCATCGTCATCATAGTCTTCATGGCTTTCAAGCCGTCTGTTCCATTCCATGGAACAAGTTAGTCATCACAAGTCATAAGCAGCTTAAAATTAAGGAGGATAGAAGCAGTAAAAGTACCCATTGACTGGTCTTCGATGCTTCTGAGCTTTATCAGGCTTTGAAGAAAAGGAACTAAAGGCTCTCTTCTGCTTCAATTTTTCCTCCAGGGCAGCTCTTACTTTCAACATTTCCATACTTTGTACACCAACTTCATCATTCTGCCAATTTTGAGTCTCTAAATTTAGCCACAAGCTAACTCAATTATGCAAAAGCATGACAAACAAAGACAGGAAAGACAAAAGAAAATGCCATGGGATACAAAGGGAAAAGAGCTATTGGGAAATTTGAAACTTATGACTTCTTTTATTACCTTACGCTTGTGTTTCTCTTCTTTGCTATTGCTACCTGTTAAAGACTCTGTTTTCAGCAGCTCAATTGCATCACAAAGCTGCAGAATCAACCAGAAATGATGTCAATTTAAAGGATTAAATTGAAAAGACAATCCATGTCAGGACATTAATGAATTGAATATGTAACAACCTCTGCTGGTTCTTGTGTATCAGCTGAGAGAAGAGACAATTCATGGTCCCTCGTGACAGACTGAGATGCCAAAGCAGGTCCATCACCTTCTCTATCTAAGCTTTCAATTGTCTGCATCCCTGGGTTTTTCTTCAGAAACTCATCGAGTTCTGATGGTAGATTCTCGTCGAGTTGCTTCATCTATTGAGAGTAACATGCAGTGAGAAAATTGTGAGCTGTAAGGTACACACTTAAATAGAAAGAAGCAGGCCACACCTCACAATGCAAAAACAGTAAGTCAATGGTCCTTTATACCTTCACCGCATGCAAACATGATATTTATGCTCACTGAAACCTTTCCTTTCATAAAAGCCAACAGAAAGAAAATAAATTTAAAGTGCCAAATAAGGGATGAACACTCACTAGATGATAATTTTTAATTAATTAACCAGCATAACATACCACTTTTGTATCCACATGAACTGTCAGATGAATAACACAGATGCATTACGCCAACCCCACTGACAGTGCAAGCTTTAGAGTTTGAGGGAAAATTAACATGCAATTTGTTCCTTATGATGAAACACAAGCCACCTTGCTCACTCCACGCATGTGAGACTTCTTAATGAGGCACACACAATCACATAGACAAAAAAAAATTTACAAATGAAAGTATCAGGAAAAGCAAATTTAAAGCTAAATGATAGCAAAGATGCAATACACCAAGCCAACCGACTCTGCAAGTTTTAGAGTTTTGAAGGAAACTTGACATGCTGTTTATTCCTTATGATGAAACACAATCTACCTTGCTCGCCCCAAGCATGTGAGGCTTCTTAACGAGGCATGCACACAAAAAAAACAAATGTTCTACAAATTGAGGAATTGGAAAAAGAAAAATTAAAGCATGTAAAGCAGAAAACCTTGTCCAATAAGCCCCTGATCTCTACAAGGCGAGCTATAACAGGGTGATCAAGAACTGGCTGCCCTTCAGACTTCAGAAGAAGATAGAATGTAATAGTTTGGCAATATGACAGCAATAGAAGCTGCTTCACCTCCAGATAGCGCAATCCACTTTCCAGCACGATTCCTCCCACTTTAACCTGCAGAACATATAAAGGCATATAACATCCTGACAGCATATGCTTCCAATAGTGAAATTGCAATATCTGGACACATGTGATGACTAGGAAATATGACTGCAGTTTAGAAAAGAAGAAACTAGGACTATTGTTTAGAAAATCATTTGCCAAAACATAGCATGATGCTTAGGCAAATGGAACTTGCATATGGAGCTCCAGTACAAGGCACAAAAAAGTGAAAGACAATAGTGACAGAAGAAGAAAAGTACCTTCTTTAAAAGTGGATTAACTTTGTTTTCAAGCTCTTCAAGTGTGCTATTGAGCTCAGACAGCAAACCAACCAATTCTGGAGCAGAACTGCAGTAAGAAATGCTAGCTCAGAAATGGGAACCTTTTTATGAAGTAAAACAGAAGAGCATATTTGAAAATATGGAATTAAAACCATGGAAAATCAGAAAACTGGTAACAACAAATTTATGAGAGTTGGAGCACCACATTTGTTTCTAACAGTAAGGGGATTCGATACTTAGAGAGAACACATGGAAAACACACAACCTCCTCCAACAACAGGCATAAAAGGATATAACAAATCCTTCAGAGCACTAAAGACCACCCATAGATTTCAATTAATATTACACGTAAAAATGGGGCTTACCATGGAGCTTTTCATGATCCCATTTTAACAACCACAATTCTAAACCGCTGAATAGTCCCAAAAAATTAAGCAAATGTCAATAGCATGTCATCAAACACTTGCAGCTATCTCACCTACTTCATTATGTACCTAGAGTTACATGTTACAATAGTGGGATTTCACCACTAGTTTCACGTTACCTTGTCAGTTCAATAATTACTATCTGCATTCCTCTATTTACATCTTATCTAGAAGCATAAAATTCATTGTTTAGCCAGGAAATAGAATGTAGATAAATACATTTAACAGCAGAGAAGAGCAGGGGAGATCCAATAAAATAAGGAAAAAATTTAAACGGTGAATCTGAACATCTAATCCAAAATTCTCCACTCATTGCTAAGGTATTTTCAATAAAGTTGCTCGAAATATTTGAACAATATCATCTGGCTTAACATGTGAAATTTCTTTACAAATACTCACTTCGCCAAAACTTGATTCCAAACAAAGATTCCATGGGAAGATCTTTTACTATTATAGTTTCATAAGTAATTGGTTCTTCCCTTTCAGGCTCTGAATATGCTTTACCCTTACAAATTATTTTCCTATTTCTTATTTGAGGAATGCTAGCAGCAGTCACTCATTAGATTATGACATGTCTTATGTCACTTAAAAGAAATACCTAGAAATTGATAGACTTTTCATATTAGAAAGTAAGAACAAAGAAGAGTGTTCTTTATTTTTTTGAAAAAGAAAAATATGGTCATGGGTTTAGCCAGTTTCTAGGTTATTTCTTTTAAGTGGCATAACATGTGTCATAATCTAATAAGCAACTGTTTCTAGCAGCTGTTAAAGAGACTGCTGCTAGCATTCCCCTACCCATTTTACAGCTTTTGTTTCAATAAAAACAACTTGATAAATAAAAGTCATTTCTTTGCAACTCCAGTAACATGGAAGTGTATAGAACCGTAGAACCTACAAACAATAAGCAAACAATAAAGCTAAGAGATTTTACCTAGAGATAATTTCCATTTGCTCCTTCCTTGACAGCTCATTCAAATCTTTGTTTAGCTCAAAAGTTGTACCCAAGTCATCAATGGCCTCTTTGCTCAAACGAGCTTTCTTTGCGGTTTTTCCTTGATTTGAGATTTCCTGAGAAAATAATCACACTCATACAATGTCTTTAAAAAGATCTATTCATTGATCCCCTTTGAGATACTAAAACTTTAAGAACTGAATTCACATCACTGTTACTCTGCCAAACAAACAAGACCATGGTTAAGCTTACCCCTAGTGTTAGCTCCTTGTCACTTTCATCTTCATCATCTTTAAGGCCAAAGTCTTCCACTGATAAATTTTTTGCTCTTTCTCTCTGTAATTTCAATACCTCATCCTCCTCTTCCTTTAGGGCCTCATCACTTGAATCTAACTGTTAAACATCAAACATCAAAATGTTCAGTATATTCCAAAGAGAGCATCAAAGCAAGAACGGAAAAAAAATATAACACACACAAACATGTCAATATATAATTCCAGCTGATATTAGGTAGCTTAACTGAGAAAATGGCGAGATGTAAAGCAATTAGAAGGCGGATGGGAATGAGAATCATGGCTCTTGATATTTAAATTCTCACCTCGATATCACGATTATCACCACCATGATAATCATGGCTCCTGTTCCCACTCCATAAAATATTTTGTGCTCCTTCCTCATCTTCTTCTTCATCTTGCAATTCATCATCAAAATCTCCAAACTTTGCTCTTAAGAACTTTTGCTGCTTTATAACTGCAGATAACACGCAATAAGTGACAAAATCAATAACGTGAAACTAGTTCACTATTCTGCCACTTCCAAGAACTGTAAAAGCAGCATGCAGAGTGGTCTTCTAAATTTACTAGTTAAATAAATGATTTAATCAATTATAAAACTGTTATCATTGCGACAAATGCTATTACTAAACAAAAGTAAAATTTGACTGATTTAATGAAGTAACCAATATATTCATTGGAGAAATATATCCCATGCTGATGTTGCAACTTAAAGTTTAAGTTTCACCCTCGCTTAATATATACAATCCATTTGTAAGAAGAGAATAAGAGAGTTCTAAAGAATGCATACACCTCAGTTCAAAAAAATGAAATATCATTTTTTCAGAGAGATTAATTAATCAAGCAAAGGATCACTTTTACTTTACATCAGAAACTTTTTCAGCACTCACGGAAAAAAAATGCAAATGAAGTCAAGATTCTTACTTTTTGCAGCCAATCCAGTATCTTGGGAGTCGTCATCATCTTCATCCTCATCATTGTTAATAGCCTGTTAGCAGTATCAACAAGAAAGTGACAAGAAAAATGAAATCAGAAAGCACAAAAGGTGGATAACAGTTTAATACTCTTTTAACACATAGGATGAGGAAACAAAGTTAAAAGCACAATTCCAATTTTTTCTCTTTCAAATAAACTCCCAAGGACAAAGCTATAGAAAGTCATCACCAGTCTTCATTCCCCAATGAAATAAGATAAACCCTTTCACATTTTCAATCTCCTTCAACAATCCAGCAACTAAAATACTTTCTACACATTATAACAAGCACATATAACAATTACAGGAAAACTGATAATTTAATTATTAAAGGCAGCCAAAAACCTCATCATCAAAAATAGGTTCTTCCTCGTCGTCACTTAATTCCCCAACATCACCATCTACATCAAGCGGAATAATATCCCTCTGTTTGTGAACTGCAAACATTCAAAACAACAACAAAAACAGAAACAAATCAAAACCCATGATTTCTTTCCTCAACTAAGCCCTAATCACCCATCAAAACAAATAAATATTCAAACCTTTTTTCCTCCAACACAAATTAAATTCAATAAAGGAACCAACAGCTACATTAAAACCGGTAACTCAGAAAAGAAAAACACCCCCACAAATCCCATAACCCAAAAAACGTAAACTTAAAGATGATAAACAAGAAGTAACATACAGGAATCAATATCATCGTCCATGTCTTGTGGGTCAACATATTCACCACGGGTTTTTCTCTTACTGCTTCTGCTGCTACCGTCTTTCTTTTGACTCCTTCCTTTCTTTGCCATGGCTTTATGAACCCAACAAATTTAACACCTGCAACATACACCAAAACAAGAATTTATCAGCTTACACTAAATTTCACAAAGAAAAAAGAGTAACGCAAAGGAAATTACGGTTGCTTCGTTTAACAGCGGGGAAGAAAGAAAACGCAAAAACCCTGAGAGTGTTGAACTAGCTATAGTTCACGCTGCTGGGGTTTAAAGTTTTGTTGGGTTTGTATTTTGGGTTTTGCTAGTGAGCCTAAACTATAAGACATATGGGCTAGAAGCCCATGCTTTTTACCCGAATTTTGTTCCTTGTTATCATCATCATTATTATTTTAAGATAATAGATGGTATTTTTTTGAATAACTACCTTAGCTTATACATAATTTTAAAATCCAGCCCGGCTTGGCAGGTCGATCCGGAGCTAAAACTGGGCCGGATTGAAGAAAAAACTGGAGAAGAAAAAACCCGGTGTAACCGGATTGACCGGGTGACCAGGTCAAAAATCCGGTTGCAGCCCATTGACATTTTTTTTACTAAAATGACGTTGTTTTGATTTTTTTTAAAAAAAATTAACCCGGGCTACCTGGTGACCCGGTCAAAACCCGGAACCAGGGCCTTGGACCGGGTCAGTTCTAAAAACTATGAGCTTATGGGTTATAGTAATCTAATTTAAAATATATATTTATATTCTATAAATATATTTATAGAATATTTAGATTTTTTAATAAAATATAATATATACATATTTTAATATTAATATAAACACACGCATATATAATTTAATATATATATATAT
>Ga0325405_1006551_pt1 | contig 11756 bp, 7 predicted proteins | sample PopdelMetagenome_21_FD_205663 | JGI IMG/M metagenome (GOLD analysis project Ga0325405, IMG submission 205663) | Populus deltoides microbial communities from Bellville, Georgia, United States - Xylem-Control-R2 | ecosystem: Host-associated > Plants > Phyllosphere > Stem > Wood/Secondary xylem...
AAATACCCCCCCCCAAAAAAAAAAAAAAAAAAAAAAAAAAAAAAAAAAATATATATATATATATATATATATATATATATATATATATATATATATATATATAAATGACAGCAATTAATTCTCTTGAAGATTATGGGTTCTCATTTCTTTTCTATCTCAGTTTATGATCGCATGGAATGATACTGCAAGAGTATGAACAAGCTCTGTTGTTGTCGTCGTCTTCTCCGAACAATGAAGAGAGGCTTGAACTCATGGGTTGTATTTATGATCAAGAAAACTCTGAAATTGTCGCAGAATTCAATATTTGTGTTGTTGTCAAACAAATTTATGGTTTTATTTTTCATTATCTTTTTTTTTTGTTGCCTCATAGCAAATTTATGGTTTTATTTTTCATTCTTATCTTATTTTTGTTGCCTCATAGCCAATTTCATAGCACTACCAGGTTGTAATGAATTTGAAGTAACAAAAAAAAAAACGTTTGGAGTGTTGAACTCGAAAAGAAATTTATTTCATTTCTGGCAGAGAAAACTTTTACATGACGACGGAACTGGCAAATAATTTTATGAATTAATGGGGTGGGGCATGAAGTGACACGACAAGCAGACAGCAGGAGATTTATTTTATTTTAAATCAACATCCTAAAATTTATTTGAAAAAATAACACAATTGAAGAAATAATTGAGAAAATAAATCTCCTTTTGTTTCGGCATTCTCACTGCCAAGAAAAGATTTCACTTGTTGTGCCGCAACAAAGAATGCAGCAGTGTATCTGCTAATAATTTTTTTTGTTGCGTTAGTGTAACTAGTTGCTAACAAATTGTCTGTTGAAGAAAACATGACTCTCTCCAGAGAATCTAAGGAAATCTCCTCCGAGGAAGCAGATCTCCTGTCACGCTAGTTCAGATTCAGGAAAACAGCCTACTGCGGAGGGAACTAGTTCATCTCGGTTAAAGGAAGCAAAAGTAGCAACCAGAGGTTTCAGTAATAAGGACTCCCTTGTTGGAGCCTCTTATCTGAATCAAAGGATGGCTGAAGATTGTCGACTAAGGGATGATTATAGTTCAGAAGATGATGATGAGGATTTTGGAGATGAAGATTGTCCTGTAATTAAATTCTGTTGAAGAAAAACGAAGAATCAAAGAACCGTGGCGTCAAACATTAATTATCAAAGTTATGGGGAAGAAGACTTACTTGATGAGAAGACTCCATACGCTATGGAAAATTCAAGGCGATCTAGGACTGGTGGATTTGGGAAACAATATCTTCCCGGATAAGTTTTCAATCCCGATGACCTGGGCTATGCTCTCTTTAGGGTCTATGGATGGTGGCAGATCATTATCTTACCGTGAGACAATGACATCCAGTTTTTATCCAATTGAAAAGGTCGCCGTGTGGGTCTGACTTCCAGGTTTGGCAATGGAGTATTATGATAAAAGGGTTTTGTGGAGAATTGGGGATCTTATTGGCAAGGCTCTGAAGGTGGACATGACGACGTCAATTGGCACTCATGGAAACTATACCAGGATTTGTGTGGAAATAGATCTTACGAAGCCATTATTATTGAAGTTCAAGGTGAGAAGGAGAGTACGCCGAATAGTATGTGAGGGTCTCCATCAAAATTGTTTCCAAATGTGGCCAGTATGGCATAAGAAGGAGATATATCCTCCTGTACAGCATCTCACTGAGAACGGGAAGGAGAAACAACAGGCAGAAGGTACAACGGGAGTGGAGATGATGCAATAAAATCAGGGCTGACATGAAGATATTGAAGTCTTCTCGTCACCATGTTCATGTAACAGTGGACGATGGAGGAGGATCATCATGGTTATGCTCTGTGGTTTATGTCAATCCAAAAGACCAGCCAAAGAAGAGAGTGTTTTGAGCATAATATTAAACTTCTAGCTCAAATCCATATCTTCTCCTTCAATAATGGTATTAGGTGATTTCAATGAGATTCTGTCGATTTCAGAGAAAATACGTACGTGTGCTAGCAAATGCAAGAATGTGTTATGATTGACTTAGGTAGCTTGGGGCCGAAATCGACATGGAGAGGACTGGAAAGCGGAGGTTATGAAAGAATTTATGATAGGTTGAATATATAGAGGCTTCGGCAATCGTTCATGAAGATTGAGATTTCTTGAGATGTGTGGTGTCAAGTGTCAACTCTTATAAACCTTTTGATTTTGTGTTTTTATAAGTATTTTTTTAAAAAAATTAAAATTTTTATTTTTTTCACTTTAAATTTTTGTTTTTGTTTTTTCAGATTATTTTGATATATTTATATTAAAAATAAATTTTAAAAAATAATAAAAAATATTATTTTAATATATTTTATAACAAAAAGTATTTTATAAAATAACTATTATCTAAATAATAATAATAATAATAATTCACAAAGATCGCCCGTCCATAGATTTGAAGCAGCCTAGACCACTCATGAAAACTTTTTCTTAACTAATATATATGTTTTAATTTTTTTTACTCAATATATTTTCTTACTTCCAAAATATAATTACACAAAAATTTTTTCAACATTGTATTTTATTAAGTTAAAAAAAATTAATTACCTTTTAAAAATTTCATAAACAATAAAAAACTACTATTGTTACAGAATATGTTTGAAACATAATTTTATTAATTTAAATTATACATATTGGGTTGATATATTATTATTCATGATATAATTAAAAATCATGTATAAAAAAGCCCTAATCTTATTTGAAATATGGTTATACTCATTTGAGTCCATGAGAAATTAATTTAAAAAAATTAAAAACTAAAATAGATAATACATAGATAAAAGTATTTGTTTTTTTTAAGCCTGTGAAAAATATTAATCATTTATAATGATTAAAAAAAACTTGGATAGGTCTATAAGTTGTCAATTCCATAATAAGAACGTTTAAAATATTATTATTTTTATTTTCTATAATAATATTCATTAGCTATTATTCATTAACAATATTATATTAGTTTAATACTGTAAATCTTAATTATGAGCAAACTAATAGAAATTCTCAAAATAATTGAAATTATACTTAGATAAGATATCGAATATGTTTGTGGGAAAGAATTTTTTAATTATCCTCAAATTTCTGGAAAAAAAGGATTATTTTGGAAACATTTCAGAAGTATTCAGTGTTTACGGATAAATTATTATATTGCATAAATGCTGAATAATAATATATGAGAAATTCTGAAGTATCTTTGCTTTCTTGGTATATCAGATAATGTTGATGATGTAGCTAACTTCAAAATGCGTAGATGATTCAAGCTTTTTTAGGGCAAGTTTCGCAAAACGAGGTATTAAAGATGGATTGTAGAAGATAAAGGTTGCTTCTTGAGGCACCATTTTTTGCGGGTTAAAGGATTTATTGTAGGGTTGAGTAAAAATATCAAAAAATTAAAAAAAATTTTAAAAAATAATAGAAAAAACCAAACCGTAAAAAAACCAATTAAAATTTTAAAAAAACCAACTGGTTCGGTTCGGTTTTGGTTTTATAAGCCTGAAACCGAAAAAACCGAATCGAACCCAAACTAAAAAAAACCGAGCCAAACTGAAAAAAACCCGAGCCAAATCGGAAAAACAGAGCCATAACAAAAAAACCAAGCCAAATCAGTTTGAACCAGTTTTTGTTTTAAAAAACTAAACCGAACCGAACCCGATCGGTTTGAACCAGTTTCGGTTTTTTTAAAAAAAATTTTCGGTTTGGTTATTTTTTTTATAAAAACCAAACCGAATCGAAAAAATTCATTTCTAAAAAAAAAAAAAACATAGTGGGTCTGCATTTTGGTTGGGTTCAGAGCGATATCATTAAGTGGCTGGCAGACAAGAACTTAAAGGCAATAAGAAAGATTAGAGATTAGTACTTAATGTGTGACCAAAGACTAGAAAAGTAGGCATTATAATTCACATTTGTCAAGAAGCCAAGTAGCCAACCCTCCTCCGATGTGCTGCTCATAAGACGGTATCATTAAGAAGCTGCCAGAGCGATGATGGATAACCACAACTATCCTTACTCTTTGTGTAAAAGATTAGATCACCTAACTATGGTATCTTGATTCGCTTTCCATGTGAATAAAGAGCATTTATTGTGCCAAATCAAGTAAAAATCTTATATAAAATGTAGTGTCAAGCCTCCTTTTTGGCCACACATTCTTGCATTTGCTAGCACCAACCATAGTGTGACCAACACCTGAGTGAGCATCAATTTTATGTAAATTGTAGTGTGAAGCCTTCTTTTTGGTGACGCTTTCGTGAGGTGCTTTCTCTCTTCGTTTTATTATCTTTCTTTTCTGAAAAGCTTTTGCTTCTTTTCTTTAGGGTTCGAGCTTTGATAATAGTAGCAGCAACGACATACAAAAATCTTTATAATACATAAATTGAATATATTTTTTAGGCAATGTCTATCTCATCCTTATGAAAATCTGCGATTACACTTGAGAGACCATGTTAATCCATTCTAAGATAAATTATGTCATATCACTTGAGAGACGTTGATTCGTTTCAAGGTAAATTATGTAATCGCACTAGAGAAACTGATTTCCCCATCCTTGGAAGGTCATGGGATTATTGGCCTAGGGGACCATATCCATCCTCATTGTTGAGACAATATCTATCTCATCCTTGGAGAAATATGCGATCATACTAGGGGGATCATATCAATCCCTTCTAAAGTAAATTATGCCATAGCATTAGGAAGGCGTTGATCCCTTCTAAAGTAAATCGCACCATCACATTAGAAAGACTGAGTCTATCCCATCTTTGAAAGGTCATGGGAATGTGAGGCATCATTTGGTGAAGAAATAAAAAAAATATTATTTTGAATAAGTCATTTATATATAAGAAACTTACATTTTTATTTTCATTGGCTCATTGGCTATGGTAAGTTTTCATTTGACTAGAATGCCTGACGTGAAAAAGACTATTCCTTTTCCCTTGGATAGTTACTAAAAATATTTCACATGTTCAATAGTTTGAACCAACATCCCACTTGTACTTGGTGGAAGCTTTTCAAAACCTCGAGGCTTCAATTGTATTTTGTAAAGTTGACAAACACATAGTCTAGATTTGCTTGTCTCACTAAGTCTATGAGCAAGTAGAAGAAATCATGCTCTGACTTAGGATGATTAAATTACCACGTAGCATTTTCTACTCCGTATTAAAGAGTGTTGAAGCTTTGATGGAGCATATATGCTAGTGACTATAGGGAGGTCCATGATTTGTCCTATTCTAGGTGTTTCTTGATTATCTGCCTTTGCTAATGATTAGGGATGTCAATAACTAGTTATGGAAGAACAATTGATGACTTTTTGAACAAGTTCCCACAAACAACGCTAGTGATAATGTCCCAAAAAATTCAAGTAGTTTGGGGGCAAAGCTTATGTCTTGGATAATCGGTTACTTTTTAAAGTATTTTGCATTTCGAAATGCATCAAAATAATATTTTTTTTTATTTTTTAAAAATTATTTTTGAGATCAGCGCATCAAAACGATCTAAAACATAAAAAATAATAATTAATTTTTAGCAAAAATGTTTTTTTTTCAATTTTTTTGGAAATACAGGTTGGCCTACGTTTCCAAACGCTCACTTAAAGGAATCTTTAGCCATTTCAACTTTTCAAATTTATAATCCATGTCATTAAATTGAAAGCACAATAAATAAATAAAAATTACAAAACCCAATTCTTAACAAATCAAACGCCAAACAATGAAACCTAAGAAAAACAAATATATAACACAAAAAATTATAATTAAAATAATAATGAGGGCATCAAAAATCTAAGAATAAAAATAAAAAATAAATTAGAGGGCATCAAAAAAATTAACATTAAAGTGTTAAATTGAAAAGAACAAAAAACTTTAACAAAGGGAAAAAGAAATCAAAAGAATGAGGGCTAAATTGAAAAAAAAATAACATAAACTTTGATTAAATGATGAAATTGAAAACAAAACTTTTAAAAAAGAGTCAACGAAAAAATAAGAAATTGAAAAAATACAGACCGAATTGGAAACAATAATCCATGACAAATTGTAATTCAAGGATGAAATTGAAAACATCAAAAAAATTTCTAAAAGGACCAAGGACTAAAATAAGCAATAAAAAACCTAAGGACTAAAATTAGAAATGAAAATAAAATAGGATAGGTGTGCACTTTTGCTAGGAAAGAGAAAAAAAGCAGGAAGGAAAAAAAAAGAAACGACTACCAGTAAAAAAAATCCAAAACACCCCTCGAGGAACAAAATATTTGGTCACGAGAATACATAGTACATGCTACCATAAGGTCGCAAAATCATCTTACACGCTAATTGTTCTTTGATTTAAAAATTAATGAATCAGAGTGAAAAGTCCAAAACACCCCTCGAGATTTCAACATTCATAAAAAAACCAAAGTAAAAAGACAAAATCATCATTAGACATTTTCCTTATTTTTTCATGAATTTAAGGGTAAAAAGGTCCTTTCACAATCTTGCAAAAAATGTAAAGGCATAAACACCCTTGCCTACTAATTCAATTTTTTTAGCTTGTGGGCAAATAATTGTTTTCAGAAAATTGAAAAGACAAAAGTAACCCTTATCAATCCTTTAATGACCAATTGATGTTTTGAAAAAATAAAATTACCCTAAAAAACAAGGCAACCAAAATTCTTTTCAAAAGACAAAATTGTCACTACATTCCCCAATTCATAGTGTAATTTCTCTACATCTACAGTGATCGATATAGTAAAAGAGCAATACCTTTTATATGTTTGTTAAATATATGATGATACAGGAAAAAAGAAAGATTTTTTTCTAGCCATTTGGATCCAGCTCGAAACTCTAGCCTAGATTCATGAGTTGCACATACAAACTTTTCATGCACATAATTTTCTATGCACACACAAGCTTTTTCATACAAAGAAAACATTATTTTTTACATCAATGGCACTACCCATCACTAACATTTCCACTAATAATATGCATGACACAATAACCATAGCAGACACATCAACCAACGAGCAACCATGACTAGCCATTAGTTTTTCCTCCATTGGATGACCAATTTTACTACTAAGGTTGAGCAACAATTTCCCCACCATTGATATACTTTCCTTCTTATTGAAGAAATTTCAAGGCTTTAGTATATAAATACACCTAATCACCAAGGCAAGTAAACTAGAAAAATTCCCAACAAAGCTAGTCTAACATACAACCACACAAAGCCAGTTATGTCATTCTAGACCATAAAAAATAGCCAAAAGCAATAAAAGCCAGCTAAAGGTCATAAAAGCCATCCAAGACCAAGACCATATACTCTTTCTCTTCGTATATGAGTTTCTCTTCCATTCATTTCTTTCATACTATACTCCTCTTACATGTGTTAACTTAAGCATCCAAGGGTTCCTTGTTTCAACATGGGACTTGTTTTGTAAAAAAGCTCAAGAACTCGCATTCAAGCCTAGTCACACCACCATGCATAAACCCAGCCATGAAAAACCTAGTTTTTTTTGTAAAGTTTTAATGACTTTATGGATTTTATTTAATTGCAAGAAAAATCATTCATTCTAATAAAGATATAGGTGAACTTTTTGGGTTTGAAAATTTCATCCCTTCCTTTCTGACTGTTAGTGGCTCAGAAATACTCTAAGGTGTAAACTGTGCATCTGGTTCAGCTGGAATTCGATATGAAACTAGAAAGAAACCGATAATTTAATGACATCTGTGCACATCTATATTTTTTGTAACCTGTTGATGAAAATAAATTTCTCTGTTTGTAGGGTATCAATATCAAATTAAACAAGCAGCTACAAAATCACAAAGTTGTCATCTCACAGATAACAAATATATAAGGAAATAAACTATCTACTGAATATCTGAATAAGTGCTTGTATTCCTTTATCATTGGCAGTAATGACTACTTGAACAACTATTTTCTCATCAGAATATTATTCTGCTTCTCCTGGCATAGCATGCCGAATTCACAATATATTCTATGTTAAATTTGTTAGAGCAGTGAGTATAGCAAAGAAGGTTTTGAGGCGTGAAGATCACACTATCTTTACAGTATTAATTGCCTGTATTATGTTTGCAGCAGGATTAAATCAATATACATTCAAGATACAACAAAACCTTAAAACTTATAGACAACAACTTCTATAAGTTTCTTAAAAAATTTTGTTTTTTTTTATGAACATAAACAAAGAGTTTGCAGACAAAAAAATAAGGAGAGAAGAAGATTGTTTTCTAATTAATTTCTGTCAATATCAAATTGATATTTATAAGGAAAATAATATTTTTTTAGACCAATGTGTCTGTAGAAATTTAAAGGCACATCTCTATAGAGTGTTTAGAATTTAAAAGGCACATTTCTACATAACAATATGTCTATAAAATTCAAAATGCAACTTTTTTGTCAAATTAAAAGAATAACTTGGTAGGAGATATTATGCATAATTAATTAATTAATTTAAAAAATTAACTAATTAAATTAAATTAATTCTGAAAATAAAATTGATTATTTTTTCATAATGACAAGTGCCCAAATGCCATTATATATATAAAATTTGGCTTTCTCTCCAAATTTTCCTTCCAACATTCAAATCTATTGATTTGGTGTCTCTCACTTTATAAAGTACAACAAAACCTCTTTCCTTTCTAATGTAGGATAGAGTTCTCTTTGTTTTTTTTTTTTATCTAATATTCAAGCTATTATAACAATCCCCCACTTAGCTTGTAATTTTATGTTATACCTTGTTGCATTCATAAATAAAAGTATCTTTGGATTTAAACCTCTTTTTAATGTAGGCATTCTAAACTCTAAAGAAATTACGATGGAAAAAAATCTTAAATTAGAATTTCATTTTATAGAATTGCAAATATTACACGATTAAAATGGAAAAGGCCCTCAAATTTAGGGATCTTATTAATTTAATCAGGGGTGTAATTGAACACAACAATTAAGATTTGAAGTCAATTTGAAAAAAAATTAAAGGACCAACAATCAAAATGGAATACACGCTAGAATTTAAGGACCCAATTGATTTAATTAGTTGTTTAATTAAAGAAACAAATTGAGATTTAGGGTTAATGTGGAAAAAATTACACAAATTAGAAATCCAAAGATTGAAGTATAAAAGATGCCAACATTGAAGGACACTTTTGAGTATCATCAGGGGTTAATTGAAAAAGATCTTGGAAAATCAATCCAATTTGACCGAATATGAAGGAATTAGAAGTATAAGGATTAAATTGACAACAAAAAAAGAATAAAAAATAAAATTGCCTATTTAAAAAACGATGTGTAGCACCGTTCCTAAAGGGAAAAAATGTTAATTAGAGGAACCAAATAATGTCATTTAAAAGCATTGTGAGGGGCAGTCATATCTCTCACACATACATGCTTTTATTTATCCATTTTTTCTCCTTTTTATAGGTTTTTTTAGAGCTATTATGGACCACCATTTCTTTCTCTCACTTTGACATTAATAATCAAAAAACATGTCATTCTCTTTCCTTACACTTATACTTTATTTTTAGCCAAAGATCAACTTTATTGCCTCTTTATGGTGGTGAAAAATACGTGCCAGAGGAGGTAACCCGAGTATGTTATACAAAGTGTACAACAATGGTTAATGGACAAGATTGACCCAAGTAGATCAATGAATGAACTTGTTCTTCCCAGAAAGGTTCCAGAACCTTCCTTCCTACATATGAATAAAGGGGCCTGATGAGAAAGAAATGGAAGAAGCCTAGAGAAAAAAGGATTTAAATTTAAGAGATATAATAAAGAAGAAGGTTTAAGTTTAAAACGACTTGTCTAGAGGGTATATAGGAGTGAGGAGAGAAAACAAAAAAAAAGAGAGAGAAGAAGTAGAGAGAAAACAAACCTAAAATAAACAAAATTGAATTGTGAAGAAGAAAGAAAACTTGTTTTTTTTTTTTCACTAAACTGAATCATTTCGAATCAGAGAGTTCTAAAAAGGATAAAGAAGCAAGAGAGGAAGAAAAGAATGAAAGAAGTAGAGAAAAAAAGGCATAACCAAGGAGATATAAAAAATCTTAGCCTAAAGGGAGAAAACCACTCAAAATACCTCTCCACCACAAGCCACCCACTGTGACAGCCACCAAGGACATCCATAAAACCTCTCCACTCTGCTAAATCCCTCTTTTTTTTTCTTTTATGATTTTTGTGCAAAATGTGCAAAATAATGTTTTTTTGATTTTAAGATGCATGAACACAAGTAAATAATGGTAATTATAGGCTTAGTTAGGTTTGATTTGGATATGGTGTGTTTTGATCATAAAAAAATTAAAAAAACAAAATGGATAAACATGTATTTTGTTTTCCATAGAAAAATACATGGATGGAAATCTAAAGTTTAGATTTTTAGAGTTAATTTGTGTTTTAATTTAGGTGTTGCATGCCTTTTATTTTTAATTTTTTTTTAAAAAGAGAATAGATGCTATAATTTTAGTTTAAAAAAAATGCATGAAAGAAAACCAAAACTTGTGTTTTTAGGTTCATTTGTAACATTGACTTCCAATTATAAAAGTTAGGGTTTTGAGATTTTTTGTTTTTTTAATGTTGCATACTTCCTTGATTATGAATGAGAAAAATCATGACACATGGTTTTGCTTGCTTAGACGAAGCATGAATTAATAATATGACTTTAGATTTTTTATTCTTAGGATTAAATAGTTATCTTGTATTTTTTATGCTTGTTGTAGTTATCCTTGTTTTCATGATCATGCAAAAAATATATTTCATATTCAATTCCATGTATTTTAGCCCTACACACACACTCATTTTCCATAAAAGTTTTGTAATTAACATGTTATTTCCATGATCTCATTAATTTTACATTTACATGTCTTTATTTCTAAAAAAAATAAGAAAATCAAAAAAAATATTTATCACATTGCATGTTTTTATATTGGTTTTATAACTTATTTATAAAACCCATTAAGATTTGAGCCAAATAAAAAAAGTTTTTATAGGCCAGCATTCCAAAACAACTTTTAAAAACTTTTCATTAAAAAAATAAATATAAAAAAATAAATGTTTTATTATTCACACACTCATAATGTTTGAGATAAATAGACTTATAATGAGCTATTTTTTTTTAATTATTATTGAGGAGAAATACCTCGGTCTCTTTTATTTTCAAAACATGTCTTCCTTTCAAAATTTCAAGCCTTTAAGTCTATTATCCATCAAGGACATCTAAGTAACAATCAAGGATATTAATTTTTCTTAGTAGGTCCAAAACATTTGTGCCCCTAAATCCTATCACCAAGTAGGTCAATCCACAATTGTTACTATTTGAATATTTTAGGATAGGATGCAAAATTCTCATTCAACAAAAAAATACGAGTGAATCTTAGTATTATAAATAAATAAACATGAACAAGGCATTATTCATGGGCTCCTGTTGCATAAGTAAAGTATTTAGCAACAAATCATCTTAAGATCAAATAGTAACAATTGTGAATTGACCTACTTGGTGACAGGATGCAAAATTCTCATTCAACAAAAAAATACGAGTGAACCATAGTTTTATAGATAAATGAACATGAACAAGGCATTATTCATAGGCTCTTGTTGCATAAATAAAGTATTTAGCAACAAATCCTCTTAGGATCTGAGTTAGGTTCAATGAGCTTAATATAAATCCATCCAATTATTCATTAACATGCCTTAATAAACTATTAATAGTCTCATGTCATGATCAAGAGTAAATAGTTATAGATATGTCAATTCATCAAGTAATCGAGA
>Ga0325405_1006555_pt1 | contig 11752 bp, 4 predicted proteins | sample PopdelMetagenome_21_FD_205663 | JGI IMG/M metagenome (GOLD analysis project Ga0325405, IMG submission 205663) | Populus deltoides microbial communities from Bellville, Georgia, United States - Xylem-Control-R2 | ecosystem: Host-associated > Plants > Phyllosphere > Stem > Wood/Secondary xylem...
TGAGCATCTGGGGTCTCTTTCCAATCTGTTGGGGTGTTAAGGACAGGACATTTGTTGATCATTGAAAGGAAGGGGTCAAAAATCTCATCAACACAAAGCTGGGAAATGAGTGACATGCTTGTTTTTGTGTAAAAAACGTGTGGAGAAGGAGAATGAAGAGTGCGTGTATTTAAAGGGGAGGTGGATAGTTGTCTTGAACTTTCTTGCATCTTCTTCTGGCTGCTACATAATTCTGGATCAAGATAAGATTTAAAGTGTTCTACGACATTCTGGAGCTTAACTTTTATTTAATTATTTTGTTGGGGTTAACTTTTCTTTTTCCCTCAAGGGAAAGCTCGATTATTCTTTTACTTTACAATTTTTTTCATTTTTTATTTGTACTATATATATATATATATATATATATATATATATATATATATATATATATCTGAGGTCAAAGCTAAGTGAAATATTCCTATAAGGAAAAGAGAGGCGAATTAAATTCATTATAGGAAGTTTTTCCTTTTTAATTTCTGTAAAACTGAAATTAATGGCTAAAAACCATGTATTGTAATTTTTGTTTCCCCTGGCAATTAAAAAGGCATAACCCAAGTATTTTGTTTAAGGGTTGAGATATATATATATTATTTGGTATTGTGATAATATATATTTTTAATATATTTTTTATTTAAAACATATTAAAATAATTTTTTAAAATTTTAAAATTTATTTTTTATATCAACAGTATTATAAAAATAAGAAGCCCACTAAAAATATTTTTAAAGTTACAAGTTGATAAAATGCTACAAAGCCGACGACCAATGCTTATCATATCATTATATTTAAATTTACTAGATTTTTTTGAATTCATCCAATTCCATTGCTCAAACTTGGCATCGGCAAAATATTGATGATAATGAACAGCAAAGCAAGTTTTTAATAAATTGAGGGGAAAATTAGATATCCACACCAATAGCTCATAGAAAACGAAATTGTTTACTCTAATTGCAAATTATGCTAAAATAAAGTTTAGAAAATACAAAAAGATAAAAAGATCAATCCTAAATATAAAAAGTTTAGAAAATACAAAAAGATAAAGGTTCAGCGAGATGATTTCGATTATTTTTTAAAAAACAATCCTAAATATAAAAAGTTTAGAAAATACAAGTCATAAATATGATTGGTAACAAACGACTTGGACTTTACTAAATAAATATTTACAAAATAGTGTCAAAATTGTTTTTTAATGAAAAATTAAAAGCGTCAGTTCTTACTTATTAATTCTAATTTATATTATTTTTCATTAAAAATATATATATTTTTTATGGAGTTAATCTTGGCCTGATGACTAAGATCACGGGTTTTAAAGGTTAACACGAGCTTATTTTATTTTTTTATTAAGGTTCTTTTATTAAATTGAATTATTTTTAATTTTATTATTCAACATTTAATTTTTTTAGTTTGTCTTCATGCTTTTTTTTTTTCACTTTCCTTTATATGAGGTTATCTTAATCATAGGTTGACTCAGATTTTTTTTCTTTTTAATTTTTTTCTTTAATCACTAAGCATTTTTTTATTGGGATTTTTTCTTTGTTATTTTTTGGGTTTGTCTTTTATGTGGTTGGTCTTGGCCTCAGTCACTTGCTTCAGAGGTTAACATGAATTATTATTATTTTTTTTTAAATTGATTTTTTTTAATTTTATCATTTAATATGTATTTTGTTTAGGAATTGATCTTTGTAATTTTTTTTCACTTTCTTCTCTATAATCCTATCCTAATATTATGTCTATGATCATGGGATTAGTGAGTTAATCAAGGTTCGCCTATATTTTGTTTTCATTATTTTTTTCAGCTTTGTCATTCAATATTGAACTATTTGATAATTGAGTTTCATAGTTTTTATTTTATTTTTTTGTTAATGATTTTTTTTCTTTTATTACGGTGGATGATTGTTTGATTGAACAAAAGATTTATCCTAAGAAAAAAAAATTATTAGACACAACTAAGCACATAACCCGTATTGTGTGATTAATTATTTTAATTTTAGTTATCTCTTTATCAAATATTGGTTTATCTAATTAGATATGTGTATAAGCATTTTAGTTTGTGATTGATAATGTTTTTTATATCTTAAAATACATTGAAAAAAGCTTGTATATTTATTTCTTTTATTAAGAAAAAAAATTATCATATCGCGTGTCATATAGCTTAATTACTAGAAACTCTAAACATGTGGGATTTCTACTATATATGCATTGTGTATCAAGAGACACTTAACTATAGACTTGCATAGTTGATTTTCATGGCTTTTAGATATTGCTTTGCCTTTTTCTTTTAAGGCTTCGAGAGCTACTCTTCTTTTTTCTACCACTGTAGTTACTTATTATAAAAACACTGTGCATTTACTGTGGACATGGACTCATTGCACTGTGGATGACACTGTAGAGCTTGTGGGGGGCATTGTCTTTTTTGTTTGTAAGTCAGAAGGGTTGTTGGGTCGATGTAGCAGGACCCCATAGCGTTGGGTTCTCCGGAAACAGAACCCATCAGACAACTTTAGGTCCAGCCCCCAGCAGGACCCAAGACTTTATTTTTATTTTTTTCTTTTCTCTTATTTTTTTCATACGGTAAAGAAGAAATAAATTGATGAAATTTTTTTTATATTGTACAAAAATTGGGTGGTGATCAAGGTTGTCAAAAACGTTTTTTTGACACGACATGAAATATACAATATAAACTCGGATCGTAAAATCGCAAGAAAAATATTTTAACTAATTATATATTGACAATTTCAGTCAAGTAGTAAATAATAATATAACACAATTAAAATAAAAGTAAAATAAACAATACAAATGTCCAAACACCTTAAAATACATAATTCAAATAAAAATTCATACATGGTTTAAATAACTTAAAAATATGAAAAGAAAAAAAATAAGATTGAACAACTATGTTTTATTGATAGAGTTTCAGAATATTTTCTAGAGGACAGGTCTTGAAACACACTGCAGACAACTAGTGAGATGATACAACATTCTAAGGTATATCAACAACTTTAAAAAAAAATTAACAGAGACCAATATAATGAACCCGCGACAACGATAACAAAAATATACAAAATGAAATCAATTTAATCTCATGCCACCTCACCTTCCACCTTTTTTATGTTAGTAACAAGTCCTAGAATTAATGTACAAATATCCCACCAAGCAAGACATGTATTTCAAGTTCTCTCTGAGTCTTTGTCGTCTATCTTTATAGTTAACAAATGGTTAGTCTAAAACAAAGTATTTCTCTCTATATAAGTATTCCTATCTCTTATTTTACTCCTTTGATTCCTCACCATCTACATTTGTCTTCCCATGGTTTCGATCCTCTGATCATGCCTTCCCGGCCTAAAATAAAGTAAAAGGTTTTCTCATACCCAAGATCCTTTAATGCTAGTGTTAGTTTGCTAAGATTGAAAATTTGAGATTTGGGCAACGAGGAAAGGGGAGACTGGGGAGTGGGGACTATGTAGTGGAGTGTCAGGGGACTCAGACAGCGAGGCAGTAAATTTTTTAACTTTTGCGAGTTAAAACTCGAAATCGGTCAAACTCGGTCAAACTCGTAAAATCGGTCTAATTTGATCGATTTTGATCGAGTTTGACCGATTTCAAGTTTTAACCCGATTTGACATGTTATATACATGTTGACTCGTAAAATTGTAAGATTTTAAAAGTCAACTCGTGATTTTAACAACCTTGGTGGTGATAATGTTTTTTTATTTGAGGTTAGGTTGAATTTTCTTATTAAAGCATGATTGTTTTTTCCTTTCAAAACACTTTTAAAAAAAATAGAATTTTTTTTATTTTTTTCTTTGCTTCAAATTAAGATTTTTTTTTTCTCTTGGTTTTTTTTCATTTTCTCTTATGTAATTTTTTTCATACGGTAAAGAGAAAATAAATTGATGGGACTTTTTTTATGTTGTATAAAAGTTGGGTGATGATAATTTTTGTTCATTTAAGGTTGCGTTGAATTTCCTGATTAAAACATGTTTGTTTTTGCGTTTCAAAAATGCTAGCACATTAACAATGGTAGAGAATGTAATATATGCATAATCTATTTCAATAAAAAAAAACTCAAGAAATAAGAAAAAAGAAGAAGAAGAAAGTTGTCCCACCTATTGAAGGATTATGTTTTCTTTAATGAACATAAAAAGGGAATTCATTTAGTAATATTATTTTTTAAAAAAAAACTTGGTTATTGTAGTGTGTTATCTTTGATTCTTTTATATTAGACTAAATGATTTATATATTTTAACAAACTCTATGAATATTCAAAAAATAGTTAAATAGTGGCATAAAAATTTTATATGTGCATATTCTTAATACATGCCTCACGTATAATCGAAATGAACTCTTAAAAAAAATCATTCAGAAAAATTATAATTCTATTATTATCATATTAAAGTTGATGAAGCTCTAAAGAAATTTTTTATTCACCTCATATATTTTATATAGTTGTATTATATAAGAGAATTTTTTAACAATAAAATCCATTAAAAAATAATTCATAAATATTATAATATAATATTATTTTGGATAATATTATAACGACAGTGGGTCATGCTTAGTTGAAGGACCCAAAGCTGCTTGGTCTTACTGCTCAGCAGAACCCGGACCCAAAGCTGTTGGGTCTTATTGCCCAACAGAACCCAACGCTGCTGGGTCCTTGTGCCAAACATGACCAAATGATGTTGGGCTCTGCTGCCTAGTAGCGTTGGCCCTAGTTGGGTGTAGCTCCATTGTCAGACCCAAATTTATTATGCATGGCTCTGCCGCTAGACCCAATAATAGTGGGTCTTGCTGACCAGTAGGACCCAACGTTGCTGGGACTTGTTGAGCAACAAGACCCAGCAGCATTTGGGGCCAGCTGCTAGTAGGTCCCAGCAGCGGTGGGCCCTGATGCCATCAGGACCTAGCAGCGTTGGGTCATGCTACCAGTAAGACCCAATAGTATTGGTCGTTTCTGTTTCATTCTAAATTTGGACTTGCAATTGACCCAAAAAAAACTAGTCGACCTGAGGGGTCAACTCGAAACTTAGGTGACCAGGCAAAAACCCGATGGAGACCTTTTTTTTTCAAATGTGTTTTTTTGCCTAGCTAGAGACCCTTCATTTTTCATATTTTTCAATTGGTTACTAATTCATTTCAACGTTCACTATATAAATACTAGAAGAATGTTTTATTTTTTCAATGTAGAATTTAAAACCCTTTAGTATATATACTCTTTGTTCATAAGAAAAAAATTATGCTTTTTCAATGTAAGATAAAAAAAAACATTTTGAAAGAATCTTTTAGACTTAATTGTTTACTACACATATAGTATATATCGACATGGATTGTTTCTTTATTTTTTTCTTACAAAATATTAAAACCTCAAATATATTTTTTCCAATTTTCCCGATTTGACCTGAGTCAACTCGTATAATCCAGGATCCGGCTCCTTGGCCAGGTCAACCTCTAAGCCGGGTTTGATAACTATGGTTGTCATGAAAATATATTTTTTGATTTGTTATATTTTTTAAACTACCAAAATACATTGAAAAAATCTACATAAATAATTTTTTATAAAATATAAAAATATTTGACCCATAACAAAACATAGATGTTAAGTCATGTTGGTCTCTCATCCAAAGTCAGCTCAATTTTCGGCCCGGTTTGTTTGCAAGAGAGTAATTTTCTTTTGAAAAATAGTTTTTTTGGAAAGTGAATTCTAGGAAAGTAAATTATTTTCTAATGTTTAATAGTGTCATGGAAAATAAGTTGGAAAATATTTTTCAGTGTTTAGTTATGTTATGGAAAATGAGCTGAAAAATAGCTTATTAATGTTTTTTTTTCAAGTTTATTAAAATAATAAGGAACAGATCTTACAAATTGAAATATTGAATGAGAATGGAATTGAAAAAAAATCAAATTTCATAAATTATCTTAAATAAAATATATAATAATCAAAATAATAGAGATCAAATCTAACAGATAAAAAAATTAAAAGATGATGAAATTAAAATAATTATAATTATAATTTCATAAATTATTTTAAATAAAATAAGTAATAATCAAAAGAATAAGGACCAAATTTGATAGATAAAAAATTTCAATTAAAAAAAATAATAAGAGAAAAGTAAATAACAATCATAAAAATAAAAACCAAAGTTAATATAAAAATCAAATTAAATCAACTTTTAAGGGATAAAATTGAAGAAAAAAAGATTCAAACAAAATATATAGCAATCAAAAGTTTGAGAATCAAACTTGATATATTCAGCAAATAATATGATATTTCTAAATTTTTCACAACTTCTGGAAAGTGTTTTCCATTTAAAATAAAAGGAAAACACTTTTCTGTAAATAAAGTCAAATTTTTCTTTAACAGAAAAATATTTTTCGTTGACCGAAAAGTGTTTTCCGTTGACCAACTTTTATAATAACAAATAAACACAAAAAAATTTAAAAAATATTTTTTTCAAAAACTACTTTGACTATGGGAGTGACATTTGATGAGGTGATTTTACATTAGGTCCAATTAAAAAAATGATTAAAACTTAAAAGTTAGTACAAAATTCAATCTGATAGTTTTATAAAATTATATACACAGGCAGTTTTTTATTTATATTATAATTGATGTTTTTATTTTATTTATAAAACAAAAAACAATTATCAATATTTGGCTAAGTTTTTTCATTTATTTACATTGGTTAATTCTTATATTATTTATTTACACTAGATACTTTGTTATTTATTCTTTCAAATTTTTCGTCAATTTTTTTGCTTGGAAAAGTTTACCATCACCAACAAGTCAGCTAATACCGCAATAAACTATTGATTATTTGGGTCTTATAAATAAATAAAAAGTAGTCTAGTAACATTTAAAAATGGATGAGTTGATAGTTGTGTTGATGAAACATATAATTGATTGCATCTAATTGTTTGGAAGCACGATTTTTCACTAACATGTAATTGTTTGAGAGAGAGATAGAGAGAGAGAGTGAGGGGTGGCATATACGGGGTTGGTTCCAAAGAGTCTTCAGTAAAGACGGCCTCTCTCTTGTCGTTGTTGCGTGGTGCTTTCGTTGACAGAAGATAGAGAGCACAGCTACATGTAATCGAGAATTAGTCCTGTAGAAGTGCAGTTTGTGCTCTCTTTTCTTCTGTCAACAGAATTGTTTTATTATTATTATTATTATTATTATTATTATTATGGGTGTTATGATTAATTTATGTGTATTTTCACTAATTTTATGAGCTTTATAATTAACAATTATACAAATATCTACTGATTGTAAATTTTATAAAACTGCTGATAATTTCTAAAACCTGCCTAGTTTAATTGCAGCGTTGGAGCTTACAGAATTTTCTGCAACTGATAAGATGTTCATTTTAATTTTTATGTATCTTGCTGACCTTTGAGAACTTAGATCTTGGGCTGGTTTAGTTGCTCATGGGTTTGAGATTGGAAGGAACAATGGGTTGGTTTTCATGGAGAAGGCCCATATACATATACATGAAATCTAGAGGTTTGAAAGTACAGTTCGCAGATATCTTAGATTGAGAGGAAAACAGTCGTTACTCACTTGAATGGTTTATTGCTTCTTCTTCTTCTTCTTCTTCTTTGGTATTATAAGAGTTTTTCTCCCTTGAGAGTATAAAGAGTACGGTTGAAGACATTTTATACATGCAACTCATAATATAATACACAAGTTTCCTTTGGGCTAACGTTGCTTTTGCAAGAGGAAGTAGAAATAATTATTAGAAATCCAACTCTCTCTATCCCTTGCTGTTGGTGGGTTTACTATGGACATTTAACTGCATTTTTCTTCGGAAATAGTGACAACAATGTTCAAAAAGGACATTGATCGAGCTAGATGCTTAAAACAGTCCCCATTCGCTTAAGAAAAAAAACCTTCATCTCATCCTTTCATGCAACTGTTGGTAGCATAATGTGGAAAGAGGTTTCATGCCCATTCCTTTTTTCTTTGGTTTTCTCCAATGAATCAAACACAGATTGCTTGAGAGCATTGTTCTAAAATCTGATTAGGCTCGGTGGATCGACCCGCTAATGCAGAGCCTGGATTGAGCAAGGTAAGCAAAAAATACTGGATTTTCTTAAATGAATTTCTTTTGGATATTTTTGTAAAAACAAAATATGGAGATAACATTTTTTTTGTTTTTTTTTTAATTTTAATTGACTTGGATTAAACTAGTTAATTTATAATCTTAGATCGTCAACTCTCAAGTCAAGATTTTAATCATGGTGGAGTTAAGTCTAGGGTAAGCAATAAGAGGAGGCAAAAAAGGGTTGTTGGTGCATTAGCATTGATCAGAAGACATAATAGTAGGGTCAGACATGAAGGCAAAACTCTTTTACAAGCATTGGTTGTCTAGTCCATTATGATGACCTTCGTTAGTTTAAGTTTTATGGAAAATGTAATAAGTTTTTTTTTTTTTTTATGGTTAGGTTTTGGTAATGTTTTGGTGGCCAAATTAAGAACTTTCTATGATTTTTGTTGTTGTGGTGAATCGAGGCGGCAATGAGTGCTTATTTGAGGTTCTTAGTTAAGTAAAGGTGCAATTTTAGGAGTTTTGTTTCTTAAACTATCATGGTTGCTAAAAACATTTAGAAAGCTAGCACTACACTCCAAGAAATTATTAGGGAAACTGCATAATTGAAGATGTTGTGCTACTCAAAGTAGGGGTAGTGATTATTTTTGGTTATGTTGGTTTTTATTTTAAAAAAAAAACCAAATTAAATTTTTTTAAAAAAAACTTAAACCGGTTCAAACCGACTTGGTTCGGTTTGGTTTTTAGGACAAAAACCAGTTCAAACCGGTTTGGCTCGGTTTTTTTTGTTTGGGTTCGGTTCAGTTTTTCTGGTTTTAGACTTATAAAACCAAACCGGTCGGTTTTTTCAAAATTTTAATCGGTTTTTTTTTCACGGTTCGGTTTTTTCAGTTTTATTTTTGTTTTCTCGATTTAATCGGTTTTTTGGTTTTTTTACTCACCCCTAACTAAAAGTAGCACAATCTTAATTTATGGTAATTAAAATAAATATTGATAATAACTTTAATAATTTATCTTCTCTAGTAAAAACATATTTTTTAGTCAAAATTTCTTTTTTCTCTTCATGTATCTCTTTTGTTAAGAAAAAAAAAACATGTCTTTAGGTTTTTTAAACAAAACCTTATCATTGCTTCAATTAAAAAAAAATCGGGCTAAATATTTCTTACACCATTATATAAACAAATCAAAGAATGATTTATATGTTAAAAATTATATAAAAATTGACAATAAAAATATATAATATATTATTACTAAATATTCCCCAATAAAGTTTTAAAAACATTTTGCATATTAGATTCATAAATTATTATTCATAAAACAATTACTAATATTATCATAAGAATCTAAAATATTATTTAAAATTAACTGCATAACTGGGTAATTTTTTAATATCATCTTAATAATTTAATTTGAATAAATTTGAAAAATACTTAAAATAAGAAAATAGAATTTTATGGGCCAAAGTTCACTTAATAAAAGGGCACTAGTCAACCATTTTTTTAAAGGAAAACATCCCAACCACCCAATTTTTTTTAAAGAATGGAAAACATGTATTTAGCTTGAGTGTATGACATATCTTCCACTAGTTTGTTTTTCAGCCACATTCGAATGATTAGAAAATTAGTTTTTAAGTTTTTGGATTAAAAAAATATAATTTTCAACTTGCTCTCTCCTAAAATATCTAAGAACATTTTAAAAATCTTATTAAATCTATTTTTAATACTAAAGCATCATCTAATCACTTTAAAAACCAAAATTTAAATAAAAATAAAAAATAATTCACGGGCCTAAATCTAAAATCTAAATAGAAAAATCATCTTCGTTGAACTTTCATGTTCAAGATAAATTCATTGACATTAAGATTAGTTTTTTTATTATTATCAGAATATGGTCACTAAAATTCTTTTTTTATCTCTATTTTTTTATGATTCTCCTTTTCTTCTCTTAATATCTAGGGATTAAAATGTAAAAAAAAAATTAAAATGAGAACCAAAACATAAAATCCTAAAATAACATAGACCAAATATACAGAAATTGAAACTTCATTAACCAAAATGAATTTTTACACACCTTTGGAACAATGAAAATGAAAAATTCTCTAGTTTTTTTTTATTAATTTAGGTCATTATCCTTTTACTTTTTTAACTATAAAATAAATTTTATTTCTAAATATTAACCTTTAATTTAATGTCAGATTATTCTCAATCATTTCACATACAAGAGCATGCAAAGAGAAATAAACCAACATAATTTGCAATGATAAAATAACAAAGACTAAATTAGATCGATATAGTAAAATAACACTATGATATTTTAAATTAAATAATTTGAAATATATTATACAATAACTCAAAGAACATTGTCTTTCTTTTTTTTTCTTTTATTTATCCCCTTTCTCTCTCTCTTTTTTCCCTCATCAATTATTTAATTATTTGTATTTGCAAAGTCAAAATAAATGCTAGTCTGTGAATTAATGCTCGACTTTTTATGCTTTTATTATCATAAATAACTCTTAATTTATTTAAATATATAAATACAAAAATTATTTGCAATTATAATTATTTTTGAGGTGTAAAAAAACACAGCATGCATGTGCACTTTTAATTTTATTTTTTTGCATTGAAAAAATAAATTATCCAGCTGCGGAGAAGCTCAACCAAGTAGCTAAAATAACAAATAAACCTCAACCATTGGACAAAATAAAAACCGGAACATGCACGGTTGTATACACCAATAGAAACCTGCAAACTTTTCAATTCAGGCAGCAAGCATGCAAGATAACAAGCAAGTTCTGTAGCTAAACCTCATCTAAACAATTATTTGGAATTGTATTAGCTATTTCTTTTTAAAATAATTTTTGTCTAGAAATATATTAAAATAATATTTTTTATTATTTTTTAAATTTTATTTTTAATATTAGTATATCAAAATAACACAAAAACACCTAAAAATCATTTAAAAAAAACACTTTTAAAACATAAAAACAACCGAGTATTCGCATGCTGTAAGCACACATAACCAGTGCCTCCACAGCATTTTTCAATTTTTTTTTCTTTCTTTCTGTTTTCTGCTTCATTTCTGCACTTATTTTACTTCCTTAAATTTCATGCATATGAGCGGTGCGCCCAGTATTTTTGTATCACAAACAAAGTATAAGAAAAAAGAAGACAGATGACTAATTCCAATTTCAAACCCCTCTACAGATGATGATGCTCTTCATAATTAGTGATGTCCAAAAAAATTACATTTCCCAGCTTCTCTTCACAAATCGACCCTGCCAAAACCGAAATGAGAAAATTCATGATGGTTTCTATGAAATACCCTGCCAAAGCTAGATTAGGCAACAAACCATTTTCTTTTTCAGAGAAAGGCGTTTGTTAAGAAACAGAACTTCGTCTAGCAGCAATATTCATGCATGCACAAGTTCAGTTAATTTGTATAGCTTTTTGCGGGCATTAATGGTGATTTGCTTTAACTTGCCAAGCCCTGATGAGATGTTAAAGGGGAAGTGCCCAGGATGAGCATGCACCGTGATGAAATGTTAAGGAAGAAGCACCAAAAGAAACAGGCACGCTTCTCTAATGGATAATATTGGCAAATGAACCTGTAACTCAAATGGCATAACACTCATATCTCCCTCTATCCAAGAGGTCGAGACTCTCCTTCG
>Ga0325405_1006556_pt1 | contig 11751 bp, 8 predicted proteins | sample PopdelMetagenome_21_FD_205663 | JGI IMG/M metagenome (GOLD analysis project Ga0325405, IMG submission 205663) | Populus deltoides microbial communities from Bellville, Georgia, United States - Xylem-Control-R2 | ecosystem: Host-associated > Plants > Phyllosphere > Stem > Wood/Secondary xylem...
TATAAACAGATTTCTGATGCGAATGAACAAGGCAAGACCAACAATGTCAGGATCCTTGATCAAACACAGAGCATACTTAAAGTACATAAAAGATAACAAGAATAATAATAATAATAATAATAATAATTGAATTGAATCGGTATCTCCTTTCTAATCTTAGCCGTTTCTTTGTCCTTTCACTTTCAATAGTTAATCACATCAATCAATCCTTTGAATTGTGAGATATGTCTGCATTTAAAATGAACATTTACCATAAATTAAAGCTATCTTATATTATCAGATCTATTATTATAAAACATACTCTAGTTAAGGAGTTATTGATACTTCAAGTGCAAAATGATGATATAAAACCTTGATAAAAATGCACTTTTAAGTACTAATCATATATTACTCCTTAACTCCTAGTTATAATATGTTTTTTTTATAAACAAAAAAATAAATGGGACTTGGAGGGAAGATGGGGAGAGAAGATTTGAGTGTTTTGGGCAAATAATTTTCTAGTTTAGTTATTAAAATCATTAAAACAAAAATATTTTTATTTCCCTTTTTTTATCTATTTAATAAATATTGATACAAGTGGGTTGAGATAAGAGGATATGTTTTGTAGTCTCTGCTAGACTCCTAGTCATAATGTATATTTTATAAATAAATAAAAATCAAAAGAGATGAAATTTGCAGCGAAGGTGGGGAGATATGATTTTTGTGTTTTCAGCAAATGATTTTCTAGTATAGTTAGTTTAGTTATTCAAATTATGAGAACAAAAATATTTTAAAATTATTTTTTAACTTTTCTTTTTTCATATTGTTGTTACCCATTTTTGGGTTCCCCACAAAAAATAAAAAAAATACACATCAAAAAAATATATTTGGAAGGAATAAAAAAAAGTAGGAGTGAGAAAAGAATGTTGGAACTACCATAAAATGACTAGGAATTGGTTGAGGAGGTTCAGAAATACAAGAATTGAAATTTAACAGTAAGGAAAATTCAATTTGAGGAAGAAAAGTCCAAAATCAAATGTTTATGGACTCAATTAAATTTTATCCAAGGTTTAATTGAATTTATGAAGGGTTTAATTGCAAGAAAAATGATTTTTAAAGTCAATTTAGGCTTTTATTGGAAGAAATTAAAGTTCTGGGGTCCAATTATAATTTTGAAGAGTTGGTTTGGTCAAATCAAGGGTTTAATTGCATAATTATTGAAGTTTGATGGTCAATTAAGGACTTAATTGAAACAATCCAAAACCAAGGACTAAATCAGAAAAGATACTAAAATCAAGGGGTCTAATTATAACTCATCCGGGGGGCTTGATTACAAAAAATACAAAACTCCAATAACCAAATCGAAAATATACATTTTGAATAAGAAAACGGTGCCGTTTCAGAGGCACTATTCATTCTCTTCTTCAGGAGCCGTTTCAACAGACAGAGGAATTGATTCAGCAACAAAAGCCGCAGATTGCTTCAGTTATGGGGAGCGTTTCACAGCTAATGCACGCCGGCCGTTACTATTTTCATGCAATAATGCATGCATCCTCCGGCTATAAAAGCCAGAGGAGAGACCGAGCAGAGGGGACCCAGGGGGTTGAGAAATGGAGAAAGCATAAGGAAAATAGAGGGAGGGAAAAGGATTTAAAAATACACAAAAAGCAAAAAACAGAGAGAGGGAAGAATAGAGGAAGAAGTGAAGAAAAGAGAGCTTCGATCTATCAGCTTCACCATTGTCTTGGTCCCCAAGCAACAGCTTCACCTTCGAGACATGCCCAAGCTTAGTCTTTATCCCCGATCCACCAGTTGTTTGGGGTTTTCTGCGGCGGCTCGTTGAACAGACACGCCGCCACGGGCCCTGCAGTTTCAGAAGTGTTCCTCTGCAATTCCTGGATTTTTTAGGGGCTATTTTGTAAATTTGAAATTGTGTAATGTAATTTTTGTTTAGTTGTTTTGAATTTGTATTTTGAAATGTGTATTTAAAAATAAAAAAAAAATTATATATATATATATATATATATATATATATATATATATATATATAGTAAAAGTGTATGTGTCTGTTTGTATGCTTTTTATGGATTTTTTTTATTGCATAGATTAAAGAAGAATTTAATATTTTGATTTGCTCACGGTCTAGAATTATTAACTTATACATAAGTTGTATTTCTAATATCCGATGAAAAGATAAAATTTTTAAAACTTCTTTAACACATCAAAGCCATGAAGCAACTTACCTCAGGTAAGGAGCGTTAAGGGTGCTAATACCTTCCTAACCACAATCAGTCCCTTACCCGTGAATCTCTGACAAGACCAGTACATTCAGGTTTCCTAGTAACCCTTCAATGAAATAATAGGTGGCAACTCCAACGAATCAATCAAGCAACGAAAATGAAAAATCGCCAAGCAGATGCCGCGCAGGTGACGTGCGACAGAATGGCGACCCCACTGGGGAAGGTACTGTTTCTAACAATATTGGACTAAGCTTTGTGTATTTTATGTGTTTAAGTTTTTGTACTTTTATCTTGTTTTATTTTTGTTTTGTCCATGCATTTTTAGAATTGTTTTATGCATCACTTGTATTTATTTTTGAAAGCACACAAGCTCCTAAGTTAGGTGGTGAATTAGCGATATGCCCTATGACTATTGGTCAGGGTTCAGATGCGTAAAAAACCCAACTCATATCTGAGTGTCTGCTTGGTAATGATGGGTATATATACCTTAACCATTTCTTGCAACGCCCCTATACTGTCTTTACAAAGATCGTCACTGAACAGATATGAGACCCTTTTGAGACCAGATAGAAAACCTACCCATGTTCACATAATGAATATAACTTGTCCTTAGGTTGTATGTGCCATCGTTATTTGCATCAGGGTAAACTCTTCTTGAAGCATCTTGAACTCAAGACTTGTGGGTGACATAATGACTGTCACTCAGAAAATTTTCATTGTAGAGTTTGGGCAAGAATCATGATTCTTGTTTCATCATAGGTGGCGACTTCAACGAATCAATCAAGCAACGAAATGAAAAATCACCAAGCCAATGCCGCGCTGGTGACGTGCGACAGGGCGTATTTGGGGTGCTCATATCTTCCCTTTACGCAACCAGTCTCCGTACCCGATCTCTGAAACCAGTTAGGGTTCCTAGTGATCAAAATACTAGGTGGCGACTCCCATTCCATTTTTCCACTAATAAAAGACAAGAATTCCTTGTCTCCCCACATTTATTACATAAGATAGATTTTGAGGGTGGATGTTTTCGCCAACTATACCGCACACGTGCGACATAATGGCGACTCCACTGGGGACTTTGTGGACTAATCTTTGTTTTTGTCTGATAATTGTGTTTTGTTTGGTTTGCGTGTTTTATGTTAATAAGCTTATTTTATTTATTTATTTTTCCACACTTTAATTTATGTACATATATGATCATGCATTGTATAGAAATGCCTCATGCATCACATACTTTAATTTTTGGAAAGCACACACAAGCTTCTAAGTTAGGTGGGGAATTAACGATCTGCCCTATGACTATTGGTCACGGTTCAGATACGTGAAACACCCAACTCATATCTGAGTGCCTACTTGGTAATAGTGGGCATATGTTCCTTAATTGTTCCTTGCAACGCCCCCACACTATCTTTACAAAGATCGTCACTGGGCAGATATGAGACCCTTTTGAGACTAGATAGTCAACCAACCTTTGTCTCACTTAATGAATATAACTTGTTCTTAGGTTGTGTGTTTTTGTTTTTGTTTTGCATCAAAGTAAACCCTTCATGAAGCATCTTGAACTCAAGACTTGTTGTTGACACAATGGCTGTTACTTAGAAAATTTCCATTGTGGCGCAAAAATCAAAATTCTTAGGGTTACAACCATGTGTTAACTTTGGAAAGGTTAGCTCATCATATAAGAAACATACTCATACATTTATCATACATACCGTCAGGTTGAAACATAGGTCCCCCCATCCAAGATTTGCTACACCTGAAAGATGGATAATAAAGAAAGAGCTCAATTAGAGGCCCATTATCAAAATGAAATTGAGAGCATCAAAGGTGAAGTAGCTAGACTTACAGATCTGCTTAAACAAGTGCTGAGCCCCAAAAATGAAAAGGGGATTTTTGTACAACCTCCTGTGAAAACACCATCAATCCACGTCCCAGGGACATCTCAAAACTTGGGGGCAGATTCAACAGCAGAACAACATTTTGTGTCTATCGCCCCTATCCCGTCAAGTCAAGCTCCCATCACCATGGATTTAATAGCAGATGGACCCCCTGGGAATAGATCCACTGATTTTGTGAACTATGACAAGTTGTCTGCTTTGGAAGAAAGATTAAGAGTAGTTGAGGGTAATGATTGGTTTGATCCCATGCGAGTAACTGAAGTGTGTTTGGTACCAAACATCATAGTACCAAAGAATTTTAGGATACTAGATTTCATCAAATACACTGGATTGGAATGTCCAAACACTCATCTTCAATCTTATTGCAATAAAATGGCTGAGGTGATTTATGATGATAAGCTGTTGATCTATTTTTTGCAAGATAGTCTAACGGGATCTGCCTTAAGCTGGTATATGAGGCTGGACAATGCTAAAGTTAAGAAATGAAAAGATTTGGTGAAGGCTTTTCTTAAGCAGTGCAAGTTCAATCTTGAAATTGCTCTTGACAGAACCATCCTAATATCTATGGAGAAGGAAAACCAAGAGTCTGTGAGCTCATACGCGCAAAGATGGCGAGATAAGGCAACATATGTTCAACCTCCACTGATAGATACAGAAATGGTGATGTTGTTTGCCAACACCTTTCAATCCCCTTATTATGCGCATTTAATAGGAAGCTCGGCTCAACATTTCCATGAAGTTATGAGGATTGCTGAAAGAATTGAAAAGGCTATAAAGAGGGGAAAGATTAAAGATTTTGTCATGGATTCCAAAACAATGATGAGAGATGACTCTGGAGGTGGATGAGCAAGAGGCAAGTTGAGTTTGTGAAAGGTGATGTCATTGGCTATATTGTCCCCCAAACATCTTCAGAATGACAAGTGATTGAAAATGCTTGCTAAGAAAGCTGGTCCAAGAATGGCGATGAATTGTTAATTATATTGTTATGGAATTTTGTCATTTTGTATTTTGTTTTGGGATCACATCTCATTCTTTAACAAAACATGTCTTTTCTTGGTCTCTTTGTTGTTTTGAAGTTAGGAGATGTTTATCATTTCATTTTTGACAAAATATTTTGATCGAACTCCAACATGCAATTAAGGCTAATCAATCTTGAAAGATTAAAAGTATTTTGATTTCAAAAATGACTCGATGCTAGTTAAAATGATATAGGATGCCCAAAAAAATTTTAAGCTCACACATGAAACTGAATCACCCACCATGTAGCTAAGTTTTAGTAGCATGTATAATGACATGTAATGGATTCAGTAGTTATGGACTCACGAATCAAGGTTCTTGCAAGTCCAAATCATTACACAGGACGAGGTCAAAATTTATCAGTTCACACCAACCTTGCTTGAAATGAGAAAAGGCCATCTTTGTTTTATCCTTTCACAATACTGGAAATATATCATTTGCAATCCCATTTTGAGCCTGATAGAATATTCTTTTCAAAAGAAACCCTAACCAGGATCACACCTCACACTGGGAAAAATAAGAGAAGACAAAAGTGAAAGGGAAAGCTTAGAACAAAAGTCCAACATTTGAGAGAGAGTTAAAAGAAAGAAGACCTAGACTGGGGCCATGTTAGAAAACTGTAAGAAAGGCTATGTGAAAGCCATATATATATAAAAATAAAAATAAAATTACCTATAGGCAAAGATGAAGGAAGGAGAATGCCTATTAAGTCTAGGAAAGACAAAAGAAGTTTCAATCAAGGAAAGACACAACAAATGTCAAAAGTCGATACCATAATAATAATAAATAAAAAAAAAACTAAGCTACAAACATGACTTTTGGCATCCAGGATAAAGCTCCTGATATTATCAGATGATTGAGATTGATATTTCATCAAAGAAAAAGTTGGATTTGCATTATGACTTGTGTTAAGAGAATTATGATATTTGAGCTTAATAAGGTTATATGTCACTTTCTCTACAAAGACAACAAGAGAAAGAGTAATGATGAATAATTGATGTTGATCCTAGGTTTTTGAAATCCTCAAACACCTTTTGAGCATGTAAATTCCTTTCTTTCATAGCCATAAATCATAGCCTACATTACTTACTTTTAAAAGCCATTTTCAATCAAGTAAGCAATTTGAACCGATAAATGGCGCTTTCAAAGCTTGAAGAGTTTTTTTTTTCTATATGAGTCGTGGCTTCATGGATTAAGCTACTTGTTATTATGCATGCTAATAAAATAAGTGCTAAAAAAAAAGAAACAACCTTTCTTGATAAAGCTTGAGTTCTGACTTTAGCATCTTGTTTTTGAAATTCACAAAAAGATCACCTCATCACAGACTATCAAAAGATATACTCAAGAACAGAGATTATAATTAACACAAAGAACCAAGGAAAAAAGCCATTTTAATCTTTCAACGGGTCAATTTTTGTTTTCAAAATACAAGATACTCAAAGGACTTCATCTATTGAATGGCGAGTGTTGGGTATTTGACCATAGAAGCTTGAATTTCAAAAAAACAAATACTGACATCTCTCTGATTTCATTTCAACAATTAGACTTTGAAATAGACATGATCTTTGAAAAATAAGAGTTGATTCCCGAACAAGAAAGATTGTCAAACAAAAAGAGCACCAATCAAGTTTGCAAAATCTTGACAGAAGTGACATCAATACTTCTTGACACTTCTTGAAAAGTTGAGCAGCTGGGGGCAACACAATGGACCTGAGAAGGAAAACAAGTAGTATTCAGATCAGCTAGGGGCAAAAAAAATGATTAAATAATGAATCAGTGAAACTGAGGACAATAGTGTTCAAATAAAGATAATCAGATGAACGAGCACTAAAGGCAAGTGAATGGCTGATTAGCAATTTAAGATGAAGGCGACACTAGAAAACCTCTTGATGAGTGCTGGTAGGATTCACACAGCTAATCAAAGAACGATTCTCGAGAGAATCCAGGAGATGAATGATTTGTTAAGCTCCTTCATGATGAATTAAGCAACACCACACTTGGGGGGCATTGTCAAACTTGATAAACAGTGAAACCAGTAATCATTAAAGATAACCTAGGATAGGCGCTGCATTCACAGTGGAGTGGATGACTAGCACATGAACGGGCCAGTACAAGGAAAGAGCAAAGAAGGCTTTGGTTAGCAAACAAAGGCACCTTATGACGATGGAACATCAAAGAGGGGGGACCGATATTTCAAATCTGGTAAGGATGCATGCATGTCATCTAACCTCAAAGTATTGCACACATATTTTTATTTGTTACAGGAAAATCCTCAAAAAAAAGTCCAGCAAAATTGAAAGAAAAAAAAGAATCATTAAGTTGATAATAAAAGAGAATCATTTTTATGAACCTGGAACGGGAAGAAAAATGAGAAGAACCCTACCATTAGGAAATTTTCAAGAAAAAAAAAACAAGAAGAAGAAAGAAGCAAGTTCAAACCTTGCCAATAGGAAGAACATAGATTTTGGTTCAGGTTAAAGGAGATCGCCAAAAAGGATCTCAGTTTAGCCTAACCACACAGATTTTAGTTCTAGATTGCCAAATGGGATCTCAGGTTGCCCATGAAAATAGACCGTGTGAGTGTGTGGGCCGGTCACCCCTGAAAATAGACCATGATAAACATGTGTGGGTAGGTCGCCCGTGAAAATAGAGCAATGTGAGTGTGAGGGTAGGTCGCCCATGAAAATAGACCGTGTGAGTGTGTAGGCCGGTTGCCCCTAAAAATAGACCAGGATAAACATGTGTGAGTAGGTCGCCCGTGAAAATAGACCAATGTAAATGTGAGGGCAGGTCGCCCATGAAAATAGACCGTGTGAGTGTGTGGGTCGGTCGCCCCTAAAAATAGACCATGATGAACATGTGTGGGTAGGTCGCCTGTGAAAATAGACCAGTGTGAGTGAAAGGGCAGGTCGCCCATGAAAACAGACCGTGTGAACATGTGGGTCGGTCGCCCTTGAAAATAAACCAGGATGAACATGTGTGGGTAGGTCGCCCGTGAAAACAGACCAATGTGAATGTGATGGCAGGTCGCCCATTAAAATAGACCGTGTGAGTGTATGGGCTGGTCGCCCCTGAAAATAGACCATGATGAACATGTGTGGGTAGGTCGCCCGTGAAAATAAACTAATGTGAGTGAGAGGGCAGGTCGTCCATGAAAATAGACCGTGTGAACATGTGAGTCGGTCGCCCCTGAAAATAGACCAGGACGAATATTTGTGGGTAGGTCGCCCGTGAAAATAGACCATTATGAATGTGAGGGCAGGTCACCCATGAAAATAGACCGTGTGAGTGTGTGGGTCGATCACCCCTGAAAATAGACCAGGATGAAAATGTATGGGTAGGTCGCCCGTGAAAATAGACCACTGTGAGTGTGAGGGCAGGTCGCCCATGAAAATAGACCGTGTGAGTGTGTGTCGGTCGCCGCTGAAAATAGACCAATGTGAATGTGTGGGCAAGTCGCCCGTGAAAATAGACCGTGTGAGTGTGTGTCGGTCGCCGCTGAAAATAGACCAATGTGAATGTGTGGGCAAGTCGCCCGTGAAAATAGACTAGTGAGTGTGTGGGTAGGTCGCCCGTGAAAGTAGACCAATTTTCTTCAAAAGAGGTAGGTCGTCCAAGATAATAAGATCATTTTATTTTTCTTTTTCTTTACAAGCTTACTATGCAAGACATTGATGATGTTTTTTACTTCGTAAGCATTGTAAAGAGAGGATATCTATTGTTACCCATTTTTGGGTTCCCCACAAAAAATGAAAAAAATACAAAAAAAATACACATCAAAAAAATATATTTGGAAGGAATAAAAAATAAATAGGAGTGAGAAAAGGATGCTGGAACTACCATAAAATAGCTAGGAATTAGTTGAGGAGGTTCAGAAATACAAGAATTGAAATTTGACAGTAAGAACCCTGTTGATAAGGAAAATTCAATTTGAGGAAGAAAAGTTCAAAATCAGATGTTTATGGACTCAAATAAATTTTATCCAATGTTTAATTGAATTTATGGAGGGTTTGATTGCAAGAAAATTGATTTCTTAAGTTAATTTAGGCTTTTATTGGAAGAAATTAAAGTTATGGGTCCAATTATAATTTTGAAGAGTTGGTTTGGTCAAATCAGGGGCTTAATTGCATAATTATTGAAGTTTGATCACCAATTAAGGACTTAATTGAAACAATCCAAAACCAAGGACTAAATCAGAAAAGGCGCTAAAATCAAGGGGTTTAATTATAATTTATCTGGGGAGCTTGATTACAAAAAATACAAAACTCCAATAACCAAATCGAAAATATACATTTTGAATAAGAAAACGGTGTCGTTTCAGAGGCACTATTCATTCTCTTCTTCAGGAGCCGTTTCAACAGACAGAGGAATTGATTCAGCAACAAAAGCCGCAGATTGCTTCAGTTATGGGGAGCGTTTCACAGCTAATGCACGTCGGCCGTTACTATTTTCATGCAATAACGCATGCATCCTCTGGCTATAAAAGCCAGAGGAGAGACCGAGCAGAGGGGACTCGGGGGGGTGGAGAAATGGAGAAAGCATAAGGAAAACAGAGGGAGGGAAAAAGATTTAAAAATACACATAAAGCAAAAAACAGAGAGAGGGAAGAATAGAGGAAGAAGTGAAGAAAAGAGAGCTTCGACTTATCAGCTTCACCATCGTCTTTGTCTCCAAGAAACAACTTCGCCTCCAGCTGCACCAAAGAAACAGAGGAGGAAAGCAACGAGACAGTAGGAAAAAAGGGGAAGAAGAGAAAGAAAAGAGAGAAACAGAGAGAGTGAACGTGGGTGGAGAAGAGAAAAGGAAAAAACAGAGGGAGAGGGGAAGCAGCACGAGAGGGTGACAGAAATGAGCAGAAGGAAAGAATGTAAGCATAGAAAATCGTAGAGACCAAACCAATGCTGTCATTGTCTTCATCAGAACTAGTTACTACTGATCGTGAGCCAAAGTTTTAGCACCGTCAGTTTCGTTGGTCTCAGTTACCAGGTAAGCTTCTCTTACTTTGCATTTTGATTACAACATACAGTTTTGTTTTTGTTGTTGTTGTTTACTGTTCAAGTGAATTATAATTCACTTGAACAGTAAAAAGGGGATTGCATGAGTGATTTCTTGTCCAGCCGGGTCACTAGTTTGGGCCAGCGACCCGGTTAGGCCTGCTGGGTCTAGCCCGGCCACATGGGTCGGGCTGGTCCCAGCCCGAAAAAATATTTTCTTCAAAAATTATTTCAAAAATAGATATGTGATTTTCCGCAAATTTTTTACTTCATTTTGATCAATATTGGTTTGTATTTTTATACTGTAAAGATACAAATCCGGTATTAAAATACCTAGTTTTAGTCAAAACATTTTTAAAAAATTTATTTTCATGCATACGACCAAGTCTCTCAAAAATAAAAAAAAATCATATTGTATTTTTATATAACAAAGAAAATTTCAAAAATATGTATTAGCATGCATTTTGGCTTTAATAACCAGTTTATTAAAGTCACGAGAACTAGGCCAATATTTCAAAAAATTCCAAAAAAAATCATTTTGTTTTCTTATAATATCTAGGGTTACGACCTTATATGTAAGACGTATTCCGAATATTAAATTGTTTTGTCGACGTCAGAATTACCCGATAAGATAAGGATCTCCTTACCTAGGAGGACTTTTCTTAAACCATAGACGGATCAACAACTAGAAAACATGACAAGACCTTAGATTTTATCAGACAATAAAGCAATGCAGCTTATCTTAGGTAGGGTGTATTTGGGGTGCTCATACCTTCCCTTTACGCAACCAGTCCTTGACCTAATCTCTGAGACCAGTTAGGGTTCCTAGTGACCAACATACTAGGTGGCGACTCCCATTCCATTTTTCCACTAATAAAAGATAAGAATTCCTTGTCTCCCCACATTTGCCACATAAGATAGATTTTGAGGGTGAATATTTTCGCCAACTACGCCGCACACATGCGACACATATGTTTATTTATTTAATAAGTAATTACTTCATTTTTCAGCCACATGTTAGACTCAATGTTTCACAATGTTAGTAGTTAACGTTGATATGTGATGAGGTGTGTCCATATCCGCAGCATGGTAGGTCCACCATGAGGTATTGTCCCACATGGCTTCTAGTGGATTTTATCCCTTAAAAAAGTCCCGTAATGAAAGAGATGTCCTTGATGTCATATAAGCAACCAAGGTCCTCGTCTCCTAACTGATGTGGTATAATGGTCCTCATTAGAGCTCCCTAGACGAGGGGCTTGGGTAGAGCACATGACTCGTTTCCACAGACGGTGCCAACTGATGGGGTGTGTCCATATCAGCAACATGATAGGCCTGCCACGAGGTATTATCCCACATGACTTCCAGTTAATTTTGTCCCTTAAAAGATACCTCACAATGAAAAAGATGCCCTTGGTGCCATTTAAGCAACCAAGGCCCTTGTTTCCTAACCAATATGGAATAATGGACTCGTTGGTATGGATTTCGTTACCACATAAGAATGAAAAGTATCCCTTCTTCTGTTCTCCTTCGAGACGTGCCCAAGCTCAGTCTTTGTCTTGCTGAATGCTAGATTTCTAAACAAGAAGGTGAAGGGAGAATCACTCAATGGGAAGAATCAAAGAG
>Ga0325405_1006557_pt1 | contig 11750 bp, 8 predicted proteins | sample PopdelMetagenome_21_FD_205663 | JGI IMG/M metagenome (GOLD analysis project Ga0325405, IMG submission 205663) | Populus deltoides microbial communities from Bellville, Georgia, United States - Xylem-Control-R2 | ecosystem: Host-associated > Plants > Phyllosphere > Stem > Wood/Secondary xylem...
ATTGTGTTGCTGTTAACTATAATTTATACAATTAACCTCTCTGTGGTTCGACCCCGGTCTTGCCGGGTTATTTATTACTTCGACACTCCTGCACTTGGGAGAAGACATCAATCTTTTGGTCGTGTCAGGAGCGCAGAGAGCTGTGCCTCACCGAGTAGCGATTTCACATCTACTCTATGGAAAACGGAGTCCGGAATCTCCTGTAAAAATTTCAGGGCGACCCAATGGTCGGATCAAAACTTATGGCCCTTTCGAATCATTACTCTGGTCTCGAGTGAAGAGTTCTCCGCCTCATCGAGTAGCGATTCCACATCTACTCCAAGGAAAACGGCATTCAGAAACTCCTCTAAAAATTTAGAAGCGATCCAACAGTTGGATCAAAAGTTATAGCCTGTTCAAACTAGTACTTTGGTGTGGAGCGAATTGTCCATGGCCCAACCGAGTAGCGATTCTACATCTAGTCCAAGGAAAACGGCGTTCGGAAACTCCTGTAAAAATTTGGGGGCGATCCAACGGTCGAATCAAAAGTTATGGCCTTCTCGAACCGGTACTCTAGTCTCGAGCGATGGGACGTCCTCTCACCGAGTAGCGATTCCACCCCCACATCAAGGAAAACGGCATCCGTAAACTCCTGTAAAAATTTGAGGGCGATCCAACGGTCGGATCAAAAGTTATGGCCCTTTCAAATGAGTACTCTAGTCCGGAGTGCCGAGACGTCCGCTCACCGAGTAGCAATTCCACTTTTACTACAAGGAAAACGGTGTCCGCAAACTCCTGTAAAAATTTCAGGGCGACCAATTGGTGGGATCAAAAGTTATGGCCCTTTCGAACCGTTACTCTGGTCTCGAGCGAAGAGTCCTTTGCCACACCGAGTAGCAAATCCACATCTACTCCAAGGAAAATGGCGTCCGGAAACTCCTGTAAAATTTTGGGGGCGATCCAACAGTCGGATCAAAAGTTATGGCCCTTTCGAATTGGGACTCTGGTCTAGAGCGCAGAGACCTCTGCCTCACTGAGTAGCGATTCCACATCTACTCCAAGGAAATCGGCGTCCGGAAACTCCTGTAAAAATTTATGGGCAATCCAACGGTGGGATCAAAAGTTATGGCCATTTCGAACCGGTACACTGGTCCGGAGCACAAAAACCTCCACCTCATCGAATATCTATTCCACATGTTCTCCAAGAAATACAGTGTCCGGAAACTCCCGTAAAAATTTGAGCAGTCGGATCAAAAGTTAGAGCCCTTCCGAACTGGCACCCTCGTCTGGAGCGAAGAGCCCTTGGCCTGACTGACTAGCAATTCCACATCTACTCCAAGGAAAACGGCGTCCGGAAACTCCTGTAAAAATTTAAGGGCGACCCAACGGTGGGATCAAAAGTTATGGACCATTCGAACCGTTACTCTGGTCTCGAGCGAAGAGTCCTCCGCTTCACCGAGTAGCGATTCCACATCCAGTCCAAGGAAAACGGCATCCAGAAACTCTCATAAAATTTTCAGGGCGACCCAATGGTCAGATCAAAAGTTATACCCTTTCAAACCATTACTCTGGTCTCGAGCAAAGAGTCCTCCGCCTCACCGAGTAGCGATTCCTCATCCACTCCAAGGAAAACAACGTCCAGAAACTCTGGTCCGTAGCGCGGAGACCTCCGGCTCATCAAGTAGCGATTCCACATCTACTCCAAGGATAACGGCGTCCGGAAACTCATGTAAAAATTCGGAGGCGATCTAACGGTCGAATCAAATGTTCTGTCCCTCTCGAACCGGCACTCTAGTCTCGAGCGTAGAGACATCCGTCTCATCAAGTAGTGATTCCAGTTTTACTCCAAGGAAAACGGCGTCCGGAAACTCCTGTAAATATTTGAGGGCGACCCAGCGGTGGGATCAAAACTAATGGCCCTTTCGAACTGTTACTCTGGTCTCGAGCGAAGAGTCCTCCGCCTCACCGAGTATCGATTCCTCATCTAGTCAAAGGAAAACGGCATCCGAAAACTTCTGTAAAATTTTCAAGGCGACCCAAAGGTCGGATAAAAAATTATGGCCCTTTCGAACCGTTACTCTGGTCTCGAGCGAAGAGTCCTCCACCTCACCAGGTAACAATTCCTCATCTAGTCCAAGGAAAACGGCGTCCGGAAACTCCTGTAAAAATTTAGGGGCGATCCAATTAAAAAAAATGTTATGGCCTTCTCGAACCGACACTCTAGTCTCGAGCGTAGAGACATCCACCTCATCGAGTAGTGATTCCATTTCTACTCCAAGGAAAACGGCATCCGGAAACTCCTGTAAAAATTTCAGGACGACCAAACGGTGGGATCAAAAGTTATGGCCCTTTTGAACTGTTACTCTGGTCTCCATCGAAGAGTCCTCCACCTCACCGAGTAGCGATTCCTCATCTAGTCCAAGGAAAACGGGATCCCGAAACTCCTATTAAAATTCAGAGGCGATCCAACGGTCAATTCAAAAGTTATGGCAATCTCGAACCGGCACTCTAGTCTCGAGCGTGAGACATCTGCCTCACCGAGTATGGATTCCAGTTTTACTCCAAGGAAAACGGCGTCCGGAAACTCCTGTAAAAATTTCAGGGCGACCCAACTGTCGAATTAAAAGTTATGGCCCTTTCGAACCATTCCTCTGGTCTCGAGCGAAGAGACCTCCGCCTCACCGAGTAACGATTCCACATCTAGTCCAAGGAAAACGGCGTCCGGAAACTCCTGTAAAAATTTCAGGACGATCCAACGGTTGGATCAAAAGTTATGGCCCTTTCGAACCAGTACTCTGGTCCAGAGCCCAGAGACCTACGCCTCACCAAGTAGCAAATCCACATCTACTCCAAGGAAAACGGCATCAGGAAACTCCTGTAAAAAATTGGGGGCGAGCCAACAGTCGGATCAAAAGTTATAGCCCTTTTGAACTGGGACTCTAGCCCGGAGCGCTGAGACCTGCGACTCACCAAGTAGCAATTCCACATCTACTCCACGGAAAACGGCATCCGGAAACTGCTGTAAAAATTTGGGGGCGAGCCAACGGTCGGATCAAAAGTTATGGCCCTTTCGAACCGCTACTCTTGTCCGTAGCATAGAGACCTCAACCTCACCATGCAGCGATTCCATATCTACTCCACGAAAAACAGCATCCGCAAACTCCAATAAAAATTTGGGGACGAACCAATTGTCGGAGCAAGAGTTATGGACCTTTCGAACCGCTATGCTGGTCCGGAGCGCAGAGACGTCCACTCTTCGAGTAGTGATTCCACATCAACTCCAAGAAAAACGACGTCCGGAAACTTTTGTAAAAATTTGAGGGCGATCCAACGGTCGGATCAAAAGTTATGGCCCTTTCGAACCAGAACTCTAGTCTGGAGCGCAGAGACTTCCATTCACAGAGTAGCGATTCCACATCTATTCCAAGAAAAACGGCGTCCGAAAACTCCTGTAAAAATTTCAGGGCGACCCAACGATCGGATCAAAAGTTATGACCCTTTCAAATCGTTACTCTAGTCTATAGCACAGAGATCTCAGCCTCACCGAGTAGCGATTCAACATCTACTCCAAGGAAAACAGCAACCGGAAACTCCTGTAAAAAATTAAGGGTGAACCAACAGTTGGATCAAAAGTGATGGCCCTTTCGAACCGGTGCTCTGGTCTGAAGCGCATAGAACTCGGCGTCACCGAATAGCGATACCACATTTACTCTACGTAAAACGTCGTCCGAAAACTCCTGTAAAAATTTCAGGGTGGCCTAACAATCGGATCAAAAGTTATGGCTCTTTCGAACCGGTACTCTGGTCTGGAGGGCAGAGACATCCGCCTCACCTAGTGGCGATTCAACATCTACTCCTCGGAAAACGGCATCCGCAAACTCTTGTAAAAATTTGAGGGCGATCCAACGGTCGGATCAAAAGTTATTGCCCTTTCGAACCGGTACGCTGGTCCAGAGCGCAGAGACCTCCGCCTAACCGAGTAGCGATTCCACATCTACTCCTAGGAAAACAGCATCCGCAAATTATTGTAAAAATTTATGGATGATCCAACAGTCGAATCAAAAGTTATGGCCCTTTCGAACCATGACTTTGGTCTAGAGCACAGAGACATCGGCGTCACAGAGTAGCGATTCCACATCTACACGAAGTAAAACGGCGTTCGAAAACTACGGTAAAAATTTGGGGGCGATCCAACGGTCGGATCAAAAGTTACCGCATTTTCGAATCAGGACTTTAGTTTAAAGCGAGGAGACTTCTGCTCACCGAGTAGCGATTCCACATCCACACCAAGGAAAACGGCGTCCGCAAACTCTTGTAAAAATTTCAGGGCGACTCAACGGTCGAATCAAAAGTTATGGCCTTTTTGAACAATTACTCTGGTCCGGAGCACAGAGACCTCGGCGTCACCGATTAGCGATCCACATCTACTCCAGGAAAAACGGAGTCGGGAAACTCCCGTAAAAATTTGATGGCGATCCAACGGTCAGATCAAAAGTTATGGCCCTTTCGAACCGGTACTCTGGTATGGAGCGCAGAGACCTCCGCGTCACCGAGTAGTTCCACATCTGGTCCAGGGAAAATGACGTTCAGAAACTCCTGTAAAAATTTGAGGGCGATTCAACGGTCCCATCAAAAGTTATGGCCCTTTCGAATCGGTACGCTGGTCTGGAGCGCAGAGACCTCCGCCTCACCGACTGACGATTCCAAATCTACTACTGGGAAAACAGCGTCTGGAAACTCCCGTAAAAATTTGAGGGCGATCCAACGGTCGGATCAAAAGTTATGGCCCTTTCGAACTGGTACACTGGTCCAGAGCGTAGAGATCCCGGCGTCACCGTGTAGCGATTCCACAACTACTCCGGCAAAAATGGAGTCTGGAAACTCCCGTAAAAATTTAAGGGCGATCCAACGGTCGGATCAAAAGTTATGGCCCTTTCGAACCGGTACTCTGGTATGGAGCGCAGAGACCTCCGCCTCACTAAGTAGAAATTCCACATCTACTCTAGGGAAAACGGCGTCCAAAAACTCCTGTAAATATTTGAGGGCAATTCAACAGTCGGATCAAAAGTTATGACCCTTTCAAACCGCTACTCAAGTTCGGAGCACATAGACATCGGCCTCACCGAGTAGCGATTTCACATCTACTCTACGTAAAACGTTGTCCAAAAACTCCTATAAAAAATTGGGGGCGATCCAACGGTCGGATCAAAACTTATGACCCTTTTGAACCGGTACACTGGTCTGGAGTGCAGAGACCTTCGCCTCATCGAGTTGCGATTCCACATCTACTTTAGGGAAAACGGTGTTCGAAAACTGCTGTAAAAATTTTAGGGAGATCGAACGGTCGAATCAAAAGCCCTTTCGAATCGCTTCTCCGGTCTCTAGCGACGAGACCTCCTCCTCACTCAGTAACGATTTCACATCTACTCCAAGCAAATCAGCTTGCGGAAACTCCTATAAAAATTTGGGGGCGATCCAACGGTCGGATCAAAAGTTATGGCTCTTTCAAACCGGGACTCTGGTTCGGAGCGCAGAGACCTCAGCCTCACCGAGTAGCGATTCCACATCTACTTAAAGTCAAAACGGCGTCCGGAAACCCCTGTAAAAATTTCAGGGCGATCCAACGGTCGGATCAAAAGTTATGGCTCTTTCGAACCGGTAATCTGGTATGGAGTGCAGAAACCTTCGCCTCACCGAGTAGCCATTCCACATATACTCAATAGAAAACGGCGTCCGGAAACTCCTATAAACATTTGAGGGTGACCCAACGGTCGGATAAAAAGTTATGACCCTTTCAAACCGGTACTGTGGTCCGGAGCTCAGAGACATCGGCCTTACCGAGTAGCGATTCCACATCTACTATATGTAAAACGTCGTCCGAAAAATCCTATAAAACATTAGGGGCGATCTAACGGTCTGATCAAAAGTTATGGCCGTTTCGAACCGGTAAGCTAGTATGGTGTGCAGAGACCTTCGCCACACCAAGTTGCGATTCCACATCTACTCCAGGGAAAACGGCTTCCGGAAACTCCCGTTAAAATTTGACGGTAATCCAACGGTCGGATCAAAAGTTATGGCCTTTTCGAACCGGTACTATGGTCTGGAGCGCAAAGACCTCGACCTCACCGAATAGCGATTCCATATCTACTACAAGGAAAACAGCGCCCAGAAACTCCTGTAAAAAAGTGGTGGCGATCCAACGATCGGATCAAAAGTTATGACACTTTCGAACCGCGACTCTGGTCTGGAGCGCCGAGATGTCCGTTCACCGAGTAGCGATTCCACGTCTACTCCAAGAAAAACGACGTCCGGAAACTCCTGTAAAAATTTCAGGGTTACCCAACGGTCGGATCAAAAGTTATGGCCCTTTTAAACCGGTACTCTGGTCGGGAGCGCAGAGACCTCGGCCTCACCTTGTAGCGATTCCACATCTACTCCAAGGAAAACTGCGTCCGGAAACTCCTGTAAAAATTTTAGGGCGATCCTACAGTTGGAAATTTTAGAGATCCCGGCGTCACCGTGTAGCGATTCCACAACTACTCCGGCAAAAATGGAGTCTGGAAACTCCCGTAAAAATTTAAGGGCGATCCAACGGTCGGATCAAAAGTTATGGCCATTTCGAACCGGTACTCTGATCTGGAGCGCATAGACCTCGGCGTCACGGAGTAGCGATTCCACATCTACTCCAAGGAAAACGGCGTTCGCGAACTCCTGTTAAAATTTCAGTGCGACGCAACGGTCGGATCAAAAGTTATGGCCCTTTCGAACTGTTACTCTGGTCTGGAGCACAGAGACCTCGGCGTCACCGTGTAGCGATTCCACAACTACTCCAGCAAAAACGGAGTCTGGAAACTCCCGTAAAAATTTGATGGCGATCCAACGATCGGATCAAAAGTTATGGCCCTTTGGAACCGATACTCTGGTTTGGAGCACAGAGAACTCCGGCTCACCGAGTAGCAATTCCACATCTACTCCAGGGAAAATGGAGTCCGGAAACTCCTGTAAAAATTTGAGGGCGATCCAACGGTCGAATCAAAAGTTATGACCCTTACAAACCGGTACTCAGGTTTGGAGCACGTAGACATCGGCCTCACCAAGTAGCGATTTCACATCTACTCTATGTAAAACGTCGTCCAAAAACTCCTGTAAAATATTCGAGGCGATCCATCAGTCGGATCAAAAGTTATGGCCCTTTCGAACTGGTATGCTAGTTTGGAGCGTAGAGACGTCCGTTCACCGAGTAGCGATTCCATATCTACTCCAAGAAAAACGGCGTCCGGAAACTGCTGTAAAAATTTTTGGGGACCCAAAGGTCATATCAAAAGTTATGGCATTTTCGAACCGGGACTCTGGTCCGGAGCACAGAGACCTCGGCGTCACCGATTAGCAATCCACATCTACTCCAGGAAAAACGGAGTTGGGAAACTCCCGTAAAAATTTGATGGCGATCCAACGGTCTGATCAAAAGTTATGGCCATTTCGAACCGGTACTCTGGTCTGGAGCGCATAGACCTCGGCGTCACGGAGTAGCGATTCCACATCTACTCCAAGGAAAACGGCGTTCGCGAACTCCTGTTAAAATTTCAGTGCGACGCAACGGTCGGATCAAAAGTTATGGCCCTTTCGAACTGTTACTCTGGTCTGGAGCACAGAGACCTCGACGTCACCGTGTAGCGATTCCACAACTACTCCAGCAAAAACGGAGTCTGGAAACTCCCGTAAAAATTTGAGGGCGATCCAACGGTCGGATCAAAAGTTATGACCCTTACAAACCGGTACTCAGGTTTGGAGCACGTAGACATCGGCCTCACCAAGTAGCGATTTCACATCTACTCTACGTAAAACGTCGTCCAAAAACTCCTGTAAAAAATTCGAGGCGATCCATCGGTCGGATCAAAAGTTATGGCCCTTTCGAACCGGTACGCTAGTCTGGAGCGTAGAGACGTCCGTTCACCGAGTAGCTATTCCACATCTACTCCAAGAAAAACGGCGTCCGGAAACTGCTGTAAAAATTTTTGGGGACCCAAAGGTCATATCAAAAGTTATGGCATTTTCAAACCGGGACTCTGGTCCGGAGCGCAGAAACCTCAGCCTCACCGAGTAGCGATTCCCCATCTACTCCAAGGAAAACGGTGTCCACATTTCGAACCAGCACTTTGGTCTAGAGCAAAGAGCCCTTGGTCTGACAGAGTAGTGATTCCATTTCTACTCCAAGGAAAACAGCGTCTAGAAACTCTTGTAAAAATTTGAGGGCGATCCAACGATTGGATCAAAAGTGATGGCCCTTTCGAACTGGTACTCTGGTCTCGAGCGAAGAGAACTCCACCTCATCGAGTAGCGATTCCACATCTACTCCAAGGAAAACGACGTCTGGAAACTTGTGTTAAAATTTGAGGGCGATCCAACGGTCGGATCAATAGTTGTGGCCCTTTCGAACCGGTACTCTCGTTCTGGAGCGCAGAGACCTGCACCTCACTGAGTAGTGATTGCACATCTACTCCAAGGAAAACAGCGTCTGGAAATTCCTGTTAAAATTTGAGGGCGATTCAACGATTGGATCAAAAGTTGTGGACCTTTCGAACCGGCACTTTGGTCTGGAGCGAATAGGCCCTGGCATGACAGAGTAGCGATTCCACATCTACTCGAAGGAAAAAGTGTCTGGAAACTCCTGTAAAAATTTGAGAGCGATCCGACAGTCGGATCAAAGTTATGGCCCTTTGGAACCAGTACTGTGGGCTGGAGCAAAGAGACCTCCGCCTCACCTAGTAGCGATTCCACATCTACTCCAAGGATAACAGCTTCCGGAAACTCTTGTAAAAATTTATGGGCGATCAACGATCGGATCAAAAGTTATGGATCTTTCGAAGCGGTACTCTTGTCAGGAGCACAGAGACCTCCGCATCACCATGTAGCGATTCCACATCTACTCCAAGGAAAACAGCGTCTGGAAACTCCTGTAAAAATCTGGTGGCGATCCAACGGTCGGATCAAAAGTTATGGAACTTTAGAACCTGTATTCTGGTCCGGAGAGCAGAGACCTCCGCCTCACCAAGTAGCGATTCCACATCTACTCCAAAGACAACGGTGTCCGGAAACTCCTGTAAAACTTTGAGGGCGATACAACGGTCGGATTAAAAGTTATGGCCCTTTCGAACCGGTATGGTGGTCTCGAACGACGAGACCTCCATCTCACCGAGTAGCGATTCCAAATCTACTCCAAGGAAAACGGCGTCCGAAAACTGCTGTAAAAAATTTGAGGGCGATCCAACGGTCGAATCAAAAGTTATAGCCTTTTCGAACCGACACTCTAATTTGGAGTGAAGAGCCCTTGGCCTGACCGACTAGCGATTCCACATCTACTCCAAGGAAAACGGCGTCCGGAAACTCCTGTAAAAATTTGAGGGCAATCCAACGGTCGCATCAAAACTTATGGACCTTTCTAATCGGCACTCTGGTCTGGAGCGAGGAGCCCTTGGCCTGACAGAGTAGCGATTCCACATCTACTCCAAAGAAAACAGCATCTGGAAACTCCTGTAAAAAATTGAGGGCGATCTAATGGTTGGATCAAAAGTGATGGCCCTTTCGAACTGGTACTCTGGTCTCGAGCGAAGAGACCTCCGCCTCACTGAGTAATGATTCCACATCTACTCTACATAAAACGTCGTCCGGAAACTCCTATAAAAATTTCAGGGTGGCCCAACAATCAGATCAAAAGTTATGGCCCTTTCGAACCGGTACTCTGGTCCGGAGGGCAGAGACCTTCGCCTCACCTTGTAGCGATTCAATATCTACTCCTACAAAAATGGCATCCGCAAACTCTTGTAAAAATTTAGGGGCGATCCAACGGTCGGATCAAAAGTTATAGCCCTTTTGAACCGGTACGCTGGTCTAGAGCGTAGAGACCTCCGCGTCACCGAGTAGCGATTCCACATCTACTCCTAGGAAAACGACGTCCGGAAACTCCTGTAAAAATTTGAGGGAGATCCAATTATCGGATCAAAAATTGAGGGCCCTTTCGAACCGGCAATCTGGTGTGGACCGAAGAGCCCTTGGCCTGACCGAGTAGCAATTCCACATCTACTTCAAGGCAAACGTCGTCCGGAAACTCCTGTAAAATTTTGAGGGAGATCCAACGATCAGATCAAAAGTTATGGCCCTTTCGAACCGGTACTCTCGTTTGGAGCGAAGAGACCTTAACCGCACCGAGTAGCGATTCCACATCAACTCAAGGAAAACGGCGTTCGGAAACTCCTGTAAAAATTTGAAGGCGATCCAACGATCTAATCGAAAGTTATGGCCCTTTCGAACCAGTACGCTAGTCTCGAGCGAGGAGACTTACTCCTCACCGAGTAGCGATTCCACATCTACTCTAAGGAAACAACGAACTGAAACTCCTGTAAATATTTGAGGGAGATCAAACGATCAGATCAAAAGTTATGGCTCTTTCGAATCGGTACTCTCGTCTGGAGCGAAGAGATCTCCGCCGCACCAAGTAGCGATTCCACATCTACTCCAAGGAAAATGGCGTCCGGAAACTCCTGTAAAAATTTAAGGGCGATCCAACGGTCGGATCGAAAGTTATGGCCCTTTCCAACTGGTACGCTGGTCTCGAACGAGGAGACTTCCGCCTCACCGAGTAGCGATTCCACATCTACTCTAAGAAAACAGCGTCCTGAAACTCCTGTAAAACTTTAAGAAAGATCCAACGATAGGATCCAAAGTTATGGCCCTTTCAAACTGGTACTCTGGTCTGGAGGGAAGAGACCTTCGCTTTGTCGAGTAACGATTCCACATCAACTCAAAGGAAAACGGCGTCTGAAAACTCCTGCAAAAATTTGAAGGCGATCCAATGGTCGGATCCAAAGTTATGGCCCTTTCGAACCAGCACTATGGTTTGGATTGCAAAGCCCTCCGCCGCACCGATAACGATTCCACATCTACTCCAAGGAAAACGGCGTCCGGAAACTCCTGTAAAAATTTGAATGCAATCCAACGATCGGATCGAAAGTTATGGCCCTTTCGAACCGGTATGCTGGTCTTGAGCGAGGAGACTTCTACCTGACCGAGTAGTGATTCCACATCTACTCTAAGGAAACAGCGTCCTGAAAGTCCTTCAATTCCTGCTTTAGCTTTCTAAGTTTGCAGCACAATTGATACATTGGACAAACCCCCAAATTTTGATCCCATACTTTCTTCACAACGGGCATGAACTTGTCATGATTCATCCACATATCGAAGAATCTGAATGGTTTCTTTATTTCTCTCCCTTTGATACCACCTCTCCTTTTGAATCATCATTTTCTTTTGCCATAACACCTCATCACAATACATGAAATCCCTTCGGTTTCTAGGCTGCCAAAAACCTTCCCAATGGCCTATGGTCTCATCCTTAAAACCACCATCACCAATATCATCAATGTCCTCCTCAGAATCCGCATAATCAACCCACCTTGGCCTTTCAGCCCCACTGCCATTGTTTGATTTCGATTCAGCCCCAAACTTTCTCACATCTTGGTTACATGTTCCAGCCATGTTACCATATTTTCCCACCTTCTCAAGTCTGTCATAGACGTTCCCCGTCACGAAATTCATTCTTTCCATCATCTTCGTCATGACTTGCATTTGGAATTTAAGTTCTAAATCATGAGGGGGTGGTGTGTTTTTTTGATCTGACATGATAATACCTGCAAAAATTGGTTAGTAGTAAAAAAATAAAATCCTCACATCGCTCGTGTTTCGCTCAAACACTCTTAATATCCTCACACGCTCAC
>Ga0325405_1006559_pt1 | contig 11748 bp, 10 predicted proteins | sample PopdelMetagenome_21_FD_205663 | JGI IMG/M metagenome (GOLD analysis project Ga0325405, IMG submission 205663) | Populus deltoides microbial communities from Bellville, Georgia, United States - Xylem-Control-R2 | ecosystem: Host-associated > Plants > Phyllosphere > Stem > Wood/Secondary xylem...
CCTTGAGCAACCAGCACCACCAAGCTTTGCCAAGACCACCGGCCAGCCACCACTACGTCTGTAATAAGCCACCGTGAACGTCTTTCTCTCATCTGCAAGATGTTCCTTCTTCCTTCTCTCTCCACCGTGTCTTCAGCCCCTGAAGACCCCGCAGACACCTTTCTCCTCCACCAACAGACGGCGGTGCAGCCTCCCTGCGAACCTAAATCCACACTAGTGGAAGAATAGCCACCGTGACCGCCGGTCCCTCTCCCCCTGTAGATTTTCTTCTGCTTTTTTCATCTTGCTCTGCCACTTGCCACCAGCTCCATCGCTGCAACCATTGGCAGCACACCGTCATCCTCGGCCAGACCACCACCACGCCAGGTTGTCCGCCTTCTTTCCCCTTCCCCTTCTTCTTCACTGTCTCTGTTCACTGAGTGAACAGTGGGCGTGAATTATAATTCACGTCCACTGTTTATGCAGTGGAATATATATTTAAAAAAATTCAAAAATTTTCAAAAAAAAATCATTTCAAAAAATTATGGTTTTCTCAAATATTTTTCTACCAATTTTGCATAACATCGGTTGTATATTTACACTGTAAAATACAAATTCGGTGTTAAAATACCCAATTTTCTCTGAAATATTTCAAAAAATAATAATAATATTTTGTTGCATACAGCCAAATTCTAAAAATTTTCCAAGCATAGTTTTCAAAAAAAAAAAAACAAAAATTGCATCTTTTTCATGTTTTTTTAAAAACAAAAATTTCAAAAATGGATATCATAATCAATTTATAATCATCCACTAGGGTTTGGCTAAAATATCAAAAATATTTTTCCAATCTTTTTTTTAGGATCCGAATGTGGACTTTAATATTTTTGGGGTGTAAAATTACACGATAAAGTACACCCTTAAGTATTAAAGATACAAGGTGTAAAAATACGATGCTAAAATGCAGACTTTAAAACTGTTAGGATTTGACCTAATAAGGTAGAGACTCTCTTATGAAGAGAAATCTGCCTTGAGCCTTAGAAAAGACCAGCGAATAGAAATCTGACTTAGAAAAAACAATCAAACAATAATGCAACTTAACTTAGGTAGGGTGCTTTGGGGTGATGCGTCTTCCCCTTGCACAACCAGTCCCTTACCCAGACTCTCACAGACCATAGGTTCTTAGTGACCATAATACTAGGTGGCAACTCCTAAACCTTAATCATAATTTTATGATTAAATAGAAAAACTCTTCCCAATACACAACATCTTCACACAGGAGGCACGATAAAAGCCTCTGCTGTCGCCAGACGATGTCGCGCTGGCACTCGCACCCCCGCGACATTAGCAATGATGTTTTGTTCAAACAAGAAGATAAAGATTGTCACCAAGTCAAGATGTGGCCACCCACTCAATAATTAGTCATCAAATCAATAGTTTCAAATTTTGGCCTACAAAAGGAGGCATTTGCCATGCATTTAGGCATCTTGGTTGTTTAGATCAAGATTTTGCTCTTGCTCTTTTTCTTTGTATTTTGTAATGTTCAAGTTTTATTCCATGTTATATTTTCCTTAATCTCTTGTTTATGGTTTTCATTTCCTTTACTATACTTATATAATTATGATCTTTTCTTGTTTATCTATGTTTCTTTTCTTTATTATGTTTAGCTAAGTTCATTATGTCAAGGTGAAAAGGTTTCAGTAATGGTGTTAGGATAAGTATAATATAAACTCAATATGAACTTCAATGCTTGTATCCTAAACAACTTCCTGTTAACATGTCTTATCATTTTTATCTTATTAATTCTTAATACCTTACTTGTTAAATGGTTAATCTAGATTTGTGTTGTATAACACTTGGTACAACAAATGCTTAACACTTTCATAGCCAACCGTATGGTATAACCTACACCTGTGCTATGAAAGGAACTTGATTTGTTGTTAACATAAGTTAACATCAAGAATTCCTGACAATATTTAAAAGTTTGGTGTTACTTAAATAAGATAATTAATATGATCATGTTAATAATTTATAATGAGCTATCAATGACAAATCATCCGATTGGAACCTCCTTTGTGTGTGGTGAAGAATTGCATGAGTATGGTGACATTGTGTTTGGTCTTCAATCAGGTAAGCAGAAGTTTCCTGGTTTTGGTTTGACCCATAATTGGGTAAAGCGAAGTATCTTTTGGGAGCTTTCTTATTGGAAGACCAATCAGCTCTGCCATAACATTGACGTCATGCACTTTGAAAAGAACATGTTTGAGAACATTTTCAACATCGTCATAGATGTGAAGGGGAAGACAAAGGACAACATCAAGGCTAGATTGGATATAGCTTTGTTCTGTAACCGTAAAAATACGGAGTTGGTTTGTGATGAGTCACGGGTCGCAAAACCAAGAGCAAGCTTCGTGTTAGAGAAAAACACACAACTACTAGTCTACAAATGGCTTAAGAGTCTGCGTTTTCCCGATGAACATGCCTCGAACATATCAAGACTAGTTAATACGGAGGAATGTATATTGTATGGAATGAAGAGTCATGACTGCTACGTGTTTATACAAACACTTATCCAATTAGCTTTTCATGATTTGTTGCTAAAGGGGATATGAGATGCAGTCACGAAGATCAGTTATTTCTTTAGAGATATATGTTCCAACAAGTTGAATGTTGATCACATTGAGAGGCTTGAAACGAATATCGTCGAGACACTATGCAAACTTGAGATGATATTCCCTCAATCATTTTTTGACTTAATGAATCTCCCCATACATCTACCTTTCGAGGCAAAAGTTGGAGGACCGATCTAGTATAGATGGATGTACCCATTCAAATGGTTAGATATTATAGTTGCAATGTAATTCATTTATAAAAGTATTTTCTTTGTTTTTGTTAATTGAAAATATTTGATTAATTCAATGCAGGTACTTGTTCAATCTCAAGAAAAAGGTTGAGAACAAGGCGAATATTGAGGCTTCGATATGTGAGGCCTATATTGTTTAGGAGATCTCAACTGAGAATGAGAATCAATTGCGTTCCATGACATAATGATTTCGGTGAAGTGCCTTCCAGTGAGAACTTATCAATATTTTCCAATCCTGGATGACCCACACTTAAAAATGTCGTAAGAGGAAGATATTTGTCAGAAATATAGTTCAAACAAGCACACAATTATGTTCTATTTAACTGTGATGAGCTGAGACCTTTTATTCAGTAAGTATATATATGTGTACTACTAATTAAACTTTGTTAATAATATACTATTTATATATTATAATATCATACACTCATTATCACTTGCAGGCAACATCGACAATATTTGTTGTCCAATAACTCACAGCTGATCGAATCCCAGATCTTTCAATTACAAGAAGAACAATTTACCACGTGGTTCAGAACACATGTAAGTATTATCACAAACTCATTATCACTTGCAAAATCATTGTATACATGTCATTACGAGATTCTCATTTATTGTTCATTGATGTACATTACTTACAAGGTTTATTAAATAGGAAGGAGTGCTGCTAAGTTACTGTCTTCACTAAGAAAAGAGATGTTGGTTCAATGCAAACTAGAATACTGTTCGGTAATTGGGTCATATCTGAAGCTGTAGATCTCGGTATAGGTCTGTCTTATATGGATGGAAAGCTAAGACATAGGCCAAAAACTTTCATGGGGAGTCTAAGATTTAAAAAGGCCGTTTTCAAGTCCAAATTGTAGCAACAACGGAGAAGTTTGAATCTGTCCTGCAGCCTAGACACTGTTCAGTGTTCATCCCATATCTCGAGTTTTAGAAGTCCAAATGACCTCAACGTTTTTTCCTCGAAAGCTGAGACAATTTTCTAAAACTTTCATGTTTAAGTCTGTTCAGATTATGACGTTATCAATGACATTTTTGGCAGACAAGAAGATAAGGATTGTCACCAAGTCAAGATGTGGCCACCCACTTAACAATTAGTCGACAAATCAATAGTTTTGAATTTTGGCCTATAAAAGGAGGCATTTGCCATGTATTTAGGCATCTTGGTTTTTAGATCAAGATCATGCTCTTGCTCTCTCTTTATATTTTGTAATGCTTAAGTTTTGCTTATATTAATCTCTTGCTTATGCTTTTCATTTCCTTTCCTTATTTATTTATGTTTCTCTCTTTCATTATGTTTACTAAGTTTATCATGTCAAGGTGAAAAGGTTACTCTAATGGTGTAAGAATAAGTATAATATAAACTCAACATGGACCTTAATGTTTGATACTAACATGTTTTATATTTGTTATCTTGTGCACTTTTAATACTTTGCTTGTTAAATGGTTAATCTAGATTTATGTTGTATAACTCTTGGTACAACAAATACTTGGCACTTTCATAGCCCAACCGTATGGTATAACCGACACCTGTGCTATGAATGGAACTTGATTTGTTGTTAAGATAAGTTATAATCATGAATGCCTCACAATATTTACAAGTATTAACATTATTCGAATAAGATAACTAATGTAATCATGTTAACAATTTATAATCCGATTGGAACCTCCTTTGTGTGTGGTTTTCAGTTGAGTAATAAAAAGAGTTTATATTATACTTGTTTGAAATACCATTAGTGGATTCTCTAACTTTGACAATTATTTTATCCTTGTTTAATCCTTACATCAATATCACATCTCAAAGCTCTCTTTAACTTGTTGTTGTTGTTGTTGTTTATAATTTATATAGTTAACCTCCCTATGGTTCGACCCCGGTCTTACCGAGTTATTTATTACTTTGACACTCCTACACTTGGGAGAAGACATCAATCTTTTAGTCGTGTCAAGTTTTTGGCGCCGTTGCCAGGAAGGTAAATTCTTGTACAAATTATAATATTTATTTTATTTTCTCTTTTCACTTTTCATTTTATCTAACTTTTGTTTCCTTTTCTTTTCTTTTCTTCCTTTTATTCTCTTCCTACACGTGCATGAGAGTTTGGTCACGTATATTAAGTGGTAGACTTTGTAGGATATCCTCATCTTTTTAAAAAAATATGGCCGAAAAAGATAATCAGTCGCTTAATAATGGGAATAATGAGAATAATCATGTAAGAACACTTAGAGACCACATGAATCCCACAAGAACAAGTGCACTCTCATCCATAGTTTTTCCTCCTGATACATCTCATTTTAATTTTAAGTCAGGCATTATTTAACTTTTACCTTCTTTTCATGGCTTAGATTTAGAAAATCCATACTTGCATTTAAGGGAATTTAAGGAGGTCTGTAACACCTATAATGACTCAAATTGTAGCATGAACACCATCAAGTTAAAGCTTTTTTCTTTTTCATTAAAAGATAAAGCTAAAACATGGTTACAAAATTTGAGACCGGATCCATTCGTGCTTGTGATGAAATGCAACAACAATTTTTAAAGAAGTTTTTTCCATCTCACATAACAAACTCTTTCAAAAGACAAATCATCACTTTCACTCAAAAACCAGGCGAAACGTTTTACCAATGTTGGGATAAGTATCGAGACTTGCTTAATACTTGCCCTCATCATGGTTTTGAAACATAGAGATTGGTTTCACATTTTTATGAAAGGTTAACTCCTAGAGATATGCAAATGGTTGAATTGATGTGCAATGAAACTTTTAAAGATAAAGACCTTAATGAAGCAATGGAGTACCTAGACTTGCTAACTGAAAATGCTCAAAACTGAGACACTCCAGGCACTTATGAGGCACCAAGTAAAACTCAATCTCATATATCTAGTGGAGGTATGTACAACCTTAGGGAAGATCATGACCTCCAAGCCAAGTTTGCATCTTTAATTAGAAAAGTCGAAGCACTAGAATTAAAAAAGAGTGGTCAACTAAAATCTGTTCAAGACATTGTGTGTCAAATCTATGAAATTAATGAACATTCAACCAATGACTGTCCAACTTTGCCTTCTTTTAAGGAATGTCTCCATGAACAAGCCCATGCTTTAAACAGTTTCCAAAGGCCCAATCATAACCCATATTCGCAAACATACAATCTTGGTTGGAGAAATCACCCAAATTTTAATTGGAAGAGTGATAACAATAATGCACAAACTTCACTACCACCATTTCAAGCACACCATAATTTCCAAAATTCTCATGGATATGCACCTTCTTATGCTCCACCTCCTAGAAGAAATCTTGAGGAAACATTGCATGCATTCATTGAAAAGCAAGAGACAATCAACACTTAACTTGCTCAAAGCATGATAGATTTTAAAGATACTGTTGCAAAATTGATATTTGCTCTTAGTTTTCAAGAGAAAGGTAAGTTTCCATCTCAACCATAACAAAATTCAAAAGGGCAATACAATGCAAATGCAAGTAGTTTTGGAAGCCAAAACATGAATCAAGTTAAATCAGTCATCACTCTTTGCAGTGGTAAGGTTATTGACAAACCCATTCTTGAACCTTGTGAGAAAGATGATGAGTCAATCTCTGAGGGTAAGGAAGGGGTTGAATCTGAACATTGTAAAAAAAAAAAGGGATTCCCCGCCAGCACTTCCATTTCCTCATGCTATGATCAAACAAAGGAAAGTCAATCACAACTCTGAAATCTTTGAAACTTTCAAGCAGGTAAGGATCAATATACCTTTCCTGGATGCTATTAAATAGGTTCCTTCTTATGCTAAATTTTTAAAAGATCTGTACACCGTGAAGAGAAAACTGAATGTGAAAAAGAAAGCCTTTTTAGCCAAACAAGTAAGTGCCATTCTTTAGAACAATAATGCTTTGAAATATAAAGACCCTGGTTGTCCTACAATTTCTTGCTTTATTTTAAAACATAAAATTGAAAGAGCTTTACTTGATCTTGGAGCTAGTGTGAATTTACTTCCATATTCGGTTTTTCAAAGTCTCAATCTAGGTGAGTTAAAACCAACTTCTGTAACTCTTTTACTTGCCGATAGATCTGTAAAAGTGCCTAAAGGAATAGTTGAAGATGTGTTTGTACAAGTTGATAAATTCATTTATCCTATGGATTTTATTGTCTTGGACACACAACCTGTTGAAGCATGTAATTCATTTCCTGTTATTTTAGGACGTTCGTTTCTTACAACTTCTAATGCATTGATTAATTGTAGGAATGGATTGATAAAGCTATCTTTTAGAAACATGACATTGGAGATAAATATTTTCAACATTTGCAAGCAACCTAAAGATGATAATGATTTATAAGAAGTAGATTTTATTGAAGAATTAGTTTATGATCAATTTGAATCTACCTCGAGTAAAACTGAGTTTGATGAATTTGAAGAATTGCAAATGATTTATTCTCAAGAAGAAATCACAGATGAAAAAGGCACCGAAAATGTTGTCACAGATCATTTGTCAAGATTGACAACAGATTCGACATCTGACATCACACCAATCGATGATTACTTTCCTGACGAATCCTTACTTTCTCTTAGTTCGATGCCTTGGTTTGTTAAAAATATCAATTTTCTTGCTTTAGGAGATTTGCCAGCTCATTGGAATATCGAAGACAAAAGAAAGTTTTTGAACGAAGTGAAGAACGTTTAATGGGATGACCCCTACTTATTCAAATATTGTCCTGATTAAATATTTCAAATATCCATTGCGGACAATGAGGTAAGTAATGTCATTAAACTTTGTCATTCTAAGGCATATGGGAGTCATTTCTCATCAAAAAAGACGACTGCAAAAATCTTACAATGTGGATTTTATTAGCCCACCATGTTCAAAGACATACATGTGTTCTGCAAAACTTGTGAAAATTGTCAAAAGTCAGGATTTATTTCAAAACATAAGGAATCTTTAGATAATCTTCTATTGAATTTAGAAACATATCCTAGTGGAGATGTGCATCGTGCAATTCATGATTTATGGCCATAATTCCATAAAGAACATGATCGACTTAGTCTTGGGAACCTAAATATAAAAGACCCTATTTGCCAGTTTTTAAGAAAACTGGATGGGAAGCCTATCTTCGACCCATAGCGGGCGTTTAAGCCGTTCTTGGACGTAAAACCAAGGGAAGATGTGAGCCACAATCACAAGTATCTGTACATACACATGTTTTTTTCAAAATAAATAGAGAGAGAGAGAGAGAGAGACTCCAACTGGCCTACATATAGGTAGTATAATTGCATTTTCAATTTCTCATCTATAAAATCCTTTCTTCTTTCCCTTCATTTCTACTCAACCATACATTTAACAAATATAGAAGGGTGTATAAATGGCAGGTTCCTCAAGTCATCACATAAGAAATATTTGTGCTTTCGGTAGATCCAGTCCTGGGAAAGAAAGATAGTTTTTAGAATCAGCAAATCATCTTGGTTAGGTACTAGCTGAGAGAAAGATTCATTTAGTGTAGAGGAGGCAACCTTGGGTTAATGGGGGGGTGTGTGTCAATGCTGCATTTTTAGAAGGTAGTCAAGTTTTGAGGGTCGTCCCCAAAGCTTTAGCAAAAGGGGACATCATTGGAAAAACAATTGGAGAGGAACTACAGGTCTCCACCATGTCTGATCGATTGAATGCAATGTTTAACTATGTTAATGTCTTCATTGCCTTACCAGGAGGTCTGGGCACATTGGAAGAGATCTTTCATATTTCATCTTGGGCCCAACTGCACATTCACCATAAACCTATAGGTTTGTTAAATGTTAATGGTTTTTATGATAATTTGTTGTCTTTTCTTGATCAAGATGTGGAACAGGAATTTCTAACATCTTCGGCACGACAAATCATAATCTCTGCTGCTACTACTGAACAATTGATTGACCAACTACAATCTTTCATTCCTGTAATTGATCCTTCCATGAGTCGCATAAATTGGTCAACTAAGGAAAGCCGTAAAAAGCTTAGATTAGATTTGAGCCTTTGTTTGTGAATCCTTGTGTCTTTTGGCTTTATTAATAGCATATTATTTTGTTTTGTTATTTCTTATATTTTTTTAAGTGTGTTTCAAGTTTGACAGTGTTCGCTGCTTCAGGTGATGACTTCTAAACTCTATCTTTCTACCTTAGGACATTGAGGACATTGTCTCGTTTTGGTGAGGGGGAAAGGGTAGTAGTTAACAAAAAAAAAACTTAACCAACTAACTGTTTTTGTTTTTAAAACCATTTGACAAAACTGTTATTACTAGGATGGCAGAGTAAAGGGGAATTTTATTGACTTTTGAGACACATCTTAGTAAACATTTTCTAATGGTTATTTGCAATATTCATAACAAGGTCTATCAGAATACTTCTTGAAATATTCAGGTTTACAAAATCTCGCATTGTTATCACTTAATTCTACTCATATACTCATTTAACAAGTATTCTTAAACCTTCATTTTCACACACACACTTTAACATATGATTGTGGGTTGCACATTAGATTATTACATCATTTATGTTCTTTTGTTAAAGGTAACAACTAAGGGAAAGGGATAGTATATAATTTGCAAAAAAAAATGCTAATAATATAAACGTAGATAAGTTTGGTTTCGTAGTCTCCCTAACTTAAGCAATTAAGCCCAAAGAGGTGTTTTAACACTTAATACCCTAAAGTCAACTGTCTTGGAAGCTATTGGCTCAAAACTTGTTACATGGGTTGAGGAGAAAAGCTTAAGGGAATCAAACATTGCACTAACTATGTGTCAGTATCTGCAACCCGAGTTACTAAGCTCGTAAGGTTGTCTCAACACCTAATGCCCTAAGACCAACTGGTCTAGGAGTCATTAGCCAAAAGCACGTCACATGGGTTAAAGATGCATTTTATTTTAAGTTATATGTATATATATTTAAAAAAAAGACAAAAAAAAGAGAAAGAAAGAAAAAAAAAAGAAAATAATAATCCCAACCCAAGGAAGTTAACCTTAAACATTAGAACATAATATTGTTTTCTTCCAATAAAAGCCTCATCATCTATGTTTTCATACATTGAGCACATAAAAGGAAAGGTTTATTAATATTTTATTTAAGAGGTATTGAGCAGATATATAAATTTAATGAGAGTTTGTTTATCTGGATAGATTAATGGAAGTTGAATTATGAATGTCTTGCTTTGTGGAATTTGCAAATTGTTTTTCTATTTTAACGCTTTGATTACTAGAGATTAGTACTAAGTTGGTTGAGGGGGTGTGATTAGTACTTAAAAGTGCATTTTTATCAAGGTTTTATATCATTATTTTGCACTTAAAGTATCAATAGCTCCTTAACTAAAGCATGTTTTATAATAACAAGTCTGATACCATAAGATACCTTTAATTTATGGTAAATGTTCATCTTAAATGCAGGCCTATCACATAAATGAAAGGATTGATTGATGAGTTTAAGTATGGAAATTGAAAGGACAAATAGATGACCAAACTTAAAAAAGAGATGCCGGTTCAGTGCAAACTAGAATACTGTTCGGTAATTGGGTCATATCTGGAGTTGTAGATCTCAGATTTAGGTATGTCTTATATGGATGGAAAGCTAAGACATAGCCTAAAACTTTCATGGGAGTCCAAGATTTAAAAAGGTCTTTTCAAGTCCAAATTGTAGCAATAATGAAGAAGTCTAAATATGTCCTGCAGCCCAGACACTGTTCAGTGTTCAATCCATATCTCGAGTTCTAGAATTCTAAATGACCTTAATATTTTTTCCTCAAAAGCGGAGACAATTTCCTAGAACTTTCATGATTTAAGTCTGTTCAAATTATGACGTTATCAATGACGTTTTTGGCAGACAAGAAGATAAGGATTGTCACCAAGTCAAGAAGTGGCCACCCACTCAACAATTACTCAACAAATCAATAGTTCTGAATTTCGACCTATAAAAGGAGGCATTTACCATGTATTTAGGCATCTTGGTTTTTAGATCAAGATAATGTTGTTGCTCTCTCTTTATATTTTGTAATGCTTAAGTTTTGCTTATATTAATCTCTTGCGTATGCTTTTCATTTTCTTTTCTTGTATATTTATGTTTCTCTCTTTCATTATGTTTAGCTAAGTTTATCATGTCAATGTGAAAAGGTTACACTAATGGTGTAAGAATAAGTATAATATAAACTCAACAAGGACCTTAATGTTCGATACTAACATCTTTTATATTTATTATCTTGTTCACTTTTAATACTTTGCTTGTTAAATGATTCATCTAGATTTATGTTGTATAACCCTTGGTACAACAAATACTTGGCACTTTCATAGCCCAACCGTATGATATAACCGACACACGTGCTATGAAAGGAACTTGATTTGTTGTTAACATAAGTTATAATCATGAATGCCTGACAACATTACAAGTATTAGCATTATTCGAATAAGATAACTAATGTAATCATGTTAACAATTTATAATCCAATTGGAACCTCCTTTGTGTGTGGTTTCCAGTTGAGTAATAAAAAGAGTTTATACTATACTTGTTTGAAATACCATTAGTGGATCCTCTAACCTTGACAATTATTTTATCCTTGTTTAATACTTACATCAATATCACATCTCAAAACTCTCTTTAACTTCTTGTTGTTGTTGTTGATGTTGTTGTTGCTATTATTTATAATTTATATAATTAACCTCCCTGTGGTTCAACCTCGGTCTTACCGGGTTATTTATTACTTCGACACTCCTACACTTGGGAGAAGACATCAATCTTTTGGTCATGTCAATTTTCATTAATTTTAATTGTTATTCTAGAGTTTTTTTTAATTTATTGGCAATATTTTATTGTTCGTATTGCCATAATAATTGAATAATTTGTTGAATTGTAATTGATAATGTTGAATTTACCTTGTAATTAGTAATTGAATATGTTGGAATAATTAGTAATTTTA
>Ga0325405_1006560_pt1 | contig 11748 bp, 8 predicted proteins | sample PopdelMetagenome_21_FD_205663 | JGI IMG/M metagenome (GOLD analysis project Ga0325405, IMG submission 205663) | Populus deltoides microbial communities from Bellville, Georgia, United States - Xylem-Control-R2 | ecosystem: Host-associated > Plants > Phyllosphere > Stem > Wood/Secondary xylem...
TTTATTGAATTGTACTCTGATGTTTTTCATGATCTTCGTTATTTACAAAGGCATGGTCCCTATCTACCCACCCGTGACCATTCTAGCAGGAAAGTTGTCATATGGTATTAGGGTTAGTCGTTAAGAGCACAGATTTTGAAGTCCTGTTTATATGGCACAAAGAAGAGCTTGCTGAGCTCTGGCTAGACCTTCAAATAAGAGCATGTTTTAGAACGCGGTTGCGGCTATGTTTTTAAAAATTTTTAATTTTTTTTATTAAAATTTAATATGATTTGTATATTTTGGATCGTTTTGATGTGCTAATGTCAAAAATAATTTTTAAAAAATAAAAAAAATCATTTGCATGTATTTTGACACGAAAAGTTATTTGAAAAGCACCCGCAACCACACTGTCAAACACGCTATTAGCCATTTGAACGACAACTCCAAATCTTATTAAGGAAAATGTTGAGCAAGATTATTACATCTCTTCTTCGTGTTCTAGTTTTTTTGTGTGCAGGTGCTTCTCTAGTTATAGGTTTTTGTTCTATCCTTAGAATCGTATTAGCTCGATAGAAACTGAATCGACCACCATTTTCAAGGTTAGGGTTCGAGGGATTACTCCGGTCTCCTCTTCCATAAATCTTCTAATTTCAAAACTCAAAATTCTTACTAAAAGAAGATTTGAATCCGTGACTCTTCTCCTGAGTTAGAATCATATTGGTCAAAATTTGGCTATAGTTTGTATAATTGTTGCATGGAGAGTCTTAGCTTCTTCTTTTTTTTTTATGTATTTTTTAAAGTGTTTATTTAATTAACACACATCGTAATTTTGCACGAATTTAATAGAAAACTCCCTTAAAATTTTAATTGAATAAATTATAATTTATAATTTTTTAATTTTTTAATTTTTTTTAAGAAACTGTAATTACAAAAACTAAAGCAATAAATTAAATCTCATGCCTAGACCTAACCTGCTGATTAAGAGAGAATGGAAAATAATTAAAATCTTGATTGAAAAAATTACAAATTACAAATTATTTTTTAAAACTGTAATTAAAAAAACTATCGCTATAAATTAAATCTCATGCCTGGACCTAACATGCTGATAAAGTATGGAAAATAATAATTGAGTTGTCGCTGGTAGTTGGCAAAATGCAACTTGTCATGCCAAATGAATAGTCTAATATTAAATTTTATAATAAATAAGAAAAAGTTGACCAATATAATCCATTCAGAATTTCATTAATTTTTTTTTAATTTAAATGATTTTATTTTGACTATTGTTTTAAGTTAATCTGAGTTAATCGTAAGCATGAGCTGTGGATCCACCTCCCATGGAGTTTAATAACTGTGATAGATAAACCTCGAGCCATAATGCAATCATTTATTTCAGGGCATTCTTTGAAATTTCGGCGAGCAATCAACTCAAGCCACCAAAAAGATTGATACAGTGTCCATTATCAACCACAAGGAACCTGCAAATTCGGAGACTAATTTAATCACGAAGACTGTCCAAAAACATCGAATCCTGATTCGCCATCTGTGAAATCAAGAGATAATTTTGTGCATCCCCATGATCTGATTACTTTATCAAGAAAATAACATGCATCCACCCATAAGATCAGTGATTCTGATTTTGCCTCCTAAAATATAAAGAAAAAACTGTTCTTCCACATGCTTAAATTACTTTTTTAATCACATCAAAACAAAAGTTTAATCCGCCAATGGCATCACTGATTTTGATCTGACCACCTTCCATGAAGGAGCCAGCCGACAACCCACCTTTCAGTTCTTCCTCAGCAATGGAATTGCCAGGAAACAGGAAGCTCATTCTTATCAAAAACAAAACTCATTACCACTTAAGAGCTGCACAAATTCAAGGGTCTCTAGCGCTCGGTACCATCATTACAAGATAGAAATCCATTCTACTTTATATACAACACCACTGGTGGGCAACAAAGATTAGACAAAAGGAGATACAAAAAAGACTGAGAATTATTGTTACAACAAGGAGGGAGTGATCACCAAAGAGCTTGAAGCTCATCGGAACTCACCAGTCTTCTTGCTAAGCAAGAGGAGTGAGGTCGACAAATTCGAATTCTAGCTTTGTCAATCCAACAACAATATTAGGGAAAGACAAGTGAAATTAGAACGATGGAACAACACCGAATCCATAAAGACTACTTCGATCAACCTCGACTTCAGTATCTGTACGTTTAGCGAACCTTCCTTTGATTCGTGGCCTTGTTTCGGCATAGGCTTTTCTTGATGCGTATCGAATTGTCTTCTCGAATTTTCTGTTCTTCCTCTTCTCTCTGTACCTCAACACCCTTGCTTCACGGTCAACTGCCGATAGTTGCACTGTCTGGTTTGCTGACTCCATTCCGTTGCTCACTGATCTACTACAGTATGGGTTAGATATGTCTGTCAAGGTACTTCCACTTCCATCTGGTACCACTCCAACATCAAGAGATGAAGAAGAAACCTGCAGTGAAAGCTCATAAATTGAGGACTGGAGATTCATTACTTTATACTTTCTATAAGAAACAAAACATTCAATTAAGAAAACTTACACTGTGGCTCAAGGAGTTGTAGCCATAGCCACCACCAAAAGACTTAGATCCAGTAGAGAAATCCAACTCATAGCAGCAATTATCATTGACCAAAGCAGGAGCTTGAAATCCTAGTTTGTTACTTTGCACAGGCACCACCCCATCAGTAGTCCCTGAACTGTTCTGCTCTTGCACTTCCACTTTTGGATCCACATACGGATCCAAATCCAAATACGGATCCATTTCCGAACCAAACACATACTGACCGGTATTCAGATCCATGCTATCCACCCCCTTAGCAGTCCCCCCACCGGGGTTAGGCAACAGCCACGACTCCGCCTCTGCCTCCTCCCTGCTAACATCACCACGACCACCATCCACTTCATCAAAGTACCGATCCTCCAACAAGTTCACGGCTGCCCCACCGCCGTGCACAGTGGAGGATGAGTCGAAAAAGGGAGTGATAGGGACACGCTCGTGCCGACTAGCGAGAGGGTTTGCCGAGTGGATGTCACGGTCACAGGTAACACAGAGAGCAGCCGCGTCTGCCTTGCAGGTGAAATGGGCTGGGGCTTGTTCACAGACTTCGCAGACCGAGACACGCGCGTGGCGAGAGGCAAGCTTGTTTGCCGCGTGGATTTTGGAGTCGCAGCTGATGCATAGAAAAGCTGAGTCAGCTCGACAAAACAACGTTGCTGTTGCTGACTTGCATGAGTCACAGAGCTTCGAAGCCATTGAGGAAGAAGATGAGGAGGGGGAGTACGAAGACTTTGAAGCTTCTCTTGCCTTCGTCGAAGAAGTAGGAAGCCTAGTTTTGTTGGATTGGTGGTGCTGTGGTAATGGTTTACTGTCGTCTATCTAGTGGGATCCTGGAGATCTAAGGATTGACAAATAGGAGATCGACATGTGGATCGAGCTTAGCCAAATATAAAGGATTTCGATTGGGTTTTTTTTTACTTTTTATCCGTTTCTTTTCATCCGTGGCTATTAAAATATATATAAGAAAATTACTTCATCAGTTTTTTATTCCCAATACTTACTTGTTTTTTAATCACATTTCTATGTAAAATAAAAATTCTCAAAATTTTTATTTATCAAAATAACTCATTTTTTCATAATTATTAATTAACCTACTAGCCTACTAAGAAATCCTATTAAAAATTAAATTAACTACAACTAGTTATTTTTATTGATAGTTATTAATTAACCTACTAAATTAATAAATCCTATTGAAACTTAATTTGACTGCAACTAATTATTTCATTGATAATTATTATAAATATTAATTAACCTTAATAAGTTAACGAATCCTGTCGTAAATTAAATAGATTGAAACTAATCATTTTCATTAATAATTTATCATAATTATTGAGAATTTAATGACTTAAATAAGTTATTTTTTTATTTGTAGAGGATAAGTATTTATTTAAATTTTAAATTAAACTAAAAAACCTTCTTGAGAAGTAAATTAAAATAATTTTTAAATTGATATAATTATTGATCGAAGAAAAAAAATCACAACCTTCATGAGAAGTAAACTCCTTTATCTTCTACAAGTCAATTCTCGTGATTTATTTCTAAATACTGTTAAGTACTGCTTTGGAATTAGTTTGTCCATATGAAAATAAATTTTCATATATTATTTTATAATAATTATATTGTAAGTGCATGTTCAATATATGATATTTTTTATTTAAGAATATATTAAAATATATTTTTAAAATTTTTAATATTAGCACATAAAATTATTGAAAAACATTAAAAAAATATAATTTAAAATAAAAATATTTTTAAAGAATTATTAAAAATAAAAATTACCGCATTGAAGGGGTCAATGATGTGTAGAGGTAGAGCCCACGGGAGAAAGGAAGCGTTTTCGGCGTTTTGTTGGCGAGATAGTGAAATTATTATGGGAGGAAGGAGGGTTTGAATAATGTGAGCGTGGGGGGGCCCAGAGGGGGAGGGCAAGTTGATGATGTTCGAGAGGGATCTGCAGAGAGGGACTTTGGGGTTAGCTGGCATGCCCTTTCCTATCCTCGAGTTATGGGCAGAAAGGAGAGGGGGGAGTGTTAGCATGTATTCGGAGACTATTGTAAATAAATGAAACCGTGTGGCCGTTGGATGAGACCTTCGAGCATGTTGGAGAGTTGAGATTCGAGGGAGATGAAATAAATGGTCCGAGGAAAGGTTGCAATTGACTAGTATTCAGAAATTAACGTTTGGGATTGATTGTGCGAAAAATATATTAAAATAATTCCTTTTATTTTATCATTGATATATTAACAATCATAGAAAATATTAAAAATATTAATTTAATATTTTTTTAAATTAAAAATATTTTTTAAAAAAATAAAAAAAATAGTTATAAACTCACTCCCAAACAATCTTGAAAGGGAATTCGAAGGAAAGTAAATGGCATGCCCTCCTTGTGATCTCCAAATAACCGATGAGAAGTGAGAACAGCAATTGCTTCTAGCAATGAATGTAGTTAATAAGAAAGTGCATAAAATACTCCATGTTGGGTTGTCGAGGTTCAAGTGAATCCTCTTTCCTCACGTTACCATTCTGCTAGTTGGACTTCGATGGGATGGATGTAAACAGATCTCGGACTGAATCTCGAATATCTTTTTTTCACTTTTATTTTTCTCCAAAGCACTTCATGTGTGCGCAACTTGCTATCTCGGTATCCTAAAGCCCAGCGAAATATTAATCTGAAAAGTACGGCCACACCGCAATATCAAACTACAACTTGTTGGATTTAAGACTTGGCCAACCTACCCTCACCTAAGCCCAAAGTTAAAAAAAAAAAGCAACCCAAACCAGTTTAATTCATTATCTGTCTAAACTAGTCAAAATTCACATTAATTTTTTTAAAAAAAATTACAAATCAACATCATTTTTATTTTTAAAAATTATAACAATATCATTTAATTTAACCAGTTAAACCACATCAACTCAGGATAGCTCGGTTTAATAGCTTTGATTTGCATACTCGTTCTGGCCTCGCATGGTGTAAAGAACGACAATTAAGCATCTAGGCAAATTGATCAAAGTTTTGGAGCCACTGCCCCCTAGCGTGCAGTTTGTGTTGGTCGAATTGGATAGCCCCGGTTTACAACTCGATTCACAGCTCACGAGCTCCTCGGTAAAGAGGCCTGGCTCAATTGTTTGGAGCATTCTCTTCAAAGGCAGCCAAAGCCTGTGTAATGCTAATGAAGAATCACAATAAAGAAGAAAGGCCCTCCGAACTTAACAGAGACTGAATTGAGGGAACAACACAAAATGAAGGTAGCAGCCCATAGTGTATTGTGTTAAAGCAGAATTACAAGAAAATTATGTATATTTGCATCACCTTCCCCAAAATCATTATGTAAGCCAGTACTTTAAGCTCCAAATGAAAGTAAGAAATTGAGAAGTCGTGCCGAGTTTGAATAAGGGATAATGATATTTACTGCACCAGCATTTTTGTACATGAGATTATGCTCGTTCTGGGACTTCCTTGAACAAAGTTAGCCACCTCCTGACTTGAGAGTGTTGCTCAACCTGCAAAAGTTGATTTCCGCTTAGGCATTTATGTCAAGTAATTACAAGGCACCAAACTCCAGTACCATAGAGAAAGCAATCGCATATACACTGGCACTACATAGAGCGGTAACCAAGTTATGGATATCATGTGAAAGCATGTAAAAGTGTGCTTGCGACCCCATTAGGCCTGAAGAGATAAGATTTTGAATCCAGACTAACATTTTTTATGAAACAAAAATCTGAAAGGTGTCGAGATGTGAAGGGTGAAGGGTGAAGGGTGAAGGACAATATGCGATGTTGGTCCCACGCATGCAAGTCCTACCTAATGAGATTCAGATGCTTAACAGAACATGTGATTCACAAAGAACATGTGACAAAACAATTGCTATCTACCATGTATGAAAACTCTATGAACCAAACCAATCTTTTGTTTCATTTCCAAACCAATCACTACACAATCAATCAAAACATGCATTATCAAGTAGACTTGAGTACGATGAGAAAGAAACATGGTCTTGGCAAAATGGGGTTTTCTTTTCAGGATCCAAAATAAAATAGATTGTGATGCAGGACAGCCTAGGGGCTGTTCTGAATCTGACTTTTTGAGACTGTTAGAACATTATTAATATTGATTTGTGATGGAATACGAAGAAGGATGTGGATAGATTCTAGGAGTCACACCTAGGGTTCTTAAGAGTCCCCCCTAAGAGAAGATCGAGTCACACAATCAAAGCAAATTGGCCGGAAATTATTTGATATTATTGCATCCTAAAATATTGAAAGACTACATTCTTATTTATAGAGTTTTGGTTGTCCAAATCCAATAAGGACAAGGATTCCTAATCTCCATCATAACTATTCCTATACAGAATAGGAAAACCTAATAACTTTAGCACTAATAAAATACTAAACAGAAATAAAATACTATAATTTCCAGCATATCTGAAAATTACTAAAATACCCTCACGAATTACTCAAGTCCCCAACTAAGTTTTCCATCATTAGCCACATGCCAAATAAATGCGTGAGCATTGGAATCATTCTTAGATCGCCTTCTAAAGGCCTTTGGGGGATGCTGCCAGCATGCCCCATCAGTTTGCCACTTTATCTTCGCGACATCAAATATTAACCACACTACATCTAGGTGATACCATATATGATAAACCAGCATGTAATCCTTTGGATTTAAGGATACATGCACGTCCGGTAATTTATGATAAGAATGCTTACCAGTCCAAACCCTCAAAGAGGCCTTCACCCTTTGTGGCGCAAGCTTTGAAGATGGCCCATTGGCGACTTTTTATTTTGTGCAACTCCAATGCCTCAGTCACAGCAGCATCATCAAGTGCACCAGGGAGATCCTGTTAATATAAAGCAGTGGTTGTAACATGTTATAAGAAACTCCAGTGGTTGGTGACAGATTTTTTTCCCCATAGAATGGAGAAGTTATATTGAAAACTTTTGGCTTGTATTGTAGAAACAAATCTGAGAGGATAAAGAAGCCTACTTTGGGATGATCAAACCAATCAATTATCTACCCCCATATAAATATAGGAACTACCAAAATTTATCCAAATTGTGGATGATAAAGAAAATAGTCTTCACCTGCTTGTTCGCAAAAATGAGGACAGCTGCACCTTTCAACTCTTCCTCCTGCACAAAGGTCCAATTTCATAAATTAGAGTTCTTAGATGCCATCAGAGCGAATGAAAATTGGTCTGTTTTCCAATAGATGTAAGCATGATAAACATGTCCCTATTTACATGAGAAACAAGCCTGTTCAGAATATAAAAGAGCTGACAAACAAACGGATATTTCATTTCTTTTCTTTTCTTCTCACTCTCTAGCTTTTAATTTTTGCGAAGAAATTATTAAACATGATTGATAGCAACCAATAATCCCAACAACTCACTATCCCATAAATTGCACTCCCCTTTTCACATGGTGGACCATATGAAACTGGAACCCATATTTGTTGTCCAGATATGTTGCATATTATTAGAAAAGTAACCTACTTAATTCCACAGCCTTGTACTAACAATTGTTATCTTCAGTATATCACATTAATAATCACCAAATTTATGGAATAATTACAAGTAACAAATCAAGAGACTAAATCTGCTGCCTTTTGCTTGTTATCTTTTTCCATTCCCCAAGCAATCAAAAGAAAAGTCAACATCTACGTTGAAATTGAAGTGGGCAACCTAAACCAATGGCTATATCTGGGAGAATGTGAGCAAACATTACCAACTAAGCTAGCATTTAAATCTGTCAAAGTAAAAAAAAGCAAGACAAAGTTGTAACAACATCCTTGAACTCTACAAACTAATAATAAAACAGATACTCTGTAAGTACCTCCAAAATTGAATGAAATTCTTCTTTGGCTATTCCAATTCTTTCCGTGTCACTTGAATCCACCACATAAATTACAGCTTGAGTATTTGGGAAATAACACCTCCAATATGGCCTGAAATAAACAAATAAATTCATTCACAGGGAAGGGATGAGGGAATAACAGACTACTGCATGCCAAATATCTACTACCAAGGAATCAGAATAGACACGCACAAACAACTCAAGAGAGAACTAAGGATAAGTTCATGAAGGATTTTAAGATCATTGAAATTTAATTGATAGCTTTTCTGTAATTGTGCTCCTTAACGACTCGTATATTCTTTATGCAATACGAAAACTAAATGCACCTACATTCCTACTAAGAACACCGATCAACAGCAAAGGTGGCAAACAATTTCTACACAATGTATACTAAATTTTCTTCAAAGAAGAAGGGAGAAAAGTTACCTGATACTTGTTTGTCCACCTGTATCACCAAACCACAAAGCAATTTAATTTACATTGATTTCATAAACTTAAACAGCATAACAAATATACTAGAAAATTACTATAGAAAACCTCCTTGATTTCATTAACCCAAAGGCAACAAAATTAGAACCGAACAGCCATTTCACACACCCTTACAGTTCAAGATCCACAAACTAAGACCCTTTAAAAAAAACCATAAACATCTGGTGTGAAACAAAATTGCTAAACAAGTTAATCACAATCAAACCCACTTAACTTGACCCCTCAACTCAATCACTCTACCACACATTAGCTGTCAGTATCTCTCCATTACATAGCAAAACCAATTCTAAAACTATGTTACTTCTTAGAATAAAATCAATTACTTACCTAAATCCCACACTTGGAACTTAATGTTGTTATACTGTACAGTTTCCACATTGAACCCAATTGCTACACCACATTTAAAAAAAAAAAAAATCAAATTTCCATCAAATTAGCTGTAACAAAATAATAGGGAAAATCATAGCAGAAAAGTTAATTCCCAACTCAAAAAAATAAAAGAAGAAGAGGAAGAAGCTCACTTGGGATCGTGGAGACTACCTCTCCCATTTGAAGCCGATCTAAATCAGAACATAAAAGGGAAAAACATCAAAACATAAAAAATAAGTAGAGGTAGAAAAAACCCACAAAAAATAGCAGAAAAAGAGAGGGGGATGTTACAAAGAATGGTGGTTTTGCCAGCATTGTCGAGACCAAGGACTAGGATTCGAGCTTCTTGATTACCAAATAAAGAGGAGAACATTCTACTAAACAAAAGACCCATTTCTCTATTCGCTGTCGTGTTTTCTTATCTTCTTTCACAGTTCGTTCGACAATTTCTTTGTACGTATCACGAATTCAATCAGCTTCGCAGGTTCTTTCTTGTTCACAAGTGCTGACTGCTGAAGCTACTTTCTTTCTTTCTTCCATTTTGCAAGCAGGCCGAAAAAGAAACTATCTTTTAGTTTACGGGCCCAAACCATAGTGTGTTGTGGGCTATGAAGTTGTGGCTTCTAGCAGGCCAGATGAGCTAGAGATCAAGGATTGTTTGTGAGCGAGCTCGATATGAATAGTAGATATTAAACTTTACCCGTTAAATCCAAAAACTCATATTTAAAATTGAATAAAAAAATATTGATTTAATAAAATAAAATCATGATAATATATTTAAATTTTTAATAACTTGGTTGAATCATTTAAATCCGATAATATCTATTATTTTAACTGAAATAATTGGCTTGAATTAATATGATAATCTATGAGTTAATCTGATAACTTAAAAACTTAAATTATTTTTAAAATTAGTTTATGACTAAGTTTTATAAAAACCTATAATACAAATAAATTAGTTTTTTACGCAAAAAAATTATGTTTTTCTTTCTAGAATTGATGCAATTGTTTGTTTATGAAGAATTGGTTTTTCACAAAAGAGTAGTTTGTTTGATTGATTGCAAATAAACAAACTATATTAGACAATTGTGTATATCCAAAGTTTTTTTTAGTCAATAAATATAATTATTTTCATGATGATATTTAATTTAAATTTATAATAAGATTAAAATTTGATAATTAAACTATCATAAATATAAAATACTAAGGTGACTATGATTTCTTTTTTTTTTCTTTGAATAGTTATAAACTTGGTGTATTTTTTTAATAAACAAATAATCTTTATTTTCAACAAATATACATATTTTTCAATTTTTTTGATTAAATAAAATAGAAAAGAAAATTAATGATAAAAAAGGAAAATGATTTATTGAATATACCTACAACATTTTCCATCAAACAAATAGGTGAGAAACATCTATACTCCAACTTCATGTATAACCTTTTTATTTATTAGTTTTTATCAAAACAATGACACATGATATATGCAAAAGATGAAAATACTTACGTGACTTTATATGATCCATATCCATGCATCATAAATGTCCACACTCCACTTACTAAATAATTTGGGATTTTTTGCGTAGCTTCACGTTCATGTAAATGTAAAAAGTGAACCTCCAAGTAAAATCTTAAATAGTGAAGGTATTTTTAAAAAAACAGTTGATTTTATTTTTTTATTTTTTTTTCTTTTAATTTTATCATTTCAGTCATTCAAATTAATTTTGTATTAGTCAAGTCAATTTAATCACACCAAAAAAACTCTAACATGGTTTAACTTTAAACTTGGACGAAGTAAAAAGTCGGATCAAAAGGTGTTTTTTATCAATTTAATCATTTTTTTTAATTTTGACAACTTTTCTTTTCACAGGTTAACCGAGTTGCCCTTAAATTGATTAAGTCAATTAGATCATGTTGGGAAAACTCTTACACAATTTAAATTAAATTTTGACCAGGCAAGAAGCTGAATCAGGTTTTAAGATTGACTTGGTAAAGTAAGTTTAATAACAATGCTAAATAATTCTTTATTACCTAGATATTTTTTGTTAAGTTCAATTTTTTTTATCTAATTGCATTATAGCACAAGTGTTGTAAAATAATCAAGTAAATTATTATTTCACCCTTCATCCTTTAATTTTGAAAGTTTTACTTGAGAGGTAGGAAGATTTTTGCATTCTACCAATTTGTCATTCCTGATTTGTTTGAGAGCAATGCCATCTTTTATTTTTTAAATAATAGTACAATTATTGTATTGCTCTTAAAGAGTAAACAATCATAACCTTTGGTTTAGAGGCTGTATGGTAATTTTAATTTTGTCATGAACAATTGAATTATGTAGATACCTTTACTATGCTAGATTGTTAGCATTATCTTCGAGGGCTTGATTGTCATTTTCTAGTGAGTTTTTTGTTATTGTTATTTAGTCCTAGGGATATTTTTGTTTTTTTTTTATATA
>Ga0325405_1006561_pt1 | contig 11747 bp, 7 predicted proteins | sample PopdelMetagenome_21_FD_205663 | JGI IMG/M metagenome (GOLD analysis project Ga0325405, IMG submission 205663) | Populus deltoides microbial communities from Bellville, Georgia, United States - Xylem-Control-R2 | ecosystem: Host-associated > Plants > Phyllosphere > Stem > Wood/Secondary xylem...
AGTGAATAAACAACGGTAATTGTTACCAAGAGCAGTTGAAAATCATACAGATGACAAGATGTTCATGATTTCAAAGTATAACCAAGAATAAACCTTGCACGGGATAAGTCCATGCTACCTCATTAATCTCTGCACTAGCAGCACCATGAAGTTCTCGGGCATTAGAAACAACTACACTGGGGAGTCCCAATTTTTCAGATATATTAATTGCATTTGAACGACCTATAGGAAAAACCGCAGCTGTTATGTTATGAAGTATAGTTACTGATACAAATAACAATCATGACAAGCAGAAAAGAGCATCCTAACCCATTTTTAAGCACAAGGGAAGTGCATGTTCAAACCAAAAAGCTTTGGAAACCAAGCAAATTTTTAAAAGCCCCTACTTCTCAAATGTATAAATTTCTTATCAAAGCCCATAGGTCTAAAATTCACAACCACACCTCATTTCAAATGAAAGCTCCATAGTCTAGCACTGAATGAAGAGAGATGTTTTTGAAATGGAGAAAGGGCGTTACCCTGTGCTATTCTCCTAGTTTGAGATGAAAAGTCACTTCCCTGTTTGTTAAAAACCTTTGCTTAGGAAAGTGGCAAAAAAGTTTAAAAAATTTTGATTTCCCTATCTGATACTTTTTTTAAATACCATGTCCTTGATATCCAAAAGCGACAGAATAAATAACAATGGGAGAGATAAAGTTTTCAAACACTATAAATCAAATTACAAGCAATCCTCACATCCAATAAAAATTTAATTAGTTATGCACCCAAGAGGAAAACCTGGTACTCCCCAGAGAATCTTGTAAGTCGGCTTTAAGTTCACTTCATCAAACTCCATACAAGCATTTTCAAAGGCATCATTACTGGCAAAGAAGAAACATTAACACATGAAACTGAGAACATGGAGCTGGCAACAGAGTGCTTGTGACAGTACACCATGCAATGCAAGAGCCAGTTAACAATGCAAGACGTGGGTTCAACTAAACATGAACCAGAATGGATATTGATTAATTATGATGAATTTCTCATTGATAAGGAAATATGATCTGCAGATATGCAGCATTCTTCATGCAATCATCGCATCTTTACTTGATTTGCTAAATACCTGTACTTCAGGGACTTAAGTTCACCATGATGTGTTGTAGCTATTGTCAGTAAGGCACCACTATCAGCAAAAGATTCCAGCAATGACATCCCCAATGCAGCTCCTTCAAGAGGATTGGTACCTGCACCAACCTATATATGCAATAGATATGCATTATATGTTACCTGGTATAGATTTATTTGACAAGTCTCAGTAACTACTAGTTAAATATCAATGAAGTAAAAACAATCATAGACTCACTTCATCTAGTAGCACCAGTGACTGACTCGTGGATTGAGATCGAATGTCCTGCATGGTGAATCTGTTAAATTCCATGGAAATTCTCTTATCTGGAAGATGGAAAATGATTTGAAAAGAAGATATTGGGCATGGTCTAAAAATATATAGCAGAGATCTCTTTAACAACTCATAATCCTTGAATTGGAAGAGCTGCGACTCTCATTGGTAAAGAGAAGATATCAAATTGAAGAGTGTCTGTTAGTAGAAACTCCAAGGTTTATCATTCAACGCACAATCTCATTAACAATATGCAATCAATTTGAAAAGCCTCTGGATGACTGATAATATGCAAGATACTGGAAATTGAATTAAGAAAGAGGTGTCTATTCAAAGTTAGAAACATTGTAAGCAATTTATAGTGCTCTAGCCTGCATATCCATGATTAAAAAAAAATCAACAGAAACAAACAAAAAAGAAATCTGGAAAGCATATCATCCTTACACTTATCTGTTTCAAGTGGCCAGAGAAGGTAGATAGAGATTGAGACAAGGACTGTTCATCACCAATATCAGCAAAAACAGAATCAAACCAAGGAATTTCTACAGATTCAGATGACAAAACATGAAGACCTGCAGTTTCAAACAAGAAGGTTATGTAAGAGAAATAAATGGTCATGAGTAAATCATCTGATGCAATGTCAAATTCTTCCAAGACTAAGCTTTTTTTTTTTAATTTCAGCATGAGCCATGTGACATAGAATGCATGAAATTTCCACTCTGATTATTAGCATACATCCAGAAACTGGTATGTGGCTAAAATTTTCATTGAGTGACTCTTCTACTTCCCATATATTATGCCCGGAGGGATTACTTATGCTCTTCATCCTTATGCACGATACATTTTGAATTGTATAAAGCGAGATCTTTAAGAACCTAAATCGAATAGTGAAATAAATAAGAAGTTTGCAGTACACAAATCACATTGGAGGAAAGGATTCAATGTCAGATGAAAAAAAAAAAGAGATGATTTACAGTCAACCTGATTTTGCCATCATAGCAGCCAATCCAACTGTCTTTAGGCAAATGGTTTTGCCCCCGGTATTAGGACCAGTTATAGTCAGGACTCTTGTTTTATGGGAGATAAAAAAATCAACTGGAACTGGGTGAGCTTGTTCCAATGCAGAAACCTGATAATCAATAGTAAATTTGCCTTAAAAACAGAAACTGTAATTGTTCATTAAGAAATACATTTAAACACTTTTGATTTTCATTAGAAAATGAAAGTACAGCCAACTGATGATTTTAACAATCAATCAATGAAATTATGCGGTTACATCCATTCTAAAGATCGAAGATCTAAATATGGCTCTACTTTCCACACCCATCCATTATCTCCTTCCAGTTTTCTCTTGAAACAGAAAAAATGCAAGCCTTTAGAATGATTCAATAATTAACCCTATATATATTCATGTACTTATGTGGCAGATGTCCATTCCAGGGGGGAAAAGAGAGATAGAACATTCTCAACTAAAAGAAAATGAATGTTGCTCATTAGCCCAGTATAACTTACATCAGGAGCATTACTGCCTTCCTTTTTTGCTTTCTGCACATTTTGTCTATGTTGCTGGAGCATCAAAGGATGATAGGCTTTAGGCATGTACAATAGCCACTCTCTCTCTTTGGGAAATGATGCCATCAAGGTTTCATTTTCTGATAAATAAGTTTCAGTGGAAAAAGACCCATCCAGTTCTTCTGAAAGATACAAACTGGGAGATGCTCCTCTGAAAAAAAGACTATAAGTTGCCCGGGCATTGATCTACATGTTAAGAACCACATCAGATATAAATGTATAATAATTTACCAACAATAAGTGTTTAATTTAACATGTAAAAGGGAATTGAAATTTGAAAACCACAAATAAAATTGCAGTATCAATATATTTAAAGGCCGGGACAGCTTTCAGACTTGCATGCGCAACTATGTTCTTCCAGCACTTGTTCTCCAAAGGTAACAGAAGTTAGAATTCTTGCTTATAATCCTCATTTTATACTATTTGCAACCATAATTGTGACCATAATACAATTCATAGAGAATATTCCTGCTCAATTCCTTTAGCACCTCCAAGCTCTCTAAGTGATATTAAAGCAATCAAATCATAGAAACTATACAACGTTGCAACTACACAAACTCAGCTTTCTGATAATTATCACCAACTCTATCTCTTACTACTAAGGTTCCATAATGAATGCATCATTTGGAAGAGGGACAAGTAAATACGCAGGAGTCAATCTACTAAAAAACATTAATGGACTCTGTGTGTGTGTGTGTGTGTGAGAGAGAGAGAGAGAGAGAGAGAGAGAGAGAGAGAGACATATTGGTTGGGCACCCACCACGTCCAGTTGAATTACACTGTCTGATACTTTTTCAATGTCATCAAGATCCTTTTTCATCTGCATAGGTTGCAAATTAAAACACGATAATTGAAGGAATGATATGGATAATGGATAAAAACATCACCAGATAAAACACCTTTTCTGTTAACATCAAAAGCACATCTGCCTCTGCCTTTGCAACTGATGCTCTTGCTTGTTGCAGCTCATCATTTAAAGGAACTGCTGAGAGTGGCTCTATAATTCTTCCGGTTCCTGAATCACTACAGCAGTAAATTACCCTTCAGGAATAACATATAAAGAGCTAAGCTCTTGTAAATGAAAATCTGATTGATACAAAGGAATAGTTTGGGAACAATATTTCAGCAACAGGGTTTTGAAGCTAGCATTTACCAAATTTATTTTGTTATGTATATTTTATTGAGCAGAAGTTGTTCTATAGATTCTCTAAGAACTTTAACAGATATATCACTGTAGATTAGTCATCTAAATTTTTTATGCCACCATATAACTGATCAAGAATCAACATGCAAAGTTTCCACAACCAATGGGCTCAGACTGGCATGATACAATTTTTTCAATGTAAAAAGTGAGAAAAGGAGTTCCTGATGAGTGTTTTCTGCATGATTGATGGCTTATATTAGCATTGAGAGCAGAAAGGTTAGCTCTTCATAGTTGTGTTAGGTTTTATTAGACAGGATTTTGATCCACCGTGTTGTGACTAGATAACAATGCAACTTCAATCATGGTGATAAATGAGTTAAAATTTCTGTGGGGAGTAAGAATTGTTTTCCTTTGTGCGTGCAGAGTGCATGTGTGTGTGAGAAAGAGAGACAGCGAGAATACATGAATTTGTTCAGCATTAAGCAACATGTACTTTATATGTAAATTGAAAACCAAATGCCAAGAAACTAATCACACTCACCTGGACAGCAAAAGGCCATTAAAACTTGTCAGCTGACCAGTCCCTGAGTTTATACACCATCTGCCATCAATGTTACTCACTTCCTAAACAAAGAACAGTTACCACAACTAGAATAGGAAAAAAAAAGACAGTCAACACAAAATTATCACTCATCTTACCAGAAAAGATGTCTCTTTCATTTCATTCCTGATCAGGCTGTCCATTAACTGAGACAGCTGAAAAAGAAAGCGATAGAAGGGTTCAAAATGAAGCACCAAGGATGAAAATCATTAAAATGAGTTTTGAATAGGAGTGTATACGAGGAAATTATATATAGCTACTACTATGATACCCCAAGATCCATCAAGAAGACCTCAAGATCCATCGAGAGGGGATACTTAGCTACCCAAGTTATTTAGTAGTGCACATTTATCAGATTAAATGTAATCAACCGTTATTCAAATAATAATAATAATAAAAAGCTTCGGTAGCATGCAGAAGAGAGTATGCACCATCATATAGTAAATGGCATCCAGAAATCAACACCCTAACCAAAGGTCACCCAACCCTGTACTAGATCTTTTTTTCCCAGGAAAAGGTTGATATGCTCAATAAAAGGAGAACATCCCTATCCTCCAGTAAATTTCACAGGCGAAACAAAGGAAGCCCGTTTGAAGGCCTGACTTTTAACTTAAAAGGGAGGGTATTGTTAGTAACTAAACATAGCTTCATCCACTATTTCATGTTACATAACATAACTACACCTCATCTTCGCTTCTTACAAGAAATCCAAAAGAAATGTAACAGTAGCAGCAAAAAGTATTTAGTAAGCAAGATGGGCTTCGCTAGTTATTCTTAAATCACAGATAGGAGGCGTAGCTAGAAATTTCTATTAAATGAATTCAATTATGAGAAAAGAAAAGGCATAGGTATAGTGTGTTTTTTTTTTCCACCTTTTTCTCAAGCAGCTGAACCTGATCACGCGCTCGTTTTAAAGCAGAACTCTGAGACAAAACGGAAAGCCAAAATTAAAATCAGATATAAAACAAGAAGAGAAAGTGAAAGTAAACCATGTAAGTAAATGAAGGAATAAACATACAGCAGAGTCTTTGACAGAGCCATCTTCATCTATAACTTGTTTTATCACCCTGACTAATGATACATTGATAACCATTTCCATTATCTACGAGAGAATAAAAAGAAAACAGAAATAATATCTCCATGCAATTAGACAAAGAAAATTTAGAGCTTTTTTCGAATAAATTAATGTGTATACTAAGTACCAACCAGTTGTGAAAGAGGCATAAAGCGATTGTACCAATCAGCATCTTCCTTGATTGCAGCTTTGAGATTGAGCTGCAAGAAATAGGCAGACTCCAGGATAGCAGCAACAGCCATCGCTTCATTAGCATTGATGGGTAACCCCCCCCGTCTAGCATTTCGAAGACCAGATTTTACCTTTATATTTTCCAGACAAAGAAACAAAAACAATCAAACACTTGGTGAGCAATTCAAGATTCAAAAACACGAAAAGAAGCAGAAGAGGAGAGTAACTAAGAGAAGATTAATGGAGGAGAAGTCTAAGCGGCAAGCGCCATGGTTGTGCATTTGGACAGCGGCGTTGGTTTCTTTCAAGAGGATCAAGCTGTGTTGGTAGGTGTGATTGAGGGACCATAATTGCTCCTTGCAGGCTTCACGGCCTAAGGAAGTAGTGGCGAAGGACGAAACCAAGTCGCAGAGCTTATCCCATTCCAATATTCTTAGACTTGAATATCGAGCGTCATTAACAGATTTCTTCTGATTTCCGTCGTCTGGTTCTGTTAAAATTGACGGGAACGGGGAGGAGGTGGAATAGAAGGAGCAAGAATTTTTGCGCAATCTATGACGAGGTCTACGAGTGATATTGATAGTAAGTGGGAAATCAGAAACAGCAGCAGCAGCGGCAGCGCTATGACAAAAATATAATAGTCTAGTAGGAGTGGTAAGTAATGTTATCCAATTGCTTCCAAATACCACACCAGCGGTGGCAGTGGCAGTGGCAGTGGCGGAGAGCATTCTCTTGACGAACACGCTACTCTGTGAGTGTCACGAGTGAGAATTCAAGATACAATTTCTTCCCTCTCTGCATTGCTGCGATATTCTCCACCACTGGTCCTTCTGTGATTGACAACTTAGATGGCAGTAGTGATAGCTAGCGAACCAAAGAATAAAAAAATAATAATATTTTTACTTATAAATATATTAAAATAATTTAATTTATTTTTAAAATTTATTTTTAATATCAATATATTAAAACAATAAATAATAAAAAATTTAACTTTTTAGAAAATACACCCAGTATCTTTAAAAAAAAAAACCACAATTTATTTTATAAATGAGAGCGGAGGGATGGAGCAGCCAATAATTCTTCAAGGACATGGGGGCCTATCTAAATCATTTGGCTAAAAACTCAGCAGACTAATCAAAGATGACGTTGCTAATCGATCTTTCCTATTCATACGAGGTCCAGAGTTTTCGATTTAAATTTAATAAAATATATTTTTTTTATTTCTTTTATTTTTGATGTCATTGTATTAAAATTATTATAAAAAACATTAATTTAAAATTTTTAAAATGAAAAAAAAATTAAAAGAAGAAGGTATCAAACTTCAAAAGGTTTTTCAATTATTATATATTGTTAAAAGGCACTAAACCTTCTATTCTCTCTCTCTTTTTTTTCTCAGTCTCAATTTAAGTATCCATTTAAATATAATTATTATATATTTTCACTCACTTTTCTTCCGTAACCTTTATTTTTAAAAAAAAATTATTGGAAAGCATGGTAGGCACAAAGAAATGGTTTTAGCATTTTCGAACATTGATTATATAATAACTCTTTTTTATCCCTGATTTTAAAAAAAATCTCCAAAAAAAAAAATATAAGAATTCTCAAAGATATAAATTTTTTCTGTAAGATTTATCCTTTTTTAAAAATAATTTAGCCATTTACGAAGCTTTTTATATTTTTAAAATCTTGACATATTTTATTTTGATTTCGAGCTTGTAGTTAAGAATCAAGAACAAAAGAGAAGAGCGAGAGAGAAAAAAAAAGAAAGGAGGAGTGCAAGTAAAAGAAAAGGTAGAGTGCAAGAGTAGAGATGGAATTAAAGAAGAAACAAATGAAAGCCGGAAAATAGAAAGAAAAAAATGAGAGAAGATGAATAAGGTAGAAAACTCTTGTCCCATGTTGTCATAATCTGTCTGAAATTTAGGAAGATTTCGAAACTCAAACCGGATGTTTTCTTAAAATCTCTCATGTGCAAACCAATGGCACAGTACGCTGGGAAAGCAGCTAGCTTGCAATAGGTGTGTTTTCACTCCTCCTCTTTGCATGCATTTATCATGCATGTATAATTTGTTGTTGATTGGTTGTGTTTGGATTCACTTCTTCATGATGAAGTGTATTTAATTATTATGCCCGGTTTAATTAAGACGACGTGTCGGGGCCAGAGATCGTCGACGGTTAATTTGTAATGAAATAATTAAACAGGTGGTCGATCCCTCACAGTGAGCGACGTGATATTTGGGATCCTTTTACTTGACTCGAACTTATCAACATGCATGCTTGTAAACAAGATTCACTAATTGGTATTACTGTGATTTCAAACTGTATGTGTTGTGGTTTTTTGCTCTCCTTTCGTACGTGTGGTTTCTCATTTTGATCTCGAGTTAAAACTGGGTTAATATATTTTTTCATAAAACTAACTCAACAGTTGAGAGATTTATAAAGATTTAGAGTTTATTTTATGATTACTAGGTTAATTTTAATGAAATACCAACAAAAAAAGAAGAAGCAGAGAATGACGATGCCATCTGGCGTGAACCTTGCAAAAATGCTAGCTCCAACTCTTCCTCTTGGCATCAAATGGGATAGCGAATAGTTCCGAAGGAGTCGCCGGCCCCGCCGGCTGACTTTGTAGACTGCGATTTTCACGTGAGAGCAGATGACATCAGTCGTGGCTCTCTCTTGCTTGCCAGTTGTTCAAAATAAAGCTTGGCGAAGGGGCATTCCCCTCGTGTCGCTTTCTACGGCACCAATTTTCTCTCAGCAATAATAATAATAATAATAATTAAAAAGGATATCAGCAATAATAATAAAAAGAAAAAAGAAAAAAAAAAAAAAGAGGGTATCGTTTATTCATTTGCATATGAGGGAGTTGACTGTGGCTGCAGATTCCAAATACTAAAGAACAAAATTATCCGGTTAGATCTTGTGTCTCGATTCTTTTGGATCCTCGACAACAATTTACAGTGTGTTAGACAGCTGATTCTGGTATCCACCTTCTCTCTGTCTCCTGTACTCTCAGCCAGCCACCCTCCTTCAAGGTAAGAAAGAACACATCGAAGCAATCTACCATCTTAAAGTCATACCATGTCGCCTAACTATGTGGAAGTGGTGCTACAAATCTATTTCCCTTTTATTTTTATTTTCTTATTTCAATTACACACATTAAATGTAGATATTGAATTCCTGTCAATTTCCAGGTAATTTTAATATTTGTTTTTTTTTTCATTTGAATTATATCTTTTCTTAGTGAGGAGTTACACTCAAATAAGTTATATGTCCCAATCGATATCACCCCACGCTCCCTGGGATAAATGTAAAGAGAACCGACCTTTCGATTTTCCGATTAGATATTCTTATTAAGTCTATTCCACCAATCTGTGACATTTGTGCCCAAAATGCTAAATTCAAATGATAATATTATAAGATGTAACAATGTTTTTAGAAACACAGTTGAAATTATATTTTTTAAAAAGTTTAATTTTTTTTTATTTAAACAGTTTTTAATATGATAATATTAAAAATAATTTTTTAAAAATAAAAAAAAAATATTATTTTTAAATAAAAAAATATTTTTAACCATAATCATTGCAACACTCTTACTCTCATGCACTCCTTAAATATTATTCAGTTACATGAAGTAAGTACTGCACCATAAATCTCAATACATAAATAAATTCATTTTTGTAAAATAAATATCTAGGATGGATGGGTGAGAATGCCAATCCTAAATGGAGGCCTGCAGATTCTGTGACGAATCTGATATCGTCATTCTCCTTGTCTCGCTAGCCGAAGAACTGGACGGCTAAAGCCCAAGTGTCCATAAATTCAACCCATCTTTCTTCATCCTCATCTACACTCCAGATCAACAACTCCAGAACCCCTCTCTCTTTCCAAAACCAGGAAACAAACAATCAACACAATCCTGACCCGACATGGGTTTCGAAGGAGATGAGGAATCAGCCGCCAACCAAGTGTCAACCAAATCAAGATTCAGGTACAACTCACCATTGGTCCAGATCACCCTCATAGGACTCGTCTGCTTCTGTTGTCCTGGTATGTTCAATGCTCTCTCTGGTATGGGAGGTGGTGGCCAGGTGAATCCCACTGCCGCCAACAATGCTAACACCGCCCTTTACACCACCTTCGCCATCTTTGGCGTTCTTGGTGGTGGTATTTACAACATTCTTGGTCCTCGCTTGACCTTAGCTGCTGGCTGCAGCACTTACGTGTTGTATGCGGGCTCTTTTCTTTATTACAATCACAAACAGCATCAATCTTTTGCTATTGTTGCTGGTGCCATTCTTGGCATCGGTGCTGGTTTCTTATGGGCTGGAGAAGGGGCGATCATGACCTCTTATCCTCCCCCACATCGTAAGGGGACTTATATTTCTCTGTTTTGGAGCATTTTCAACATGGGAGGTGTTATTGGTGGGCTGATTCCTTTCATTCTTAACTACAATCGGAGTGAGGCTGCTTCTGTTAATGATGGGACTTACATTGGATTCATGTGTTTTATGACGGCGGGGACTCTGCTTTCCTTGGCCATCTTGCCGCCGAGCAAAGTGGTTCGCGATGATGGCACACGGTGCACAAACATCAAGTACTCTAAGGTTTCTACTGAGGCTGTGGAGATTGGTAAATTGTTCTTCAATTGGAAGATGCTTTTAATTGCTCCTGCTGCTTGGGCCAGCAACTTTTTTTACAGTTACCAGTTCAATAATGTGAATGGGGCACTCTTTAATTTGAGGACAAGGGGATTGAACAATGTGTTCTATTGGGGGGCCCAGATGGTGGGTTCTGTTGGGATTGGATACATATTGGATTTCAGCTTCCAGAGTAGGAGGAAGAGGGGATTTGTTGGGATTGGAATTGTTGCTGCGCTCGGGACTGCTATCTGGGCAGGTGGACTTGCGAAGCAGGTAGGATATAAACACAATGATCTACCACCCAAGTTGGATTTCAAGGACTCCGGTTCCGATTTCGCAGGGCCTTTCGTTTTGTACTTCAGTTACGGGCTGCTAGATGCCATGTTCCAAAGCATGGTCTACTGGGTGATTGGGGCCTTGGCTGATGACTCTGAGATTCTTAGCAGGTAATTCGTGTTATGTGGGAAATAGAAATAGGTGAAAAGTAATTGAAGGGTCTGTGTGTCTTATCGATCATATGCTAAACTATGTTATTTGCATGTAATTGCAGATATGTCGGATTTTACAAGGGAGTGCAGAGTGCAGGAGCCGCAGTTGCCTGGCAAGTGGATGCACACAAAGTTCCATTACTTAGCCAGTTGATTGTGAATTGGTCACTCACCACAGTGAGTTACCCATTGCTTGCAATCCTAGTCATGCTTGCCGTCAAGGACGATCAGAATGGTGAAGAGCCATCAATTAACCCTGCATCTATGGATAACAACAGCAAACCAGTTTAATCCAAAATATTATGTCTTGTGCAGTGTGTCTTAGTTGCCTTTTTCTCCGATTATTAAAGTTAATTTACTGATATTTTGTTGTACTTGATAAGCGGAACAGAATTGTCTGCTGGAATTGTCTAATCAAGAATGGAAAATAATTTTCTTTCTTTGCCAGACATGAAATCTCCCCGCGCATATTTCTGACAAAAGAGAATCATGACGTCTTCAAACTTTCGTGACTTTGGCACTCACTTCTTGCTCTCACATTAATGTTTGAACATGAATAAAGTAAAGTTGTTTTCACTACATTATGGCAGAAACCTTCTTATGAATACCACGACTCCATTTTCCCTGGATGGATTTTAGTACTTAGATTTAGTGTAGAGCAAGTAGTATGTA
>Ga0325405_1006567_pt1 | contig 11743 bp, 13 predicted proteins | sample PopdelMetagenome_21_FD_205663 | JGI IMG/M metagenome (GOLD analysis project Ga0325405, IMG submission 205663) | Populus deltoides microbial communities from Bellville, Georgia, United States - Xylem-Control-R2 | ecosystem: Host-associated > Plants > Phyllosphere > Stem > Wood/Secondary xylem...
CTATCAAGCAATCTCCAGAAGCAGAAAAACGAAGGACCCAAGCAGCAAGCCGTGACCTTCACCATCACCGCAACAAAAGAAAAACAGAAAGGGGAAGGTTATACGCAGACAAGGGCAAAATCACACGATACCGCAAGCCTTCTCGCAAGATCCAGAAGCAGGTAGGCCGTTTTCATCCTCTTTTCATTCTTGTTTGAAATTGTGCAAATTGTAAAAATAATTAAGTGTATAATTTACTGCCTTGAAATGCACAAATAATAACAACTGTTAAGGCATCACCTCCGATCGCACGCGTGAATTTGTTTCACGCGTGCACCTTAATTAGCCCAGTCGGGCCACTGGCCCAAGCCAGTGGCCGGGCTGGGCCGGCTGGGCGAGGTTGAGCTGGGCCCAGCCCTAAAAATTATAAAAATATATAAAAAAATAAAAAATAAATAAAAAATAGAAAAATAGAAAAATATGTGTATGCATGAATAAAAAATAATATAAATCTATTATTTTATTCACCAATGCCAGAGTCGGGAATAAAATACTGGTTTTAATTTATATTATTTTTAATTAGAATATATTTTCTTATGTAGTAAAAAAAAATAATAAAAAATATATGTGCATGTATAAAATTTTTTATTGGTTTATTCATTGACGCCAGAGTCAGGAATAAAAACACTGATTTAATTTGTTTGTTTTGTTTATTTGTTTTTTTTTATTGTACTACATAAGAAATAAAAAAATATATGTGGACGTGTAATCAAATGATTTTAGCTTGTTTGTTTGTTCGCTAGCGTGAGAGTCAGGAACAAAATTAAAAAAGAAAAATATATATATATATATATATATATATATATATATATATATATTAATTTGAATTTATTTTATAGCTACGCGATAGTTACCAACGCCAGAGTTGGAATTATCCGTAGCTGAATATTCACTGACGCCAGAGTCAGGAATTTTGTGAATAAATCATCAGAACGTAAACCAATAAAGATTTAGCAATTTAAAACAAAAAAATAGCAATGCAGTTTGCCTTAGGCAGAACGTTTAAGGGGTGATAATATCTTCCCTTTTACGTAACCAGACCCGAACCATAGAATCTCTGTTGACCAGTTAGGGTTCCTAGTAACCATAATACTAGGTGGCGACTCCTCAAACAAGACCTTTTTCCCTAAAAGAACAAGATGCCAGAAATTAGTTCTTTTTTCCACAAGATGAGAATTATTTTGCGGGCCGCCACGATGTCGGGTGCGACATGCATTTAGACCCTATTTTCTTTAAATGTATTCGTTTTGCCCCCACTTCTTTTTAGTTTAGTTTATTTTCTTTAATTTAATCCAGCCTTAATTATCTCGGGATTTACATATAAAGACTTGCTTAATACCTGCCCTCATCATGGTTTTGAAACATGAAGATTTGTTTCATATTTTTATGAAGGACTAACACCTAAAGATAGACAAATGGTAGAATTGATGTGCAATGAAACTTTAAAAGATAAAGATCCTGATGAAGTAATGGAGTACTTAGACTTGTTAGCTGAAAATGCTCAAAATTGGGACATCACATGCACTTATGAGGCACCGGGTAAAACTCAACCTCATACATCTAGTGGAGGTATGTACAGCTTTAGGGAAGATTATGACCTGCAAGCCAAATTTGCATCTTTAGCTAGAAAAGTCGAGACACTAGAATTAAAAAAGAATGGTCAATTAAAATCTGTTCAGAATATTGTGTGTCAAATCTGTGAAACTAATGACCACGCAACAAATGATTGTCCAACCTTGCCTTCTTTTAGGGAATGCCTCCATGAACAAGCTCATGCTTTAAATAGTTTTCAAAGGCCTAATTATAACCCATACTCGCAAACATACAACCCTGGTTAGAAAGATCATCCAAACATCAATTGGAAAAGTGGTACCAATAATGCACAAACTTCACAGCCACCATTTCAAGCCCACCATAATTTTCAAAATTCCCATGGATATGCACCTCCTTATGCTCCCCCTCTTAGAAGAAATCTTGAGGAGACATTGCATGCATTCATTGGAAAGCAAGAGACAATCAACACTCAAAATGCTCAAACCATGGCAGATCTAAAAGATACTCTTGTAAAATTCACATCTGCTCTCAGTTTTCAAGAAAAAGGTAAGTTTCCATCACAACCATAGCAAAATCCCCAAGGGCAATACAATACAAATGCAAGTAGTTCTAGAAGCCAACATATGGATCAAGTCAAATCAGTCACTACTCTCCGTAGTGGTAAGGTTATTGAAAAACCCATTCTTGAACCTTATGAAAAAATGATGAATTAATCTTTGAGGGTAAGGAAGGGGTTGAATCTAAACATTGCAAAGAGAAGACCAACTCCTCACCAGCACTTCAATTTCCTCATGCCATGACCAAAAAAAAAATCAATCACAATTTTGAAATCTTTGAAACTTTCAAACAGGTAAGGATCAATATACCTTTGTTAGATGCTATTAAACAGGTATCGTCTTATGCTAAATTTTTGAAAGACTTGTACACTATGTAGAGAAAACTGAATGTGAAAAAGAAAGCCTTTTTAGCCGAACAAGTTAGTGTCATTCTTCAAAACAATAATGCTTTGAAATATAAAGACCCAGATTATCCTACAATTTCTTGCTTTATTGGAGAACATAAAATTGAAAGAGCTTTACTTGATCTTGGAGCTAATGTGAATTTACTTCCATATTTAATTTTTCAGAGTCTCAATCTAGGTAAGTTAAAACTAACATCTGTAACTCTTTTACTTACTACTAGATCTGTAAAATTACCTAGAGGAATAATTGAGGATGTGTTAGTATAAGTTGATAAATTCATTTACCCTTTAGATTTTGTTGACTTGGATTCACAACCTGTTGAAACATGTAATCCAATCCCTGTTCTTTTAAGATGTCTGTTTCTTGCAACCTTTAATGCATTGATTAATTGTAGAAATGAACTGATGAAGTTATCATTTGGAAACATGACATTGGAGATGAATGTTTTCAACATTTGCAAGCAACCTGGAGATGATAATGATTTATAGGAAGTGGACTTTATTGAAAAATTAGTTCATGATCAATTTCAAACCACTTACAATGAAATTGAGTTTGATGAATCTAACGATTTGCAAATGGTCTATTTTCAGGAAGAATCAAAGGCAAGTAATTGGAGATAAAAAATTAAGGAATTGCTACCACGATCAATTGAGTCCATACCTTTAAGTGTTCAACCACCAAAACCTGATTTGAAGTCGTTACCATTCAATCTCAAATACTCGTTTATGGGAGAAAATGAAACTTTTTCGGTAATAATTTTTTTCATACTTAATGTACATCAAGAAGGTAAGCTATTACAGACTCTGAAAATGTAGAAAAATACATTAGGATGGACCATAGCTGATATAAAGGGAATTAGTCCTTTGATTTGCACACACAGAATATATTTGGAGGAAAACATTAAACCCTCTAAAGAAATGCAACGAAGGCTTAATCCTAATATGAAAGAAGTAGTGAAAAATAAAGTCATTAAACTTCTAGATAATGGAATCATTTATCCTATTTCTAACAGCAAATGGGTAAGTCTTACCCAAGTTATACCCAAGAAGTCTGGAGTCACTGCTATAACAAATGAGAAAAATGAGTTTATTCCAACTAGAACTATTACTGGTTGGCACATGTGCATTGACTATAGGAAACTTAATTCAATTACTAGAAATGATCATTTTCCTTTACCTTTCATGGATCAAATCCTAGAAAGAGTTACAGGTCATGAATTTTATTGTTTCCTAGATGACTATATAGGTTACAATCAAATTGAAATTGCATTTGAAGATCAAGAGAAAACCACGTTCACATGTCTATTTGGTACTTTTGCATATCGAAGGATGCCTTTTGGATTATGTAATGCACCAGCCACATTTCAAAGATGTATGCTCAGTATATTTAGTGATATGGTTGAACATTTTCTTGAAATTTTTATGGATGATTTTTCTATTTTTGGCGATTCATTTGATGATTGTTTAACTAACTTAAAAAAGGTTTTGAGCAGGTGTGAAGAGAAGAATTTTGTGCTAAATTGAAAAAAATGTCATTTTATGGTTTTAAATGGCATTTTACTTGGTCACATTTTTTCATTAAAAGAAATTGAGGTTGACAAATCTAAAATAGAGTTAATTGTCAACTTGCCAACACCAAAATCTATTAAAGGTTCATCAAAGATCTTAGTGTAATATCTAAGCCATTGTGCAACCTTCTAACAAAGGAAAATATTTTTGAATGGACTGAACAATGTGAAAAGGCATTTGTTAAACTTAAAAACCTGCTTACTTCTGCTCCGGTCATTCAACTTCTTGATTGGTCATTATCTTTTGAAATAATGTGTGATGCTAGTGATTATGCCATAGATGTTGTCTTAGGACAAAGAAAAGATAAGAAACCCTATGTGATTTACTATGCAAGTAAAACTTTAAATACTGCTTAAATGAATTACACTATCACTGAAAAGGAATTACTTGTAGTAATATTTGCATGTGACAAGTTCAGATCTTATCTTGTTGGCTCACCTATTGTTGTTTTTAATGATCATGCAGATTTGAAATATCTTTTTTTAAAAAAGGATTCTAAGGCTAGATTGATACAATGGATTTTGTTACTTCAAGAATTTGATATCACATTCAAAGATAAAAAAAAGGCATTGAAAATGTTGTCGCAAACCATTTGTCAAGATTGACAATAGATTCAAGATCTGACATCACACCAATTGATTACTACTTTCCTGATAAATCTTTACTTTTTATCTCTATAATTTCTTGGTTTGCTAATATTGTCAATTTTCTTGCTACAGGACATTTAGCAGCTCATTAGAGTACCCAAGATAAAAGAAAGTTTTTGAACAAAGTAAAGAACTTTTATTGGGATGACCCTTTTTTATTTAAATATTGTCTTGATCAAATATTTTAAAGATGCATTCCCGACAATAAGGTAAGTAGTGTCATTAAATTTTGTCATTTTGAAGCATGTGAGGGTCATTTCTAATAAAAAAAGACGACTGCAAAAATCTTACAATGTGAATTTTATTGGCCCACCATGTTCAAGGACACACATGCATTCTGCAAAACTTGTGAAAATTGTCAAAAGTTAGGATCTATTTCAAAACATCACATGATGCCTATAAATCCTATTCTTGTCATTGAAATCTTTGATTGTTGGGGTATAGATTTCATGGGTCCATTTCCTCCATCATTTGGTTTTATGTACATACTGTCATAGTGGATTATGTTTCAAAATGGATAGAGGCAGTTCCAAGTCGAAACAATGATCATAAAACAGTGATCAAGTTTTTAAAAGAAAATATTTTGAGTCGATTTGGAATCCTTAGAGCCATGATAAGTGATGGTGGAACATGTTTTTGCAACAAGTAATTTGAGTCTTTAATGAAGAAATATGGAATCACACATAAAGTTGTCACCCCTTATCACCTTTAAACAAGTGGACAAGAAGAACTTGCTAATAGGGAGATCAAACAAATCTTGAAAAAAACAGTGAACCCTAATCAGAAGGACTAGTCTTTAAGACTTAATGATGCACTTTGGGCTTCTCGAACTACTTTTAAAACATCATTAGGTATGTCATCTTATAGGCTGGTTTATAGAAAACCTTGTCACTTGCCTGTGGAACTTAAACATAAAGCTTGTTAGGCTATTAAAGCTTTTAGTTCAAACCTTGATGATGCTAGCCAACTGCGTAAGTTACCAATAAATGAGCTTGAAGAAATAAGAAATGATGCATATGAGAATTCAAAAATTTATAAAGCAAGAATCAAAGAGTTTCATGACAAAAGAATTTTGAGAAAAACATTTGATGTTGGTTAAAACGTTTTGCTTTATAATTCTCGACTCCATTTATTCCCTGGAAAGCTAAGATCAAGATCGAGTGGTCTATTTATTGTGAAATATGTGTATCTTTATGGGGCCTTTGATATTGAGTATCCAAAGAATGACAATGTTTTTAAGGTAAATGGACATCGTTTGAAAGTTTACTTTGATAATTTTTCAGTAGAAAATGACTCCATTGAATTAGGTTATCCTGTGTATAAAGATTGACTATTTTTTTCTCACATTGTGTTTGTGTTTTTTTTTTTTTTACTCTTGTTTTGCTAGTCTCTCTCACCCCGGTCAAATGGTGGATAACGGTGCTCCGTGACTCTTAAGTCGGTTCTTTCAGTTTCCCATGATAACTGATATCTGTGTATATATTTGTTCAATTCCTTGTTCCTTCTCTTTTCTTTGTATCTTTTTTCCACTTCTTATCTAAAAATAGACATCACTCTTGAAAAATTGAAAAAGTATTTTCCCGCTCTACCTCAGAATGCGATTACAAAAATTTACCATGCTAGGTGTGCAAGATTGAGGTTGTTAATGAACTATGAAATTGCTGAAGATCTTCACTGTTTAATTGAAACAAAGGTCCAATTATCAGGTGAGTCTTCTAATTCTTTCATTTCATACATACTGTCATAACCCATTTTTGGGTTCTTCCTAATTACATTCCATTTTTGTAAAAAAAAAAGGACACGGTGCCGTTTTAAACAACACTATACATGTTCTTCTTTCCTGTGCATGTAGAGGCAGGGAAGAAGAAGTTTTAATTTTTCCCACTCGCCACTCTTTCTCTCCACCTCACTTGCCCGAGAAACCTGGCATTACCCATGCCCACCATACCCTACCAACATAAAAAAAAAAAAAAAAAAAAGAGGGAACCATGCCCTGGGGCGGCTTTGCCACCTTACCCTGAGCTTAGACAGGGTAAGGTGGCCCTCTCCCCCTGATTCCTATAAATACAAGGGGAGAACCAGCAGCAAATAAGAGGATTTTTGGAAGGGAAGAAAAAGAACGAACAGACAGAGAAGAAAGAGAAAAGAAATAACAGGAGAGTTCAGAGGGTAGGAGAAAGAAAGAAAAAGAACAGAGAGAGGGAAAGAGTAGATATGAGGAGAAACAGAGGGGAAGGACAGAAGAGAGAAAGAAAAGATAACAAAAAAAATAGAGGAGGGGCTAGGGAGAGAAACAGAGGAGACAAGAGAGAAGGAAAGAAAACAATTACCGCTTACACCGCCACCAGCGCCTCCACCATTCCTCCCAGCCACCACCGACAGCACTACCACCAGCCTCTCCTCCATCAGCTCCACCGCAGTAAGCCATTTGGCCATCAGGAGCTGTCGCTGCCCCCTCTCTTTCTCCCCCTGCAGATTTTCTTCTCCTTCTTTCTTCCTGCCTCAGCCACCGTCTACCACCACCGTTTGCACCCCACTGCCCTTCACGCCAACCAGACCACCGTCATCCCAGGTCAACCTTTCTCCCCCTTCTTCTTCCTCATTGTTCACTGCATGAACAATAGGCGTGAATTAATTCACACCTTCTGTTTATGCATGAACAATGGGCGTGAATTATAATTCGCGTCCACTATTCATGTAGTTGTGGGATTCGACCTAGATTTTTTTAGGACATGTCTGGCCCAATTCCAAAAAATTTCAAAAAAAATATATTTTCAGAAAAATTTGTGATTTCCCCGCGTACTTTGTTACGGAATTTTATTAACCCATCTTGGTTTCTAATCATTCCTTATATCATATATATATCTTTCTTTCTAGGTCTACTAACAATATCACTATCCATATTTTTCATATATCAACTAATTAACACATAAAAGTAACAAAAACTTTTAAAGAAGAATTTCTACAAGGTACTAATGTACCTACTTGCAATCTAGCTATGCCTAGTCCCTCCGACTCGTTGAACCACTCCAATGATATCCCCTACATTGATAGGTTGTCAAATTCATTATCATTATTGTATTAAAAACTACTCTTTACTTGTAATAATACCTATTATAATTTCACTCGGTTATTTGTCCACAATCAAATTCATTTCTCCTTTTATATCATTTTAGTTACATATAAATAAACACGAATTTCATTCCATCTTGATTAAATCCTAAACAACACTACATGCAAAAATACCAAAAAAACTCATTTAAAGTTCAACAATTTTCTCAAAGGCATTCATCTCCTAAAACATCAAAGAAATTCCTCTTTATCAAAACCATTATCCACGAGCTTAGTTATCAAAATTTCAATACAATTTAAGTCAAGAGAGAGAAGCTCTCGGTTATAATGAGAGAAGCTACCTACCTGCTCTGCACCGTGCCTTTTTTCTCCTCTCATTATGCAACATTCTTCTTTTCTTGTTCTCTACTCTCTAGACGTTCTTTCTTCTATCACTTATGGCAAAATCAAAGAGCAAATCTTCGATTCTTAGGTTAGCCTAGGGCGATTCAAACTCCAAGTCTCCCATCAAGCGTCTACTTCACGCACGCTTAGGGCACAGTCTCGCAGCCGTTCTCCTATTCAGTAAGACCCCATGTCCTCCTCTCAAGCCTTCACCCCTCCTCAAACCATGGTGGTCTTATCCGATCTCGTTGGTCCATCTCACGGGGCTAGGGTTTCTTCCAAGCTCAGGAACAAAGCCATGCAGAAGAACAGTCCTTCTGCACAATCATCACCCTTTTCTGCTTCTTATGATCGCAATGAAGGTTCCTCTGGCAGCTCCAGATCAAGCATCTCGCCAAGTGAGCATTTGGTTGGGTCTAACCCTAGTGGTTCTTACCCGGGTTCAGGCCAAACCAACCCAGGATCAAGTACCAACTCTTCTCCCCTACCAGCTTCTGGAAGGGGCCTCTTTACTCCATGTCTTTCTGGAGCCTCCCCTACCCTGCTGGCATTTCCTCTTTCCCATCCCTGACGAAAGACAGGACTCTGTCTTGAAGTCATCGGTGTGCTGCCACAAACATTCCAATAGGTACTTCCAACTCACAGTCCTCTGCACTTGTCCATTTCCCTGACTATGTCTCCTCTGCATCCTGTCATCTTAAGGAAACCGATATTGGTGAACATGTTGATATGTGGCATTTCTATTTGATTGGTTATGTTGCTAGGAAATTCCCAAGCTTTGTATCTCTGTCCAATTTTCATTAGCAAAAACTAGCAACATAAAGTCAATTTTACAATACATGATTCTGGTTGGTTAATCTTTGCCTTCAAAACTGAAATGGAAATGTTGGATATTCTGGGTGGAGGCCCTCACTATGTGTTTGGTCGGCCTCTCATCTTGAAAGTTATGCCATATTTTTTTTTTTCAAGCCACTAATATGACAAAAATGACAACTTGGCTAAGATTCCTAAATTTACCTCTAAGATGCTGGACTCCAATCTACCTTTTAAAGCTTACTAACATGATTGGGAAGCCAATCCACTGCGATGATCCTACTGCAAATATGACCCCGCTTTCATATGCCAGGGTCCTTATAGAGGTCGACTTGCTCTTAGACCCGCCAACTTTTGTGAATGTGGTTCTGCCCAATGGCACATCTCTCTCCCAACAGGTTATGTATGAATTTCTTCCCTGTTTTTGCAAAAGATGTTGGGTCCTTAGACATTCTGTTTCCACATGCAATAAAGAAGCCAGTTCAAAACATAAAAACCGGCCTCATGATGCTCTTACCTGCTCTGGCAATTCCAGTCCATCTGTAGAGACTGCTGCTGTTGAGAAGCAACAACCATTTAGTGCAGTCCCTCCTACAGATCCCTAGTTAATTCTATGTTCACTGAAGCTGTCACAGCTGGTGAAACAAGGCCTGCATCTCCTGGTCGCAAAAGGACCAAAATTGCTGAGGTAAAGCATTCTGGTTCCAAGCAATATGTTACCCCAAAAGTTGTACACATCTCTGAAGAAGGTGATGTTGCTGCTATGGAGCCTCCCAAGAGGCAGTATTTAACTAGAAGTAGAGCTGCTGCCACAACCAGATTGGGTCAACAAGAGAAACAGAAATCCAAGGCCCCTAATGTACTGGGTAAGCATGAGAAATTCAAGGCCCCTGTCGTAGCTGACCTCATGCTCCAGAGCAGTTCTGGTGACTCTGCTCCAACATCTTCTTTATCATTTCCTAATTTGTTTCATTGTATTATGGATCTCTATTTGATATGGAGGTTGTCCCCTTGTTATTTATATTGTTATGTACTGGTCACTCAGCAATATGTCTTGTCGCTCAAGTCCTAGCTGTCTAGTTTATTCTCTTGCTGCTTTTTTAGCTTGTCCTTGTATTTTTCTCTTTCTTTATACAGGCTCCCTGCTTGTTTCCTTGTTGCTTGGTTGTTTAGCTTTGCTATTGTATCAGGTTGTGCTCTGTTGTGCAGTCATGCTACTGGAGTTGTTGTAGCTTTCTGGTGCAGTTCTACTATCAAGCTCTTTGCTTGCTTGCCTTGCTGCTTGTCCATTGTGCAGAGTTTCTACTTGGGTTTTGCTATAGTTGCTAACTATGTTGCCTATGTTTTCTCATTATTGATTAGGTGTTTTTAGCTCATGGCTTCTTGGTGCTCAGTCATGCTGCTGGATGTGCTACTACCTTGCCTGCCTGTTTTTTACTGGTTATCGCTTTGGTTCTGCTGGTTGGGTTTTGGTTTTCAGAGCTTGTAACCGGGTAGCTTGCTTACATGTTTCTGGTTGCTGATTGCACTGGAGCACGTGTATGCTTGTTGGGTAGCCTAGTTTTTGGCTGTTGTTTTTTGTGTTTTGTCATGCTAGTTTAGGCTGTTGAGGACTGCTCTGTGGAGATGTTTCCAATGGCAAAACCTCTGTGGTTTGTGGCTTATTTGCTGGTTAGGTTTAGTTTCAGGGAGCATGTTCCTTTTACTTGTTCAAGGGAGTCTATTCCCTTTCGCTTGTCTTAACTTGCTGGTTTCCAGCTTTGTTTCACCTTTCATCTATATAATTTTTTATATTTGATTAAAAAAAAAACTCAATACAATTTATAATATTTCTAACAATTTTGCGATTTCATCCTTTTGGGTCCAACCATTCAATTTTTCATTATCTCATTAATTCAACTCAATCAAAAATCATTATTTATATGTTCATACACACACTTATTACACAATTAATGGACAATATAATAATCGTAAAATTTTCTATTTTTGCTCCTAAATGGCTGGCCCCTAGGGCTTCCTTAGCCATTCAAATTTCTTTGTTATTTCATGATTATTTCACTTTTACAATAACCTACAAGTGTCCTAGGAACTCAATCTCCAAGAAATTTATCTTTTCTCAAAATTTATCTCAAGAACTGACACGACCAAAAGATTGATGTCTTCTTCCAAGTGCAGGAGTGTCGAAGTAATAAATAACCCGGCAAGACCGGGGTCGAACCACAGGGAGGTTTATTGTATAAATTATAGTTAACAACAACACAATAACAACAACAATAATAGTAGTAATAATAATAATAATAAAGAAGAAGAAGAAGTTGATGAGAACTTTGAGTTGCAAGATTAACGTAAGGATTAAACAATGATAACAACAAATGTCAAGGTTAGAGGATCCACTAATGGTACGTCAAACAAGTATAGTATAAACTCTTACTAATCAACTGGAAACCACACACAAAGGAGGTTCCACTCGGATTATAAATTGTTAACATGATTACATTAGTTATCTTATTCGAATAATGCTAATACTTGTAAATGTTGTCAGGCATTCATGATTATAACTTATGTTAACAACAAATTAAGTTCCTTTCATAGCTCAGGTGTCGGTTATACCATACAGTATGGGCTATGAAAGTGCCAAGTATTTGTTGTACCAAGTGTTATACAACATAAATCTAGATTAACCATTTCACAAGCAAAGTATTAA
>Ga0325405_1006568_pt1 | contig 11743 bp, 10 predicted proteins | sample PopdelMetagenome_21_FD_205663 | JGI IMG/M metagenome (GOLD analysis project Ga0325405, IMG submission 205663) | Populus deltoides microbial communities from Bellville, Georgia, United States - Xylem-Control-R2 | ecosystem: Host-associated > Plants > Phyllosphere > Stem > Wood/Secondary xylem...
AAAAATAAAAGGATATTATTTTAATATATTGTGAAAAACACTTTAAAATTTATTACATTTCAAAATTTTATTTTTATAAATACATTAAAACAATAATAATTTTTAATTTTTACATCAACAAATCTTCACACATGAAACATGAAACATGAAACAGGAAACAGGGGGATCCGTTGCATGACATAAGGCACTAAATGGAAAAAGGCTAGCGAAAAGGGCGAGGGCAATGAGCAAGTGGTGTAAAGCTGCCGTATGCACCTGCTTTGACAGTTGTCCGAAGAAGAATATCCTTAAAGATGTAACGGTTGACTGAACCGGGACTTCCAGAACAACTCCCTCAATCAGCCCCCCGCACCCACCTTTTCTCCCTTCTCCTCCTCCGGGAAAGGGACTGCACCGCCCAGAACCGCTGCTGCTATTCTTTATCAGTAATTTACATTAGCTAATTAGAATGTGAATTAGGTTATATTTTGTACACGATATCCAATTATTTATTCATACCTAGTCAGGACTCGTGATACCTTTTGATTTAAAAATTAGGAGAGGGGGACCGGAGCCTATAGCTCTTGCCCCATCACCACCACCACCGGCCTCCGATCCTCTTAGTTTAGGTCTTTAGGGTTATTGCTATTAGAATAGAAGGGGTGGGAAATGGGATCCAAGCCATGGCTACACCCAGCTCCCACCTATCGGACCTTAGAGACTTACTGGGATTCCGATGATGACGCTCCTGGTTCTCGATGTGCTCACACCTTGACTGCCGTTGCTGCTACCAAGTCTCAAGGTCCTCGACTCATCCTCTTCGGTGGTGCCACTGCTATTGAGGGCGGGGCTTCCTCCGCTCCTGGAATCAGTTAGTTTCCATCTCTCTCTCACTTTTTTATATTGAATTGAGATTTAAGCAGCTGCTGCTTTAATTACTTACTTACTTAATTGTTTGGTGTAGGATTGGCTGGAGTCACCAATTCAGTTCATTCTTATGATGTTCTTACTAGGAAATGGACTAGGTAGGTAAAGCTATTCTTCTTCTTCTTCTTCTTCTTTAATTATTAAAATAATAATTAAATAACTTTGGATGATTAACCTGTGATGTTTGTTGTCTAATGAACCAGAGTACAACCAGCTGGAGAGCCACCGTCTCCAAGGGCTGCGCACGCGGCAGCTGCAGTTGGTACTATGGTTGTTTTTCAGGTGATTCATTGTGAATCAGGATTTGGTTCTTTCTTTCTTCTTCTTCTTCTTTTTTTGATTTGTTCAGTTAATGTGAGTTTTTGACGTTTATTAATGAAATGTATCTATGGCTTAGGGTGGGATAGGTCCTGCTGGGCATTCCACTGATGATCTCTATGTGCTTGACTTGACCAACGACAAATTCAAGTGGCACCGGTCGGTTACTTTGCTTCCATTAATCAGATTTAGCCAGCAGTTCTTCATCTTCTTCTTCATGTTGCAATTTTTTTTCCCTTTACTTGGGTTCTTGGCATGGAACTCATCGCTATATTTTTGTACATGTAGAGTGGTTGTACAAGGACAAGGACCTGGGCCTCGATATGGCCATGCAATGGACTTGGTTGCCCAAAGGTACCTTGTTACTGTCAGCGGCAATGATGGTAAGCAGTTTTTGCTGTTCTTCTTTTTTTATTTATCTTTAAGATATTTTTGTTCCTTTCCACTAAAGTAATTTCAATTGAAATGTGCTATTATGCATTAGTGTAGGGATCAAATCCTATTTAAAAATCCAGTGATAAAAACTGTGTTTTCCATGAATGTTCTTTGGTTGATTATTGGCATTGAATTTTGTTTGTAAGATTCAACATTTTGATATGACTTGTTTTCTAAGTATGGGTGTAGGCCTCTGTTGTTTCTTTATATTTCTGTGAGGTTATCATTGTACGCTGTAGACATCTCGTCTTTGGATTAGCTTGCTCTATGGAAGGACAGTTGTCTTATATGTGTAATTTTGAATATTTTTATGTTATTTCAAGCTAGAAGAACATATGCTGATGCTTTGTGCTTATGCTTATGCCCTTTTCCATGCTTTATAAACCATGCAATGGTGACTTTTCCAATTATTCTCTAGGTAAAAGAGTTCTATCTGATGCCTGGGCTCTGGACACTGCCCAGAAACCATATGTATGGCAGAGGCTAAATCCTGAAGGTGATAGACCTAGTGCTCGAGTGTAAGTGTGTTTAGTACATCAACTTTTGCATTAGTGTTAAACTTCCTGGTTTGTTATTTCCCATCAATTCATGTCTCATGTTTGACATGATATAGCATTATTTTGTAGGTATGCAACAGCTAGTGCCCGTTCAGATGGAATGTTTTTGCTTTGTGGTGGAAGAGACTCCTCTGGCACGGTATGATCTGTTGTTTTCAGGGGTTATAAAGCAATCAATTCCAGTTAACTATTCTGTACACTTAGTTGAGAGCAGCAGTTTGTTGTGCAGTAGATATTTGTTTCTAGTACAGCAGAATTAGCATGTCAGCCTAGTGTTCTAACTCCTGGCTATTATTTTATTTTACTTTATTTATGAATAGGCATGCCTAGTCTTGGTGTGCTCAATGTGTAAGTTCATATAAAAAGAGATGGGAGGTCAAGGTAATCAAACTAAATAAAGTATTCCAACTTAACTTTGTTCAACTGAAAATTTGACGTGCCAAGACTTTTATGGAGCCAGAGTGCACTGGCCTTTAACCCAAAACCACTAGATGCATTCCCACACCTAGTCTAAATGAATGGGACCTTTCTTGTCCTCGACCATTTGTATAAAACACTTTTCTTTCTACAAGGGTGGTAACTGGAAGTAGGGTATAATGTTTGGTAAAACACATGAATTGTTGGAAAACTCAAATTGAAACTTTATAACATGGATTTTATGCGATAAAGAAGTCAAGTGAGAAAGTAATTGTGGACTTGAAAAACTTGAAGAAATGAGCGTTTGGTGCTTTTTTGTATTTATTAACCTGCTTTGAAAATATAATAAAAAGAGGTGAATTATGGTATAGTGCATTCCTTTTCCATGTTATTGTGATGAGAAATCAGAGTACTATTTCTATTTTGGAATAATTTCCATACTGTTTCTTTGAATTTTTCTGTTACTTTTTTTCCAGCTGTAACCTTTCTTCTGATTTTATGATTTTTTCTCTATTAAGGTGTAAATAATGACATGTTGCAGCTCCATTCTCCTTGTTTATTTCTCGACCAACAGTGTTGTATTTTGGATAAAGAAAAATTTATTAATAATGTCATTACTGTTTGCATTTCAATTCTTATTGATTATAAGTGCCACTTAAACAGCCACTCGGAGATGCTTATGGACTTCTAATGCATAGAAACGGTCAGTGGGAGTGGACTCTTGCACCTGGGGTGTCTCCATCACCAAGGTATCAACATGCTGCGGTAAGTGATCTATATAAGTCAGAATCTTTTAATTTCTAGATTATGCGTAGATCATGAAATAGATCTTTTGCAGTAAAATACTAGTTTAAAATGTTTGACAGGGCTCAATTACACAAGAGGATCTAGAAAATTGGGATTATAAGTTTTGAAACTGTGTTTTCATATGTTTACTTCTGCATATGGACACAGCACTTCATTATGAGTTTCTTCTGTATCATTCAGAAGTTTGACGTTGCTTTCTATCAGGTTTTTGTTGGTGCGCGTTTGCATGTTACAGGAGGATCCCTAAAGGGAGGACGTTTAGTAGAAAGGGAAGCAGCTGTTGCTGGCAAGTTTTTTTTTCTCTCAACTGTTATCATCTTTTTTCTCTACTGTTATCATCTTGAAAGAGGGGTTATATTGTAATCTCCAACAATTTTTCACCGTGACTAGTGTTGGACACTGCTGCTGGTGCTTGGTTGGATAGAAATGGGCTAGTGACTTCATCCAAAACCAGCAAGGGACATGCTGAATATGATCCTTCTTTTGAGTTAATGCGTCGTTGTCGCCATGCATCTGCATCTGTTGGTGTTCGTATATATGTCTACGGTGGTCTAAAAGGAGGTAAAGTTTTCTTTTCTTTTTTTTTTCATTGGGAGGCCTATTGGTCAGTCTACCCAGTAGTAGTCCTCCCCTCCCTTCATCTCTCCAGTTCCTATGTGAGCAGGTTTTAATCACAGGTCACTTAGTCCAAGTGACCAGCATTACGCTCATCAAGCCCTGACAACATCATAAAAGTTAAATGGAAAGGACTACTCATAGAAGTGGAATACAAGTATCTAGGAGTAGAAACTCTTTGGCTGAAAAATATGTTTAATCAACTTGTTGTGCTTGGGTTCCATGATGATTGTTTGATTGATTAACATTACTTTAGGACATTTCACCTTCTATGGACCGAAAAATATATTGGAGAAGTACATCGATATGTGGAATTTTTTTGTTTGGCTCTTGATTCCAACAGCTTAATGTTTCTTATTTCTTACCAAGTAACTGTGTTAAGCTTGGATGTGCTATGCTTGTTCAGAGCCAGTAATTCACCAATCCTAATTGGTTGCCCTAGTGTCAACTTTAATTTTTATGGCATCACAAATATGCAATTGAAGTGCATTCAATTGTGGATCTTTTAGATCCTGGTCATTGATTATCTGCCTAATGGTAACTGGAGTTTTTCCCAAGCACCCTAGAGAAAACAAGCATCTGTAATAAGTAATAACAGCAACTGGATTGGATTTATTGCAGGAGACCTTAATTATCTTCTTGTTTATTTAGGTTGTTATGCTTATTCAGGGACCCATCTATGGTTCCTTTCCTTCTGCGTAACCTGGCATTAAGCCTTAATCATGAAGGCCTCATGGAATTCATTTTACTGCCACGCGGTGTACAAACTTAAGAGATGCACATTTCATTGCCAATTACTTTGTTCCCTGCAGATGCAGTGCTAGATGATTTTCTGGTTGCTGAAAATTCCCCGTTTCAGACAGACATCAATTCTCCCACATTAACATCTGAGAGAGCCTCAACAATAACAAGTCCCAGACTAAACCATTCAAATTTAAATTCTTTTGAAACTTCTGCTCCAGATGGTGGACTGGAGATCCCTTTATCTGGTGGTATCAGGTCTCAATCATCTCCCTGTCTCTCATGTCATGTCACCCTGTTCTTATATAAACTCATGGATGTATTTTCTGCTGTAGCAGCATGGACAGAAATTCCCTGGAGAAATTGAGGGAGGCATCTGCTGCTGAAGCTGAGGCAGCCAATGCTGTCTGGCAAGCTGCTCAGGCAGCATCTACCAATTCTGCAGAAGAAACATCTGTATCTGATGACAACTCACAAGCTGCAGAAGCAACTTCAGATGGCAGTGACAACGAGGCTGATGTTCGCCTCCATCCTAGAGCTGTATGCCCATTTATCTGTGGTTTATAAGAGTGGTGCAGTCTTTCCTTTTTTGCCATGTTGCTGAATCATGTTGTCATGTTCTTATAGGTGGTGGTTGCTAAAGAGACTGTAGGAAACCTGGGTGGGATGGTGAGGCAATTGTCATTGGATCAATTTGAAAATGAAAGTAGAAGGATGGTTCCTATGAATAACGATGCATCTAATCCTGCTAAAAAGTTCACCAGGCAAAAGTCTCCTCAGGGCCTGCATAAGAAGGTAAGACTTGACAAATTTATGATTATCAATGACTCTTCTTAAGTGCTACTTCATGTTTGTTGTTATCTTGCAGATTATTTCCACTTTGCTTAGACCTCGGAACTGGAAAGCTCCTGCTAATAGGAGATTTTTCCTGGATTCTTATGAAGTTGGTGAGCTTTGTTATGCAGCTGAACAAATATTTATGCAAGAGCCAACGGTTCTGCAATTGAGAGCCCCGATAAAAGTCTTTGGTGATCTTCATGGACAGTTTGGCGACTTAATGCGTCTATTTGATGAATATGGATTTCCATCCACAGCAGGAGACATTACGTAAGTATTACATCATAACTCTTATACTTGTGTGGAACATGTCAAGTAGGGCTGGGCATTTTCGGTTCGGTCCGGTTCTGGATCAAAATAAATAACCAAATCAAAATTATTTTTTTTCAAAATTTTGAACCGAACCGAACCGAAAACCAGTTCAAACCAACCAGTTTCGGTTCGGTTTGGTTTTTTTCCCTTCCAAACCGGTTCGATTCGCTAGCTAGCTTGAAAATCTAGGAAATGATGCAGTTTCTGTACAAGCAGCTCATAGGTTCCAAAAAGGGGATTGCTTTTAGTAACCCAATCGTTATCAAGAAGACCTATTTTGGTGCTCGTGAGCATCTTTTCATGAAAAACAGACATAATGCCATAAATTGAGTTCCTTAACACATCAGCCATGGCACAAGCATTTGCATATAGAGGACTGCCTTGTTTTTTTTGTTGTCGCAACATCTCTTCTTTTTGTGCTTGGAGTATTCCATTTAATAGTAACTAGCCCCATCAACTTTTGGGGTTACAAGCTTGTCTTCTTCCCCATGAAAGCTTCAATAGCAACTGAAAAAGCTCCCTACCAGTGAGTCATGGCTCGTTTGAGTTGAAAATTTAGTGTGTTCGAGTTCGATGAAGAAGAAGAAAAAGTCAAGAACGAGTCTATGAGGTTCGTCGAGTAGGTGTTTGTGTATGTGCTTGTGTGGGTGTGGGTGTGGGTGTGGGTGTGGGGGAGGGGGGGTGGGGGCTGGGTTTTCTAGGTTTAGAAGAAGAAATTAAAATGTAGATGGGTCTGGAATGGAAAGCTATTTATAGTACCACACTACCACCGGTTTTTTTATTTCTATTTGAACCGGTTCGGTACTGTTTATTCGGTTTCAGCCTTTTAAAACCGAAATTGAATCGAACCAAATTGTTTTTTAATTTTTCTATTCGTTTTTTTTTCACGGTTCGGTTTTTTCGGTTATCCCGGTTAATATTTTTTTGGTTTTTTTGCTCACCCCTAATGTCAAGTATGGTGCAGAGGGCTTATTAATTGGGGAAACTGGCAATGCGGAAACTGAACCATTTAATTGATGGTGTCACACATGGGTGCCCTATAATTGTGGGTTTTTAACATGGTGTTTGGACTAGGGTTTTCGAAACTATCGTTTAACAATTGGTGAAGGCTGGGTGCGAGGCATGAGTGATGACAGCAATTGGCTAGTTTGTCCTTTTCAATCAAGATGGGTAGGGACCAAAAAACTATGTTGCAACCCATAGTGGGGTGTGGTTGAGGATAATTCATGTTGAAGCAGGGAAGTGTGACATAATTCTAGTGCAGCTGCAAAAGCTGAGTGGTGGTGTTGGCGAAAAGGAATAAAGTCCCTCTGCTTGATTGAGATTATTTATTCATGCCTTACACAAACTGGTGGCAAAACTAGTGACATGGGGTTTTGTTTCCTGGGAATGGGGGTAGGGTAGGAGCTAGAAAGATGTGAACATAGTAATAGAGATCCATATTCTTCATATGTACTGACACTATAACATCTGATGGGTTGAAATGTTGTTGATTTTAGCCAACCTTAATAGTTGAATAAAGGACAGCTGGTTAATGTTTCACGTTCAAATACACAAGTTACTGGTATAGCATCTGTGTTTTCAATGTTTCACACATTTTCAACTGGTATGAATGCTGTAAATATACCTCAAGAAATGCATTGTCATCAGCAATTGACAGCAAACACCCTAATTTTATTGATTGGATATAAACCTGAGTTTTCTCCAAGATTGAGTGTCTTTCTTGTTCAGTGATCTTGTTGGTGGATCTCATCAATAACTATTGCCTTCAAAAAGGACTTGTCACTACCATTAGAGAAGCACTGAAATTTTTAAGCATTTTAGAGAAGTTTACTCTCTTTTTTTTCATGGCGTCCACTGACTTTCTGAAGAAATCATGTCCTTTGACACATTATTGCCTATATTCATGTAGTCATCAGCTTATGTGAAAATAAATAATAAATACATGTATGCAGGTTTGTTGTTTATGTCATAATTGAGGGATGTCCATTAGTACTTTGAACCCTTCTCTTGTGTCCCCAATTTTGACATTTTTCTGTCCAAATAGTTGTTGCTCTGTAGTCCCTCATTTGATATTTACGTCTATGACAAGTGGTGATTGATGGGCACCTTGTCCCATCAATTTGTCTGAAGATTCACTACATGTCCTTTAGTTTTGCTTTTCTGAAGCTTCCATTTTGAAAACTCTTTACGTGATACAGGGCCTCCAGCTTTTATGTCCCAACAGCAAATTAATAATTTTAGAACAGGTTGTGTGATTTATCTCTGTAGTTGATTAACCATACTGTTTAATTTTATGTTTTTCATGGTTCAGGTATATTGACTATTTATTTCTGGGAGACTATGTTGATCGAGGGCAGCACAGTTTGGAGACCATAACTTTGCTTCTTGCTCTAAAGGTAAAACTTGTGCTTTCAGTGAACAAAAGTTTCATATGAAGTATATATTTTGGCACTGTCCTTGTATTGATGCTGCTGTACCTTTTATTATGATTTTGCAGATTGAGAATCCTGAGAATGTCCACTTGATACGTGGAAACCACGAAGCTGCTGATATAAATGCGCTCTTTGGTTTTCGTATTGAATGCATTGAAAGAATGGTATGGATGAACGGGCAATGCCAAGCACACACTAATATAGTTATCCAGTAGGACCATTTCATTTTTTTGAAAACATAAATGCGATAATAGCATTTGTTTTTACAGGGAGAGAGTGATGGGATATGGGCATGGACACGTTTCAATCAACTTTTCAACTATCTTCCACTTGCTGCACTTATTGAGAAGAAAATTATCTGTATGCATGGTGGCATAGGGAGATCCATTCATTCAGTGGAACAGATAGAGAAGCTTGAAAGGCCAATAACTATGGATGCTGGATCTATAATTCTAATGGATCTTCTATGGTATGCTTCACTCGAATTTATTTTTACTTGTGATCTATCATTGCTTACATTAATTTGTATTGTGAAACTTTCTCCTTTCAGGTCGGATCCTACAGAAAATGATAGCATAGAGGGGCTGAGACCAAATGCTAGGGGCCCTGGTCTTGTCACCTTTGGGGTATGCATGCCATTGTTTACATGTTTTATGTCAGATGATTTTTATTTATTGTGTTTGGTGTGTATGATTGATCACAGGCAATATGTTCCCAGTCATGGTGAATACAAATAAAATTTTAACTAAAATATTGACATCCCATCAACCTTTGGTAAAAAGCAAGTTAGCCACTCAAAAATTGAGAAAAAAATACTGTATTTGCTACAAACGCAAAAGTTATTTTAATATGGTGCAATATGCATTCCTAGTAGTTTGCTTTATGCATACTGTAGTTAACTGCTGCAAAAACATTACCCTTTTTCTTTCATTTAGATATGAACAGTCAAAATCCTTCCTTTCAAATTTGGAAGAAAAACAATGCCTTTTGCCTTCTACCATTAAATGTGGGATGTAACCTCAAAAAGATAGTTTAGGACTTAATTTGCTTCTAACGCCTACTGGGGAGCCAAAATAAAATAAAATAATTCAAAGTTGAGAGATTGGTTCGCATTTGAATAAAAGTTGAGTAGTGTTAGCATGTTTTAGCTGAAAAACTTAGCTACCAAGCTTGAAGATGTAATATGATACATATATAAACTAACCAGGGAATTTTGAGCAGGACCACTCAATGCTCTTTATGTTAATTGTGAAATAGTAAGTGATGTACCGCTTCAAATTTGTAGTGATTGGCTGTTTGCATTTTCACTCTGTACTTCTACTATGTTGCTTTTGCTGCTTCAGATTTACCAAGTTCCAATGAATCTATACTCTCCTATGATAGCATCAGTTTCATATACTTCTTTTGGCACTGAATCTTTAAATTTGATGCCTTTTCAAGTTGCGCATGTAATGAAGTTTTTGCTTGTGTATCTTTCATGTCATTGCAGCCTGATCGTGTAACCGACTTCTGTAAGAAAAATAAGTTACAGCTAATCATCAGGGCACATGAATGTGTTATGGATGGGTTTGAACGATTTGCCCAAGGGCAATTGATTACTCTATTTTCTGCAACCAACTATTGTGGTAAGATAAATAGCTTGAGTTTTCCCCTGCTAAACTCAAATTTGAATCCTAATGTGATGTCTTCATCCAGGGACTGCTAACAATGCTGGAGCTATACTGGTAGTTGGCAGGGGTTTGGTTGTGGTTCCAAAATTGATTCATCCCTTGCCACCTCCCCTTCAGTCACCAGAGACATCTCCAGAACATGTGATTGATGATACATGGATGCAGGTAAGACTTCTTACATTTTCAGTGTTGGTAAATCCAACGAATCTGGAAAGCCCATCCCTTAACTTGCACATAATTGTTTCCTTTACGTTCTTGTTGTCTTTCAGGAGCTTAACATCCAAAGACCTCAAACTCCAACACGGGGTCGCCCTCAACCTGATCATGACAGAAGCTCACTTGCGTACATATGATGATGCTACAAGACCAGTTTTTGTATTTTATGGGATTTCATTGCAGCACTTGCTTTTTCTGGCACGCTTGACGCTTTTGTAGCCCAGTTTTAATCAGCACGTCTCCCTCTTGGCACAAGTTTGGTGCTTGTTTTGTATTTTCAGATATAGAAGTCGCAGAAGATAAAACTATACAACTTTGAGAATGATCCGAGGTTTAGCTGTTAACCAGTGAGTGTAGCCTATATATAATTTAGCCTGCAGAAAAGATGGTATTGTATTTCTACTGTTAATAGTTTATAGGGTGATCAGCTTTTGTAAAATAGACAATCTTAGAGTTTTTTAATTTATATTATATTCATTTGATTTTGATCAATGGTGTGTTGAGGCATGTAAAAGTGACTTGGCCACAGCCGAAATGTGAGTGTCAGTTGCAGCATGAGAACCAGAAAAATTTCATTTGCTAGTCCTGCGTAATTTATTCGGAAAAACTAATTCTGAGAAGGGGCGGCATGAAAAAAGTTGACTCGGATTTCTCAAACACTTTTGCCACAACCATTGCAATGGACATGGATGCGTGGATTGCAATCTCTTAAGGTAATGGAGGAAAGATGCAGGAATGTGAAGAGAAAAGAGAATCCTGCACGTAAATACGATAGTGTATTCTCCTACCTTCTCTACAGCTCCCCCTCTTGCCATCCCTCGAAACAAGACTGTTGGAAGAAAAGATGCCGTTAGCCGCGAGGATTATGTCTCCCGGCTTTAATGCACTGCACTCATCACCCCAGAACTGGAAGTGTGCTGAGGCAGTCTCGTCAGTCACAAGTGCCAAGCAGGTACTGTTCTTGATGAACTATGTGCCAGTTCAATTGATTCATCCCTTCCAATTTTGTGCTGCCTTTGTTGTATGAACTATGTGTTAGAGTTGTTTTCAGCTGCGGGTACTTCGTCTTCTAGACAGACCATCCTTCCTTCTTGATCCTGGCTTGCTGCTTTCCTGGAACTATCTACTTGTTAAATCTCTCTTCAAACTGTAACAAATATAGGGAAAAACAAAAAAAAGGAAAGAAAAAACATAAGCTATAGCGTAGGATAGGATAGGAGTATCTCTGTCTTTTCTTTCTATCATTTGCACAAACACCTAGACTACAATCGAGAGCCATTCACTTCAATTGTATACTCCTAAATTGATGATACGTAATAGATTCATGAAGACAACAACTGTTGTAAATCACACTTGACAATCAAAAATCAAAATCAAAACAGGAGGATTAAATTATAATTATAGAAATTAAATATATCATTTTTTAAAACTACAATAAATTACAAGGACTAAATACTATCAATTAAAAACGTGGGGT
>Ga0325405_1006577_pt1 | contig 11735 bp, 10 predicted proteins | sample PopdelMetagenome_21_FD_205663 | JGI IMG/M metagenome (GOLD analysis project Ga0325405, IMG submission 205663) | Populus deltoides microbial communities from Bellville, Georgia, United States - Xylem-Control-R2 | ecosystem: Host-associated > Plants > Phyllosphere > Stem > Wood/Secondary xylem...
AGATTTAAAAAAGATTTTGTAGCTTTTACTACTTATAATTCTAACATATTTTAAAAAGACACTGCACAAATGACATGTTGCAATTATTCAAGTTATGGCGCCATTCTCGTTAATTGGAGTCGTTGTGGATTCCAACTTTAGCAAATGACTGGCTGATTCTCCGAGTAGGGTCCTTACCGTCGATATACTTGGGTTTACCCCGTGGGGCTAATCCGAGAACTCAGAGTTCGTCTTCACTCTTTGAAAGGAAAGCTGTTGTCTTTGGGTGGTAGGATTTATCCTATCAGGCCTTCCACTATACTATCTTTCTCTTGAAAGACATCGAAAGGTGTTGCAATTTTTTTTTTTATAAAAAAAAGTCTCCCAACAGCGGCAGTTTATATGTAACAGGGTGCTTGATGAGGAAAATTTGCAAAGAATCCTCTTTCGAAGCTAAGGGATTGGGCTCTCTTGTTGGTAAGAACAAGGCACTTCTATTCAAGTGATTTAAAGGCGTGGTGGCAGCGAGATTTCGAGGTGGAAGGAGTTTTTCTTGCCGAAATATAAGCCTCCTACTCGAAATGGAATCTCAACGTTTTCAGGTCAGTTATCTCCATACTGGAAAGACATATACAACACAATTAATACTACATTTCCTTAAAAAATTATGTTAGGTTCGGCTTGGATGACGGGAGAAGGATCCTGTTGAAGGTTAGTTTTCCAAGTCTTTATTGTTGAAAAATTTATTTAAAACATGGTTTTTCCGAGTCTAAAATCATCTATAAAACTAATCATTTTTCCAGAACCCAAACAGTTTTTTTAGCTAAAAAAATATTCAAGTTTAATTTTGATTTTATAGAATTAAAAATACTAGCCACCATTATCTTAACACAAACAGCTCCATCAAACCACGCCACAATAGCCACCACCATTCAAGCAGCCCTGATCAACAGCAATACACCATCAGTAGACCACCACCAGAATCCAGCCCCTAACCGTCGAAAACTGTCAATACCCACACGATCCCGTCACCACACTTGTCAATCCTTCTCCACTCAATAACTCAGCTATTTATTTGAGCTCATTCAACAATGAGTCCAAAACCATGACACTCCTTAACTGGGCCTTCTTTAGTCACTCAAAATGGCTACCCATTTTCCCTTGGAAGCAGAGGTCAGAGGTTAGAGAAGAGTGGAGACTTGCTTTTTGTGGCTTTTACATGAAGAGATAAATGGGTTGTATTGATGAGAAAGCTCGTAAATTGATGGTGTGGATCTTGGGTGATCATTGCAACAGCTGCTCTCCTTCACACCAACCTAAACAAATAGCCATTTCAAACCAATTCAGCTTGGGGCTTGTTTGTAATTATAGAAGCAATTACAATTTAAAATACTTTTCATTTAAAAATACATGAAGATAAAGTTTTAGCCCCATCAAAACAATTCAGTTTAGGGCTGTTGTTTCCTGTGATAGTCAATCATTTTTGGTTAGCAAGAAACCTGAATACTCGAAACCTGTAGACAAAGACATTGTACCTCAAAGCAAGTGCTCCCTGAAACCGTGACTCAATATGCTGTAAAACCCAGAAATTATTCGCAGCTGATGTCAGGACCCATCTTAATATTGATAAGATAAATTGACGTAAATATACAAACTAAATGTCACGACCCATCTTAATATAACATTTATCTTAATATTTAGTTTGTAAAACCCCAGAGTTGTGTGTGTATAATATATATTGATAAGGACGGTTGACTTAATATTTGAATGTAAATTTCTGTTTTTTTTTTCAATATTATTCCTTAACCGAGCACCATTTGGATGATTTTCTTTTTATGGAAGTAGATAATTCCCAAGAATTTAATTGGGATGTGCATTAATCACTAACAAAAGAAGAATTGCTTATCTTGGAATGATATCCAAGCCTTGACTCAACTCTGACTTCCAATAGAAATTTATAGGTAGATTTCATTATATGTGCAATTATTAAGAATTTGTTTTTTTAATAAATATTTAATGTTTTTGAACAAACTAGCATGAAAAAATGAAAACTTTTATTTTGAGATTGAGTTAATTAATGGGCTAAAAGTCAAGTATTCAGGTCAGGTCGAATATGAAAAGAGCTTACCAAGTCCAATAAGAAGAGCCCAAAGTGTCAGGATTTAAAAGAGTGGGCCTCGTAAGAATGCGGGAAAGGGAACCATTACTTGGCTTTAGCACCAAATGGGAAGCTGCATCAGTTTCCAACAGGAATACGGAAAAAAAAAGTTGTTCTTTATTCGATCAGGAAACGGCTTCAAGTCCAAAACTAGATCAACAAGAATCAGTGATAAATCAGGAAAGCAAAGGGGTTTTAAATATTCTCTCCGTTCTTTGCACCCCGCTATGTAAATTCTCTCACCCACAAACTATGGCGGTGTTTAAGGAATTTAGAGTCACAATGCAGTTTAGGGTAAACCAAAAGGTTGAGATTAGAACTCAAGAAAGTGGTTTTCATGGTTCATGGATGAGAGCCACAGTTATTGATTCAAGCAAGCAATCTTATCACGTCCAATACGACAATTTACTTCAACTGGAAGATGGTGCTGAAAAACTAGTGGAAGTTGTTACCGTGACACCCACTAATACTGTTTCTTCTTCCCGGTTAAGGCCAATGCCACCAATGGTCAGTTTTGGGGTCTTTGATTTGTCTTATGGGCTGTGTGTGGATGTTTACGATAAGGGATCTTGGTTGGAAGGTGTGATCTTTGATCATGAAGATGGTTCTAATGAGAGGATTGTTCTTTTGCTAGAATCTGGGGGGGAGAGAAAGATAAAGATTGAGTCTTTAAGGATTGGTCAAGAATGGGATGTGTTTACTGGGGTTTGGAAGCTTAAGGGAACATGGCCATTAATTGGGTTATTCGAGGGGTGTGAGAAAGATCAATCGGTTCTTTACGGGACTTGTATGATTGTTGATTCAATTCCTAGGGAAAATCTGTTGATTGATAATGAGGGTGGTGGGGTGGTAATGAATGCAGTTGATTCCGATGATGTGGTTTTGGCAAACTCTGATAAGGACTCATGCAATAGGGTTGATATGGTGACTGATTGTAAGAGAATGGACGTTGTGGATTCTGATGGGGTTTTCAAAGATGGTTCTCAGGTTGTTATTACTGGTAAGAATCGGGCTAATGGGGACTATATGTCGATCGGTTATTCTAATGGTGAAGGATTATTGGGTGCTAATGGGAAAAGGCTTGGAAAGAGAGGGAGAAAGTCAGCGCAGAAAGGCTTTAGGTGGGTTCCTGCTGGTCCTGACCTGTTACCTGCAGCTGAGTTCTGTCCTGGTGCCATCACAAGATATGCTTCTCATGGCAATCAACGGCCTCCGGAACCTCTTTTGATAGATGTTAGGAAGCACCTTGCATATGTTGGCTGGAAAATTGAGTGCAAGAAATATGGCAGCGCATACAAATTTCGGTATACCTCACCAGATGGTAGCAAGACTTACTTTTCTCTCCGTCTGCTTTGTCTGGATATGAGGGATCCCACAATTGAGAACTCTTCTTTAATTTCCCAAGACTTGATCAACGATGTTAAGAAGTCCTCTGGCATAGACTATCCTAGAAAGAGTAAGAGAACGGATGAGTTCTCGCAGTTTCCATCTAGAGCTGATTCTCAGGGAAGAAATGATGATGTTGGGTTATTAGGTGATTCTGAGCTGAGGCACCAGCAGGATCAAAATGCCAGTCTTCCGAGGCCAATGAGAGAAAAGACAATTGAAACTCTAAGGAAGCTTAGAGATTATCAGAAAAGTAATCAAGAACAAAATGCCAGCCCTCTAAAGCAAAGGAGAGGAAAGGTAATTGAAACTCTAGAGAAACCAAGGGATGGTCAGAAACGACAATCAAGCAGAACAGCAATGCAGGGAGTGACTCCGAGGTCCTCAAAGTGCAAACCTCGCTGTGCCTTATCTTGGATGATTGACAACAATTTGGTGTCGCCGGGGGAAAAAGTGAGCTATCGTGGAAGCAAGGGCCCCGGTGAATTGACAAGAGGGAGGATAACTCGTGAGGGGATTGAATGCAACTGTTGCCAGAAGATTTTTACTCTCACTGGCTTTGAATCTCATGCTGGAAGCACCAATCACAGACCAGCTGCCAATATAATATTGGAAGATGGCAGGAGCTTGTTAGATTGCCAAAGAAAGAAGAAACCCCGGATTAAGATGCAAAGGGTCACGAGAGAGGCTAAGTGGAAAGGGAGACAAAATCAACATCAAGGTGAGACTGACTACATTTGTTCTGTTTGTCATGATGGAGGCGATTTAATTGTATGCGATCATTGCCCATCTACATTCCACAAAAATTGCGTTGGTTTGGATGATATTCCAGAAGGGGAATGGTTCTGCCCACCTTGCTGTTGTGGTATCTGTGGTGAAAACAAATTCAAGTACAATGTTCAGGAACCTAAAGATTCTCGTCTTCTCAGTTGCGATCAATGTGAGCGTAAATATCACATTGGATGCTTAAGAAACAAAGGAGTAGTTAAGTTGAAAAGGAAAGATCCCAAGGATAGTTGGTTTTGCAGCAACAAATGTGAAGATATATTCATAGGCCTTCAAACGCTGTTGGGAAAATCAGTTGTAGTAGGTCCAGATAATCTCACTTGGACATTGTGGAAGTTTATGGAGTCTGATAGCTGTGATGTTGAGGCCCCGACAGGAAAGCACAGCAAACTTGATCTTGCTGTTGAGGTGATTCATGAATGCTTTGAACCAGCGACTGAAACTTACACAGGAAGAGACATTGCCGAAGATGTTATTTTTAGCAGAGAATGTATCCTAAATCGCTTGAACTTTAGGGGATTCTACACAGTGCTTCTTGAAAGAAACGATGAGCTAATAGCTGTGGCTAATGTGAGGGTTTTCGGAGATAAGGTGGCAGAGATTCCTCTTGTTGGTACCAGGTTTCTGTTCCGTAGGCTTGGAATGTGTAAGATATTGATGGATGAGCTCGAAAAGCAACTCATGAATTTGGGAGTGGAGAGGTTAATGCTGCCTGCTGTTCCTAGTGTGCTAGACACCTGGATAAATGGTTTTGGGTTCTCAAAGCTGACAGATGCCGAGAAGATGCAATATTTAGACCGCACTTTTCTGGATTTTCCAGGCACTATCAAGTGCCTGAAAGTGTTGTTGTAGACCCCTTCAGAATGAATGAAAGCCTGGTTGATCTGGTTATTGTCACGCCAATGAACATATCTTCATTTTATTTTATTTTTGGAGTAGAATGCTCACTCATTTTTTTTAAAATACCAGATAGTTTATAACTTATAAGAAACCTAGATGGTAGATTATACTTCTATCTGTATGTTCTGATTTCTATTTGAGTTAGATGCCCGGATGCATCAACCTGTTATATTCAATCATGTTTGCAAAAAGAAAGATCAGCGTGCAAGCTCATTCCATTTAGCAGCAACTTTTTCCTTTCCCTTTCCCCGTGATACCTTTCTTTTCCTGTGTTTCAAGAAGTCACCAAAACAGAGCAAAAGACTAAGAATTATCTTCTTGCCATCTCAGTGAGTAAATGAAAAAAACAAGAAAAAACAGTGAGTAAATGAATCAATTACGAGTGATCAAACAAAGGTCTTGTATCTGCTTTGCCATCTCAGCTCCCCAGATGCGCATAAATTTTCATTGTTTTCCACTTTTCCTCGAGTCATGTACACACTTTTTAACTCAGAGTTCAGTATATAAGGCCACCGAAGACTGTATTAACCAAAAAAAAAAAAAAAAATCAGAGAGAGCGAGAGAGTCACTACGAAAGCATGATAGACTAGGGTTAAAAATAGGACGTGTACATCCGCTCTGTAAGTGCAAAATACTAACGGGTCAGTTATCCGGTACAATTTAGAAATAGATGTAGCAACAGATGTCAATCGCTCCAATAATCTCGATCCTCAGCTGGACCTGCATCCTGCATGTCCGTGTCAAAACTCTCAGAGAAAGCAGCAGCATCTATTTACGCCGAGCATTTTCACGAGGATGGTGACGAATCAAGTTATATTTTTTTATAAATAAATCTGATGATATTTTAATTTATAATAAATTTAAGATTAATCATGTGAAACACTTGAGAAAATGTTTGAGATGTTGTTGGAAGATAAATTATATATGAATCTGAAAAATTATAGTTTTATTACAGATAAGCTATTATTTTTAGGTTTTATTGTTAATGTATATGGTATACATATTGATGAGGAGAAGTTTCAAGCATTAGAGATGGGTAAGCTCCTGTGACAGTTAATGAGATCCATAGTTTTCTTGGGTCAACCACTTTTCATCGAAGAATCATATGAAATTTTGATAATATTGTGGCACTCATTACTAAATGCATGGAGAAATAGAAATTCATTGGGGAAAATAAGCAGAAAAGGGCTTTGCTTTGATTTTATATATATATATAAAAGCATTGCTCCAATTTTGGTACTCTTAAATTTTGATGAATTGTTTGATTAAATACTTGAACCATGTTTCTCCGATGAATGTATGTGCTGATCACATGCAGTTACGAGCTCAGCTCAGAATGAAAAGAACTACAATCTGGTGTTTTCTCTTCTGCCATCGACGACTGCATTTATCAAGTATTTGAAAACTAATCACTATGAACATCAAGATTTCCGCCATTTCCCCCTGTTTCACAGTGTAATACAAAATGCAGCTGAGAATCTTCAACGCAGTAGCTTGATCCATGGGAACCCCATTAGATGAATCTGAATCCATGCTTCGAAGAGAGACACTGTAAGAAAATCAATCGATTACTAGATGGTGAAACCAGCGGGCAGAACTCATATCAACGAACGGAAATCTTCGCAAGTGGTTTGGGTGTAAAATTATCACCCACCAATGCTTCAAAATAAAACAATAAAAAAAAAAAACGCATGAGAAAGAAAAGAACAGAACAAACATGCCTTCATTAACCCGCCAATCATGGTGCATGACATTCGGGCGTTGGCTGCCAGTTTATAAAGTAAGAATATGCAAGTAATTCAACTGTTTATGATAATATTAAAATTATTATATGGCCTTGAATTAAAAATTCAATTTTTTTATTTTTTAAGAATAATTCAATAATTGCATTGCTATTAAAATAAATAAAAAATCATGCTATACCAAATAAATTAAGAATGATAAATTATAACTTTATGATAAATAATCATGTGATAAAAATTTAAGATTAAGAAGTTTGCTTTTTATTTAATTTCAGATTCGAATAATGTAATTGGATAGTTACTAAAAATTTATATAGTTGTTAATTTCAGGATCTACAATATACATAAACTGATTCAAATATCTACTTTAATAATAATAATAATAATAATAATAATAATAAAATTAATCCAAGAATACCCTACCTTTCAAATAAAACTTTAAAAATTAAAGAATAAAAAGTAAAAGGATAATTTCTATGGGGCTATAGACATATTTGACTATGCACGGACTACGGTGAATTCAGTATTTTACTTAATAGATCTAATGGCCCATTCTTACACTGGCAAATCCCTGTGTCAGCTACTTCAACCTTTGCATAATAATAATAAAGAAAAAAACAAAACAAATAGCTGGTCCTTGCCTTCTCATTATCATCACTATCAGATCTCTAAATCCAACTCCCCATGTTATTTCTTCTTCCATTATCTCCAAAAAAAAAACGCTTCCTTTTACTAGAGAAAATAGCAATGCAGGTGTAGCTTTCACGGGCTTGAAAATGAATGCTGCAAGTAAACAAACGTCGCTGGATTAATTCTGTTGATTGGTAAGTTCAAATCTCTGCCCTCTTGTATGTCTCGCCCCTTTCTTAACCCGCCTGTGTATTTTGTTGTTATTTATTCCCTTTTTTTTATTTTTTTTATATGCACTTGTCTCATTCTTGCTCGTCTCTTTCAATACTTCCTCTTTGCCCCTTCCTTTTCCTTTTGGGTTTCTGTTGTGATGCTTTGTTTTTAGGGACGCTGTTATTAAATGGGTCATCGTCGTTTCCTATGGCTATGCGTTGTTGTTTGAGAGAGGCGTGCTGTTACCTGCCATAAATGGCATTGTTATAGCCTCAATAGTGTGTTACGTTTTCGAAATATAGGCTAATATTTTATGAATTGCTATCATTACATGCGAAGAATTGGCTGAGGACTGACATTTTTTTATTCTACTTCACCAGAAGAATTCCGAATTTCGCTGTTGGATTCTGGTCAAGATGTTGTGTGCGTGCTCAGGAGAGCAATTCAAATTTGATGAACCACAGCAGTCACCGGAGTCTCTGGCAACGAGGGATTTCTCGGCGAGTGGGCTTTCATCGAGGACAACAGGAGACTGGGAGTCTAAACTTGAGGATATTCAGGTGGATGAAGCTGAATCTACTCTCAAAGAGGCTCTCTCACTGAATTATGAGGTGTGTGTATTATAACTTTTAACACCAACCTCGACCAATAATACGAAATTGTTCTTTGAATATTTTCATCTTTGAATGTGATACAGGAAGCTAGGGCATTGCTAGGGAGACTTGAATATCAGAGAGGGAATCTTGAGGCAGCCCTTCAGGTATTCCAGGGTATTGACATTAAGGTTTTAACCCCCAAAATGATCAAGGCTATTGTTGAAAGAATTCACTATAGAAAGCCACGGTCCAAAGGTGAAATTGGGCCTCCTAGTGTGATGTCTATGCATTCAGTGAGTCTACTTGTTGAAGCAATCTTGCTTAAAGCAAAATCACTCGAGGAGCTTGGGCATCACAGAGGTATAATTTTTATTTTTATTTTCGTTCTTAATCTTTTTAGCTTGCTACCGCTATATCTCGAATGGGGAAATTGGATGGGCTTTTGTAGAATTCGAAATTCAAACGATATTAATGGACTTTAGTTTTCTCGAAAATGCATTCTGTCCCCGTTCATTACTATTCCATCTTCTTTTGACCAAAGATGTCTAGTTATGCAATTTGAATTATGGGATGCTTTTTCTTTATAAAACTTGGTTTTTGGCATAAAACATGTCTTGACCCCACATAGGACTTCAGTGGCTTGATATTGATGGATCTTTTTTGTATTTGCAATTCAAAATCTCAAATTTTTCTGATGCTTGTTCCGTGCATTAGAGGCGGCAAAGGAATGCAGAATTATTTTGAACATTGTTGAATCAGCTCTACCTAATGGCATGCCTGAAGGCATTGGTGAAGACTGCAAACTGGAGGAGATGTTTCACAAAGCATTAGAGTTGCTACCTACTCTGTGGACAAAGGCAGGCTTGCTTGACGAAGCTATTGCTTCTTACCGTAGGGCTCTTGTCAGGCCATGGAATTTGGACCCACAGAATTTGGCTGGTGTGCAAAAGGAATTAGCTTCTATGTTACTTTATAGTGCTGTTGAAGCAAGGCATCCCCTTCCAGCTAGCCCCCAGAGTAACATAGAGGAAGCAATCCTCTTGTTGTTAGTACTCATGAGTAAGGTGGCTCGTGGGGAAATAAAGTGGGATGAAGAAATCATGGACCATCTGACTTATGCACTCTCAATTGTGGGGCAGTTTGAGTTATTAGCTGAGCATGTGGAGCAGGCCCTTCCAGGTGTCTTTACCCGAGCTGAGAGATGGTATCTTCTTGCACTTTGTTACGGTGCTGCAGGTCAGAACGAAGCAGCCTTGAACCTGTTAAAGAAAGTTTCTGGTTGTTCAGAATCAAAGAACAAACCTCATATCCCTTCCTTTTTGTTGGGAGCGAAGTTGTGTTCCCAAGACCCAATGCATGCTCAAGAAGGTATCAATTTTGCTCGTAAGGTGCTTGATTTGGCTGATCATCAGAATCAACATTTCATTGGCCAGGCACACAAGTGCCTTGGTATTTGCTATGGGAATGCGGCAAGAGTTTCCTTGTCTGATTCTGAAAGATTTCTCTTACATAAAGAGTGTGTGAACTCTCTCAATAATGCAGCATTAAATAGGAATGAGGATCCAGAAGTGATGTATAGCCTTGGGCTGGAAAACATGCTGCAAAGGAACCTGGGTGCTGCTTTTGACAATGCAATTGTGTGTTCTGAAATGATGGCTGGAAACACAGTGAAAGGTTGGAAGTTATTGGCCCTTGTCGTTTCTGCAGAGCAACGGTTCAGAGATGCTCAAACTGTTGTGGAGTTTGCTTTGGACGCGGCTGAGAAGATAGAGCAATTTGAACTTCTTAGATTGAAGGCTGTCCTACAAATTGCTCAGGAACAGCCCAAGCAAGCAATAGAAACATATAGAATATTGCTGTCTCTTATCCAAGCACAACGGGATATCCAAGCCAAGAACCCTGAGCAAGCACATATCTTGAAGTCTGAGGTGTCTTCTTATATGCCTTGTCATCTCTCTTGTATGAGGTCATTAATCAGGTTAAAGATTAACTTGGAGGAATTTAAGAAACATAAATGTCTCAAATTTAGCATCGTATACCAAGTTTTGGATAAACATAGTTTGTACCACAAATCAAAACTTGGAAGATCTATCTCATGTCATTTTAACATCAACTTCACTAGTTCCAAAGACGCTAGAATCTTAGGTAACTAAGTATTCAACTCTGGAGGAAAATGTGCTGAATGATATCCTCCTTGCAGGTACTTGCAGAAAGAAACTTGGAACTGGCAGCATGGCAAGATTTGGCAGACATTTACACAAAAATTGGCTCATGGGGCGATGCCAAAATTTGTGTGGACAAAGCAAAGTTGATGGAGCTTCACTCTCCTAGAAGTTGGCGCTCGACAGGTTGTTTACTGCCTCTGTAAATTAGTCCGATAAAGGACAACTTTCTGTACCCGTCTGCCAACAGTGAGAATGTCTTTAGGCATGGTAGCTTAAAAAAATGAATTCTCATGATTTTGCAGGAATGTTGTTTGAATCTCAATCACTGCACAAAGAAGCCCTCGTTTCTTTTTCGGTTTCATTGTCAGTGGAACCAGATTATGTTCCAAGTATTGTTGCAACTGCAGAAGTATTGATGAAGCTGGGTACCCAGTCACTTCCCATTGCGAGAAGCTTTTTAATGCATGCGTTGAGATTGGACCCCACAAATCACGAAGCATGGTTAAATCTTGGTTTGATTTCAAAAATGGAAGGCTCTCTAAAACAAGCGGCAGAATTTTTTCAAGCGGCACATGAACTCAAGTTGTCAGCTCCCATTCAGAGCTCTATGTGATGGCGATTCAAAAATTTATTTTATGCAGAGGTATCTGGACAAGGGCACCATGGCCACACGACTATCGCCTAGTGCTCATTCCACTCGTAGTTTAGTTATCAACCCATCTGATTAAATTGTATAGGAATCCTGCTGTATCCTTGAGGTTGAGGGACTATGTTTATAGCGAAGTGTATTTAACAATGACTTCTCCAGGTGGACTAGAGGGATGAGGATAATGGCTAAAAATTGCCCCTGAATTTGATCAAATTAACCTCTTACAAGAAATTGGGCTAAGTCAACCCATGGTGCTTCTACAAGGATTGCGGGCAATTTAGCGATTTTGAACTGGGGATAAATCAGTCAGAAAATTTTAAAACTCGCCTTAGGTTGTCTTCTTACCTGGTGCACAAATAGTTCTTTGGTTGCTCCGCTTTCTTTGCATTTTTTTTCCATTAAGAAAACCGCGGATTAATACGCGAGAGAGAATTAAAAAGTTCTCTCTTAAATAAAACTAAATTCAAGGACATTATCGTATTCATAGTAAAATAGAAGCACTAGATTGTGGCGATGACAGCTGAGATAGCT
>Ga0325405_1006581_pt1 | contig 11732 bp, 10 predicted proteins | sample PopdelMetagenome_21_FD_205663 | JGI IMG/M metagenome (GOLD analysis project Ga0325405, IMG submission 205663) | Populus deltoides microbial communities from Bellville, Georgia, United States - Xylem-Control-R2 | ecosystem: Host-associated > Plants > Phyllosphere > Stem > Wood/Secondary xylem...
GGGACATCTGGCATCTGCTATATTGTTGTATATGATTAGTGAATTTGCTGCTATCAGAGGTTTATTCCTTGCAATCATGTTGTTTTAGGTTACAACATCTAATGTGCTTAGAGTAATTGTGACCTTAATTCAAGAACACCTTTCATATTTGTCATTCCTTGAAAATGTTAAATATAGACTTCAGACCCTTTAATTTATCTGTGTTTAATGACTGAGATTATCTGATTTTGAGCAATCACCTTGTAGCTTTTCATTTGGTTTGTTTAAATGGAATTTATAATTTAGTGGGGTTTCATATTTCCCAGTGGTGATTACAGATGAGGCCTTGAGGAGTAGAGTTTACAGTTAAACGATGTAATCTCAAGTTGATGTCAGTAATTTGAAGTAGATTCCTATTTTTAACTTCTAAAAAGTAAATACTAATGTTTTCAATTAGTATAGTTCTAGAATGCTCATACAAAGTGAAATTTCTTCATAATCAAATATTATTTTCCAATATAGCTGTTCTTAATTCAGCTAGGAAATCTTGTTAAGTGGACTAAAATATGGCTGTATGGTACAAATCAATGCTTTGGTTGGTCATGATGCTGCTCACTGAGAAATATGATCAGTGTTTTGATTTGCCAAGAAGGAAACAGGAAATGCATATCTTTCTTTACATTATTGTATTAGTAGCAGTCCAGTTGTACCAAAGTTTGTAATGATGCATTTGTTTTCAAGGAGGTTATTAGTTTCTGTTCATATCTAACAGCCCCCTTTTTCTTTTACACCCAGAGGGATTTGAGCAACAACCACCAAACAATTGGAAGGGGGTATTTAGTATCTCATCATACATGCAATATTTCAACGTGGATACAGATATTGTTGTCAACAGATTGATGAGCTCTTTTTATCCTATTGGTGGTGATTTTTTCAGCAAGGTTGATGCAAACCCTGATCTGTGAGTTTGGTTCTCTGTCTCTCTCCCTCTTCCCCCCTCACTTTGTATGTTTTTCCTTGATGCACCTTTCACCTGGCATCTAATTGTTCATTTCATTTTTTAATATGCCAGATACGGACTTGTCTGGGTCGTAACTACATTGATATTTGTGCTTGCTTCTCTTGGAAACCTTGCTACCTACCTCATACAGAAACGTACTGATCACAAATCTTCTTGGAGCTTTGACGTTGGATATGTGAACGTGGCAGTGTTTTCAGTCTACGGCTATGCAATTGTGGTGCCGTTGGCATTTTATTTCTTGTTTCGTTATCTGGAATCAAATCCTAAGTTGATACAGTTTTGGTGCATGTGGGGATATTCTCTTTTCATCTTTGTTCCAAGCTCGGTAAGCATCACCAATTGTGGCTTTATATATTTCATTTGTTTGTTTATCTTTTCCTGGGCCTTAAAAGACCTATGCATGCCCTGTGGAATATTTTCAGTTTTTATTGGTTGTCCCAGTTGAGGCTTTTCGTTGGATCATTATACTTGTTGCTGGTGTTGACTCGGGCATGTTTGTTGCTTCAAATCTCAAGACCCTTGGTGAGGGGAATGATCTTGCAATTATGGTGGTTGCAGCGTTCTTCTTGCAACTGGCTCTAGCAATCTTCTTTAAGGTTTGGTTCTTCCAATAAGCTTCGCACTGCATGAATCTGGAAGTCCAAAATGTTATAGAGCTTTAAGGTTTTCCAATAAGCCTCGCACTGTATGAATCTGGAAGTCCAAAATGTTAGAGAGAATTTGTGTGGAACGTAATTTCTTGGTTTAGTAACACCTATCAGGGTGCGCTGTGGTAAAGAATTCCAAGGCTTGTCTTTGACTAGTGGTGTTGTGGTTATAATTATATTGCTAAGTGGTTGGGATGGCATGGATCTGGATTCAGTTTGCATCTTTTAGAAGACAGGAGCAAGTAGACAGGGAAACATCATTGCTGCAATTTTTCCGCAATGTTTTGAAAAACTTCTCTTTCAGCTCGAGATTTCCTCGTATGAACTGGTTGTGTAAACACATACTGATCTGGAGTTCTGTTTAAGTAACTCCCAATGATTTGACTAATTGTTTTGGCCAGCATACCTCACTCAAGGAAACAAGGCTGACTACCTGGTCTCCTTGGAATCTGAGATCCAAGCTGAACACAAGGAAGATCAAATCGAGTCATTTGGTGCGTGATATGTTGATAATGGCTATGTATTTGACCTTGATCTTTATTTTTGCTCGTCTTCGCTAATCACACATCCCCTGATCTTGTAGGCTAAAGAGATTCATATGGAAATTGATGTGTAGTTTATCTGATCATTCAGTGTGACCTCCAGAGTCATCGGCTTTCTTTTATATCTTGATCCAGCATCTGAGCTCATTTTCATATTTCTTTTCACCAATGCCTGCATTTTTTTTTGTGTAATTTTTTTACAGAAATTATTTTCAACTTTGAGATCCAGCATCGAAACCAAATTTTATTTGATTTTGTGACGATTTAAAAAAAATAGCCTGAAAAAATTTCAATTATTTAAATTATATGGTAAAAAATACATGCGATCAATCAAAGTCCTCTCGTTTTATTTATGCATTTCTTCTCTTATCCGACAAAGCTGATATATTTTTTTTTTTATCAAGGACATGGTGTTTTGAATAAAAATTTAAAACTATGAAAATAAATAAAAAATTCATCTCTTATTTATTTTTTATTTTGATGGAAAGCGTGTTTTTATAAGAATCATGGATTATCATCTATAAACTTGTATAAAAACTTATAATGATCTGGGAACCAAATTCCAACAAGGAAATAAAAAATAATGTCTTAATTATTTTTATGCAACAGTGTGAAAAGTTAAAAGAATAGTAGAAGGGCTGATATAGGTTATGAGCTTATAGGCCTAGATTGTTAGGCTTGAACGTGTAGCGTATACGAAACCTAGACACATCTGCGCGTGGAAAGGATGACATGCCTAGATTGTTAGGCTTGAACGTCTAACGTCTACAAAACCTAGACACATCTATCTATGCGTGGAAAGGATGACATGTCATTTACTTGGATTGACAAGAAAGATATCTTCCACCACAACAAAGTTTGCCCATTGAATTTTGAATTATGAGATATTTTGATTAAAAAACATAAAAGTTGTACTCATTGTCATTTAAAAGTATCTAAAAACTGCCTTATGAAACTTAATAACTTCATTTTCAATATAAAAACATCTTATAATCAATTTTAAAACTAAAACAATAAAAAAAATTAATCCTCGATTTACATGGCGGTCAAAACCTGACCCGTTTCCTCAGCTGGCCGCTGGGTTATATGGAAATTGGAAGGTCAGGAGCATTGAGATATTCGGTGGATCTTGGCTAGTCTGTTGATGGACTTATGCTATTCTCAGCCCATATTAATGAAATCAATTTTTTGGTTGCCATGCTAATGTCAATTTTAATTGCATTAATTAAGTATTGAAAAGCTCGAGCGTGGAAATTCCATGGCAGGATCATCTCTGAGCAAAAACCATTGATGCTTGGCTGTTTGGAAGGTTAGGAACATTGAGATATCTGGTGGGAACTGGCATTGCATCCAATGCAACAACGTAGGCAAACAAGGATGGATGCAGGGGAAAAAATTCTGAGGGGTGTAGTTTATTGATCAGGCTCTAGATTTGTTGTCTAAAGATCATCAGTTCGATTCTTACAAATCTCAGGGCCATTAAAGGTTTATATAATCGTTAACTTGAGGGCCCGTATAATTAGTTAAAGTACGCATAAACTGGTCTGGACACTCACGTTAATAAAAAAAAAAAATGCATGGAAAAGATTAGTTTTGAAGCAGTGGAAATTCTGCAGGAAACACTGCAGTTCCTAGAGTTCTTAATTTTACTCCTCCTGTAGGTGGTGGAAGCTTAATTGTAATTGAAGTTGTAATACCTCGTGTCAAATGCCGTGCTCTCTCGAGTTTTGACAGAGCAAGAGCCAGCATTGAAAGGGAAATTCACCCGCCATTGAACCTTAATCCATGTGTCATTATCCTATGCTGTTTTGGTCTTCGAAATCTTTATCCATTGTACACTTGTATGAACTGAATCAATCTTTCTGCCTACAGGGATCGCATTTTTTAAATAATTGATAGTAGAATGTAATCTTTAATTAATAATATACTAATTAAGCAGACTGAGCTAGTTTTTTTTTTTTGTTGAAAAAATAGTTAGTTGAAGTAGAGATTAAAAGATTCACGAGAATAAATTTCAACAGCGTGACTTTAATATATAGAATTATTTGCAGGCACAAGAAAAAGAAAAGTTCCAAAAGAGCAGGGCTAATTCAATTCATCAAGAGAGAAGAAACCAAAAATAGAGAGATTTAGCCTAACAACAAAAATAAAAAAAAGATCCAACCCGCCCGCCCGGAACGGATCTCCGTTTCACAGTTAAGAAAGGATAAAAACAGGGGGGTGGGCCGTCCCTTTCTGTCCTCCTCTGTATAAGAGCCGAAACAAACAACTGTAACACGAATCCTACGTTTTTGTCTTTTCTATGTGACCTTCTAACCATCTCGCTCCCTCCCTCGACCCTACATAAACCGCCACCAGTGAAGCATCTTTCAATCTCTCTCTCTCTCTCTCTCTGTCTCGAGTCGCCTCATAAATATCTCCTTTTGAGCTGACTCGGCCCGAGTTTGAGTTCTCAACACAAAATGAGCGACCTGGATCGTTCTCGTGCCTTTTTCAATGACGTTAAGCGTCTCATTATCAAGGTTTTTTTTTTCTTCCCCTGTCTTATTGCTTTCTTAGTCTCTGTATTAACTTTGTAAATGTGTTAACAAAACTAAAGTTGTATCGTTATCATGTAGATTTGTTTTTGGATTAAGATATGATGTTCACTTTGTTTTTATATATTTGACTAGATGCCATGCATCATTTTCTTTTAGCTGGAAAGACTGACAATTTCATGTTCAATTAATCTGTTCTTTTTTTTTTAATGATACTATATTATGCTTGATTAAAAAATGAAAATCTTAACCGAATAGAATTAAACGGACTTCGACGTTTGATATGATTAGTGCTTGTTGTTTCCATTTTTTTATCAAAAGGTTTGCGTTATTTGCTTATTTTGAGATTTGGTTGCTGAAGGTTGGGACCGCTGTTGTAACTCGAGCGGATGGAAGATTAGCCCTTGGAAGATTAGGAGCACTTTGCGAGCAGGTGATGATTTCATCATAATATTTTTATGTGCTTAATTTATAAAGGATTATAACAATGAGTTTTGCATGCAGATTAAAGATTTGAATTCTCTCGGATACGAAGTTATCATGGTGACATCGGGTGCTGTTGGACTTGGTCGCCAAAGGCTTAAATATCGAAGATTCGTCAACAGCAGGTTAAGTACTCTGTCGACTTTTTTTTTTTATTTGGATGCGGGAGATAGTTGGTTTTATACATGGCTGGAATCACACCCGGTGATGACGCGAGAAACTGTTTATGCATGTAATTAGTTCATAATTGCGTGATGTTGTTGTTTTGGACTCAGTGATGTAATTGCTGCCAATTTTTAGGGGGAAAAGAGAAACCATGTCATTTACCCAACTGTTATGCAAAAGCTGATTTTACACTGAAAGTTTTCTCTTGCTTTGTTCTTCTCCTTTAATTTTATTTATTTTATTATTTTTTTAAAGCTAGTTGAACTGGCATTTGTATATATTTTAATGATTTCATGTGTGCTGCAGTTTCTCTGATCTCCAAAAACCACAAGTCGATCTTGATGGGAAGGCCTGTGCAGCTGTTGGACAAAACAGTCTCATGGCTCTATATGATACAATGTTTAGTCAGGTACTTTCGATAATAGCTGTGTTTATCGTTTTCGCACCTGAATTAAAATCTTGACCAGTTTCTTGTCTTCCTGAGCATCTATAGATGTCTCTATCTTTTTCAAGGATACTTATTCATAACTCATAACCATTTCTAATGCGCATTTGTTTTCCCCCATTTCACTTCTTGGTTTATTTCGAAATGTAATGTTGTACTCTCTCTTTTTTTTGGTGCAGCTGGATGTAACATCAGCACAGCTTCTTGTGACAGATAGGGATTTCAAGAATAAAGATTTTAGAAAGCAACTGGATGAGACAGTGCAATCACTGTTAGCTCTGAGGGTTATCCCTATATTTAATGAGAATGATGCAGTCAGTACTAGGAAAGCTCCATATGAGGTATGTGAGATGGAGTTTGTATCCATTCATTTTACAGCTCTGATCATGGGCTACCACTGCAGGATTCTTCTGGAATATTTTGGGATAATGACAGTTTAGCAGCTTTGCTGGCTCTGGAGTTAAAAGCTGATCTTCTTGTTCTGCTGAGTGACGTAGAAGGTCTTTACAGTGGCCCTCCAAGTGACCCACGTTCAAAGCTGATTCACACATACATTAAGGAAATACATCAGAGTGAAATTACTTTTGGAGACAAGTCTAGGGTGGGTCGAGGGGGCATGACAGCCAAAGTAAAAGCTGCTGTCAATGCAGCTTATGCTGGCATCCCTGTTGTTATAACCAGGTAAACTTTTAATCCAATGCTACTTTCTCATGGATCATAACTATAATATACATTAAAAAATTGGTTCTCTTAGACAAAATAACTAATTAAAAGTACATGGCCACCTTGTCGCAAAAAAAAATATGTCCTCCTGTAAGCATAAAACAAAGTCTTAGCATACAATAAAGATTACATTTGTACAGGAGTTTCATGCCCGACATTATCTTAAGAAGTTTATGCTGTTGCAAAACTGCTGCTTATTTTTTCTCCCCATCACATTGGGTGGGTGCCCCTAGGAGAATGGATGGGGCAAGAGAAAATCAACCCTCGTTTCTTAGCTTCCTTGAAAAATTGAATGATAATGAATGTTTTACTTGGGGAGTTGGTAGAGTTATCTTTCTGAATCCAAAGTTTGAGCTTCCTACAATGTAGTACTGGTTTGAACTAGTTTTCTTTTCCCCTAGTGTGAAATTATATCTTGTTCTCTTTTGAAGTGGGTATGCACCTGAAAACATAATTAAAGTCCTTCAAGGAGAGCGTGTTGGTACCCTCTTTCATCAAGATGCACATTTGTGGGCCATAGATAAAGAAGTTGGTGGACGTGAGATGGCAGTTGCAGCAAGGGAAAGTTCCAGAAGGCTCCAGGTATGATGACATTGATAACAGTTTAAAATGTTTATGCTATTATACACGTTTTTTATTCACAAATGGAAGTAGCACACGGGTGTGCCTTCATTTTGTCTTAACAGCACAATAACTTGGTATGATGACATTGATAACAGTTTAAAATGTTTATGCTATTATGCACGTTTTTTATTCACAAATGGAAGTAGCACACAGGTGTGCCTTCTTTTTGTCTTAACAGCACAATAACTTGGTAGAAACTTGTTCCGCAGGCCTTGTCTTCACAAGATAGGAAAAAGATTTTGCTGGACTTAGCTGATGCGCTAGAAGCCAATGAAAAACTGATCAACATTGAAAATGAAGCTGATGTTGTTGCTGCACAAGAGGCTGGATTGGAGAAATCCTTGATATCTCGGCTGGCTTTAAAGCCTGGGAAGGCAAGACAGCTCTATTTTTTATACATTTAATTTTTCTTGTTGCCATTTTCCACCTTCTGGTTTCTTTCCAGTTTAATTTGCCATCTAGCATAATGATTTGATTGTTTTTATGTCCTTGTTTTATTGAATGGTCTCCTCTTATATTTCTTGTGTCTAAATAAAAATACACTGACCTTGACAGATTAAGAGTCTTGCGAACACTATTCGTGTGCTTGCTAACATGGACGACCCAATTGGCTGTATTTTGAAGAGAATTGAGGTAAGGAAAGTGTGTTTTACATGTTTGTTCCTTTCTGCTACCTGATTTTAAGGATTTCCATTCATCTGGTACACCGGTGGTATAGATAAAATAATTTGATGTTTTTGCTATACATGTTAAGATGTAATGCATGCAGCTAAAAATGAGACCACCTCAACCATTTAATAAGAATTAATGAGATGTGCAATTCAGAATCATTAATTAAAGTGTTTTACTAGAAATATACTTATTGCTGGACCTATGGCTCTGGAATGCATGATTTGTGACGTTTCTAATGACTTTCATGTCTTCAGCTGGCAGATGGACTCGTCCTGGAGAAAACCTCATCTCCTTTAGGTGTTCTCCTGATTATTTTCGAGTCTCGACCAGATGCTCTAGTGCAGGTAATTTAAGACTGATATTTCAGTATTGTTGTCAAGGCAGGATAAAAACATAGTCTAGCACTAGTTTATGGTTGCCTCTTACTTTAAATATCTGCTTTTGTTTTGTTTTTTTTTTTTTTTAATGAATGAATGGGTTTACCGGGATATGAAATATTAAGTTACTGGCTGTCTTTCAAAGTCTTTTCTCTTTTCTCTTCTATCTCTCTTTTTTTTCCTGAGCCCATAAGGCAGTAGGTCATGGACCTGAGAATCTGCCTTGGTATTATTTGAGTGACATGGACTAATTGTGAAAATTTGTTTCAATTTTCAATGTGTTTCTTGGATTTTAACATTCATAAGGTCCTTGTTCTTTCAAATTAGAAACAGACTCTTTATTTTTTTTGGTCTAGTATGTAAATCCCATATCCTGTTTAAGTGTTTGTTGTCATCCTTTTTTTACATGGCGGAGTAGATAGCTTCATTGGCAATCCGAAGTGGGAATGGACTCCTCTTGAAAGGAGGAAAGGAGGCCAAGAGGTCAAATGCAATTTTGCACAAGGTTTGGTTCTTTAAATACAGATATTTAAGAATATTACTTGATTGTGATAGTATTTCAGATGTAAGATTGTCAATAAAATTATGTCTGTATTTTTCTCGTCCCTTGCTAATTATGTAGGTAATCACTACAGCCATCCCAGACACTGTTGGTGGAAAACTTATTGGGCTAGTGACTTCAAGAGATGAAATTCCTGATCTGCTTAAGGTGTGCAGATCTTAAAAGATGCCTGACCAGCAAAACAGTGTTTAAGAATGATGGTCTTAAAAACAGAAGTTATAACTTATTATTTTTTTGCTTCAGCTTGATGATGTTATCGATCTTGTGATCCCAAGAGGCAGCAGTAAACTTGTTTCTAAAATCAAGTCATCCACTAAAATTCCTGTTCTTGGTCATGCTGGTGAGACAGATAATTGGATTATACAGTTCAGTGCCTTCTCTGTTCTCATAATATTTCTAGATTTCTTAGTAAAGCGGTTCCCTTTGTTACTCAGATGGCATATGTCATGTCTATGTCGATAAGTCTGCCAACATTGAAATGGCAAAGCGTGTTGTCTTGGATGCCAAAGTAGATTATCCAGCAGCTTGCAACGCAATGGTATGTGTATTCATCTATATTTTCTATTCATTATTAGTGTCCATTTCAACTTTATTTCTGACATTTTCCATGATTATTTTATTGAGTCTGGATAAACATTTGCACATCTACTTTGCTTGTTCATGACCTGGCAAGTTTTTTGGTCGTTTTTCTTTTTCTATATCCAGGAAACACTTCTTGTGCATCAGGATTTGGTGCATAGTGGTGGGCTCAATGAGCTTATTGCTGATCTTCGCACTGAAGGTAGGAATTCCATGATAGCAGCCACTTATCATGGTTATGTTATAATTTTATAATGAGCTATTCGATAGCATATTGTTTTACAATAGCAAATTAATGATTTATTGCAAAAATTCATGGAAGGTAGTTAAATTGATAGGAGTTGGATAATTTGGAAATCTACCTGGTTCCATATAACAGTTCTTAGATCTTATTTGTATGGATTTAAAGTTCAATTTTCATTAATTTTCTTGATATGATGTCACAACCAAGGCTTTAAATGTTTTCCCAAAAATGAGGCCATTACAGCTGATTTTAAGCTATATTCCAATCAGTATTGTTCACTCCTTGTATTCCATCTATTTTACTTAAATATTGATCTTCAACAATGTGTTTGGTTTCAAAAACTTGTATGCAACTTAAGACTTCCACTCCCCTGAGACTATTCGGCATGACATACTAATCAAGGATCTGATAATTGGTGCTTCTTTTCCAGGCGTTACTTTATTTGGTGGACAAAGGGCATGCAAGGAATTGAACATTCCAGAAGCCCATACTTTCCATCACGAGTACAATTCTATGGCCTGCACTGTTGAAATTGTTGACGATGAGCATGCCGCCATTGATCATATCCATCAACATGGAAGGCATGTCAATGTCTTTTTTCCTACTATAATGATGTTGGCATTTCCTACCCTACATAAACATGCACACACAGACATGTATAGTTTGTGGATTTACTGTTTTTTTTTCTTCTTGTTGACAGTGCACATACTGATTGTATAGTAGCAGAAGACCATGATGTTGCTGAAGTCTTTCTACGTCAAGTTGACAGGCAAGAATTATTAACAGAATGTATTTTTTTCTCCCGTTCCTTAACCTTGCTTGGGGTTTTTGTGATCATCTGAACTCCAACATTCAACATGAGACTTTCATCATAGTTTTTTAAAGATGACTCAATCTTTCCTTACACATATGCAAAGCACATTAATGACAACAGGCAGCCAAGTGATGTTTCTTGTTATTGTCATTTGCAGTTCTGCTGTTTTTCATAATGCAAGCACAAGATTCTGCGATGGGGCTCGATTTGGATTAGGTGCAGAGGTAAAATGTCATCTCACAATTATTTTGAGCATCATTTGAGGTTTCATACTTCTCGTAGTTGATTCTTATTGGCTGAATAGGTCGGAATAAGCACAAGCAGGATTCATGCTCGAGGCCCTGTAGGGGTTGAGGGATTGTTAACTACTAGATGGTAAGAATCTGCTCGTGTGTAGTTCGACTTGAAATGGTTTTTATAAAAAAAAAATATACCCGAACTTGTCTCTTGATATATTAGTTGCCATTTATAGAAGCATCACGGGGTTGTTTTACGCTGTTTAGAATGGTTGCCAGTATTCGGCAGCCATGACTGTCTGCCTGGCTTGCTCTCTGATGATGTTTGAGCCAGAGGAATTTAGTATTTACTAGAAAAATTGACAAAACCAGGATTGGAAGGAACTTGTTGCTCGTAACTATTTTATCAAAATTTTATGCTTGAAATATTGACCTTCATATTGTGCTCATGCAGGATTCTCAGAGGTTGTGGACAAGTGGTGAATGCTGATCAAGGGGTGATTTACACCCATAAGGATATAACAATGTAATCAGTCTGCAAGTTAGAAGTTGATGGCGATAGTGGACAGCATGCCTTGTGCATTTGAGTCTCATTTTTTCCATTTTAATTGCTTTTATTATTATTATTATGCAGACGTGTCTTTTAGGCAGTTATCAGATAAATCTCAATTTTTTTCTTGGCCTGTTGACCACTAGCAATTCCAGTTAGTCTCAAGATTATCAAAGATTGATGATGCTGTTTTGATAATGATGTCGATTGATTTTTCAAGTAATTTAAAAATATATTAAAATAATATTTTTTTATTTTAAAAAAATATTTTTAACATACAATATCAAAATAATCTAATTTTTTTAAAAAAAGAAAACAAAATTAGATGAAACAGTGTTAGACACACTCTAAGCAAATTTGGAATCCAGAAGTTTCCCGCTTAATAATAATTACCGAACGCCTGTATGGAGAGGTGAGAGCTCCTTCGAGGATACCTTGGTCGATTTCAATTAACTGGCGTGGTGGCGACATGTTACCGTTGCCGAATTGAAAGCATCTTTGCCCTCGCCTTCTCTCTCCTGGAAAGGTCAGT
>Ga0325405_1006588_pt1 | contig 11728 bp, 9 predicted proteins | sample PopdelMetagenome_21_FD_205663 | JGI IMG/M metagenome (GOLD analysis project Ga0325405, IMG submission 205663) | Populus deltoides microbial communities from Bellville, Georgia, United States - Xylem-Control-R2 | ecosystem: Host-associated > Plants > Phyllosphere > Stem > Wood/Secondary xylem...
TTTCCATGTACAGTGGATGGTGGAAGCTCACCATCCTTGTGTTTTTCCAGAATAAGAGGATAAAAGAGCAGTGTATATGGTTTGAAAATTTCACAGAAACAGCTTGTATTGTTCATGGTTGAGAATGTTCCAAAAGCAGAAATACAATCCAGTTGGAAATTGGTTGGAGCAATCCTCGTATTAGTGAATTTGTTCTAACGTCTTTGTAGATCTTATTGGTCATTAATCATTATGCATGCCATTGGATGATTCTCTACAAGGCTCAAATTTAGGCCAGCTCTTTCCATCGAATCCTTCTTGTGCATGTATTATTGACTTGGATGTAATTGGAAATGGTAGTTGCTAAATTCTTGAGTCAGGGCTGGTGAGTCTTAACTCGATGAATCTTTTGGAAGGTAGAGATACAACTTCTACAGCGCCTTCCGAGAAATTTTTACCAATCATTCTTCGGGAGTGGATTAGATTGGTGGCCTAGGTTTTTGCTGGGTCGGGTTAATTATTTTTGCAGTGTAAAAAATTGATACTTAAGAGCTGTCATTGTATTTTAAAGAACAAAAAAAATATCACGAGTGATTATCATCAAAGAGAACTAAAAAAAAAAAAAAAAAAATTATCAATCTCCATGAATAAAAATATAGAAGTATAGAAGGATGAAAGTCGAAGTAAAAAAAAGTAAATACTAGCAAAACCAAGTAAGATTGTCAACTACGAGTAGAATCATACAGGCAGAATAACTCCATATAAGACAACATAAAATTTAAAAAAAAATTTTTTTTTTAAAAGAGAGATGAATTTTGAAGGACAATAAAAAAATGATAAAAAAAGTGACATAAAAAAACCTAAGCTACTCGGATAAACTTCTCACCTATATCACGAGACAGTGTTAACCTGACTAAAGAAAACCAAAGAAAATAACAAAGTTTATTTTTTAAAATGAACAACTTCAAAGGATGTAACATGAAAAGAAAACGATGTCAACCCGTATTAACTTTTTAAACTCATGACCATAAGGAGTGACTAAACTAGAAGCACCGCATCTAGAAAACAACTATTTTAAAACTTTGTCCTCCTCGACAAGTTGACTCGTGACCCAGGTGACCTTTGGCTTAAACTAGTTTAAGTTTCAAAAGAAACTGGGGGAGAATTAATCAAGTGTAACACGACTAAAAACTTAGGTTGACCATGTTTTGGTTAACTCGGATAAAATCTAGTGAAAAACCGTTGACTATTTTCCTTTAAAAAAAAATGGTATCATTTTGACTTTTTTATAAAACAAAAAAATTTGGTCGACTTGAGCTAACTTGAGTTAACCTACTCGACCCATGATCTGATAATTGTTTCAGATAGACTCCTAGATAGGGCCTAGAAACAATAGGAAAAACCAAGAAGACCAAATCTCAATAAAGGAGATGTCAAATTATAAAATAAATAAATAAATAAATAAATAAAAGATTAAAAAATTGGCAATTAAGAGAACAAGGACCTCATTTAAAAAAACAAATTGAGAGGATAAACAAAAAAAATTGAATTAAAGGGAAAAATTAAAAAATAAAATAAAATAAAATTAGCAAATGAATAGAAAATAAAAATTAAGAGAATGAGGACTAAATCTAAAAAAAAATTTAAAAAATAAAGATTATGGATCTAAGGATGAAATTAAAAACAAATTAAAATTTGATTAAAAAAAGTTAAGAATCAAAATTAAAAATAAAAACATTGATGACCAAAACTTAAATATCAACAAATATTGAATTAAATGAAAAAATTAAAAAGAAAAATCAAATTCATAAAAGAATAAAAAAAAACAAAGAATATCAATTTCCAACTAACTTAATGATGATGGATGAAATTTTTTAAAAAATAATTAAAAATAACTATAGCCAACCCAATCCAACCTTTAGAACTTGTAATACAGATCATGAGGCCGAATCACAACATAAAAAACAAACCTGAAAAAATAATAACATAAAATTTCTAACCAATAAAAATAATTAAGGATAAACTTTAAAAACAAAATTAAAAAAATTGGTTTAAAAATGTAAGTTTGAAAAGAAAGAGAATCAAATTTGATACCAAAAGAAAATAAAACAAAATAATAAGGGATAAAATTGAAAAAAAAATCAATTAAGAAAAGGATAAGAACAACTAAAAATAATAATCAAAAGAAAGAGGACATATTTGATATAAAAATAAAATGGTAAGGGATAAAATTTAAAGAAAAATTAATTCAATAAAGGATTCAAGACCAAATACATCACAATTAAAAAAATAAGGATCAAATCTAATATATAAATCAAGTATAAATGGATGAAATTGAAAAAAAAATGAACTTAATAAATAATTCAAGACCAAATACATTGCAATCAAAAGAATGAGGACCAATTTGATATATAAATCAAGTGTCAATGGATGAAATTGAAAAAAAAAATTAACTCAATAAATTATTCAAAACTAAATATATTGCAATATAAAGAATAAAGACTTAATTTAACTTAACAAACAAATAGCTAGACTTTCTTGTTTTCTTGCAATGGCTATCATGATTTTATAGGAGAAGAGAGAGCAAAGAGGGAGGGAAAAACTCGTGGTCGTAGCTCCTCCGTATGATAGCTATGAACACGCGCCTCACCACCATAATAGGGGTGGTGAGGCGTGTCATAATTTATATTTTGGTTATTCCTCAAATTTACTTCATTTTCTTCCAAAATAAATAAAACAAAAGGGCCGACAACAAGAAGAAAACAGGTTGAGGAGGATTTCAAACATATAGGAAAATCAAGCTACAATTTTGGATGAACTTCAAAGCCTGATTGTACCTAATATACCCAAAACTGAAGAAACAATGCAGATTCAATGTCAAATTAAATTATTATTGGACAAATTTGCATAAAAATTAAGTCCAATGACATAATTAAATTTTTAATAGGCCAATTTGATTTAATCATAGGCCAAATTAAAATTTAATTATGTTTAAAAAATAATTTAGGTTCAATTGAAGAATTTAATTAAGTGCAAGGACTTAAATTATACTTTAAATGGGTTAAATTCATTTTATTAGGGGCTTAATTGGTGAAAAATTAAGTTTGGAAGCCCAATTTGAGTTTAATTGAGATGATTGGAATTTTAGAAAACCAAATTTAATTTTTACCAAGTCAATTGATTGAAATCAAGGGAAAAATTACAATAAAATCAAAGTTTTTGGATCAATTAGGGGTTAAATTGAAAAGTGAGGAACAAATAAGCGAACACCAGTCTTCTGATATTGTTGGAGAACACTCTTGTATTTCTATAGTGCAGAATATTGTTGTGCCAGCAAATATGTTCGAAGTTTTGGACTAAACATGTATTATTCATATTAAAACATCTATAAAACAATGTCATAAAGATGTTAAGGATCTCAAATAGTAATAAAACTAGAAAAAAAATTATCATTAACGTAGCATCCATATATATGTGCAAAAAAAAATTATTATTATTTTTAATCTTTATTATTTGTAATATAATATTAACAATGAACTTAGCTTTTTTATGGTTATTTTTCCAATGTATTAAAAATATGTTGTGTGCTTTGAAAGTAAAATACAATGTAATCAAACATATTAAGTAAATAATTATATAGTTAATAATTAGAGACCGTTATGTTATGGTGAGTAAAGGAAACTTTTTAAGAAATTGTCCTGGTGGACCTAAATAATCTTTTAGTATGGATTAATGGGAGAGGAGTTGACTTATTATAGTGTGGAATAATTTAAGGGTTTCCAATATCATGGATTAACATGTTTTATTTTTACCTAGATCCTTATTTAGAGGAACCAGAGTGTGAGTGATAACCCAATATCCTTAGGCTCAACCAAGTTCTGAGCCCAAGCATATATAAGTCTGATGAGCTATTAGACCTAATATTATTGGGTTCAGCCAAGCATTGAGCCTAAGTATATACAAGTCTAACAAGTTGTCAAACCTAGCATCCTTGGACATAGCCAAATGCTGAGCCCAAACATATACGAGTTTGGTAAACTGTCATATCCAGCATCCTTGGGAGCAGCCAAACTCTAGGCCCATTGCCAGACCTAGCATCCTTAGGCCCAGTCAAATAATGAGTTCAAGCATATACAAGGTTTGCGAGTTGCTAAACCCAACATCTTCAGGCTCAGCCAAATGTTGAGCCCAAGTACATGTGGCTCTAGAAATCTTGTTAGGATTCATATTGGACCACAAGATTCTAATGAGTGAGAGATATATGAATTTTGAGCCCTCCTCTCCACCAAAAGGTAAGAATCATGAACTATAAAAACTTATTGAATCTTTAAAAGAAAGGGTTTTCAATCTTTATTCTTGACTGTAAATTTATTTTCAAAATCTCTCTCTAAAATATCATTGATTTTCCTCTAAAAAAGATACTTACTTAAACATTGAAGAATCTCTAAATTCACTAAAAAGATGTTTTGTAGGTATCGATTACCTTAGCTTACCAAACATCAAACAGTAGCCACCTTGCCTTGGAAGAATGGATTAGATTGCTAGAATCATGAGATTAACCGATTCTTCAAAACATAAATTTTGCCTTCAATTTACTTGGATTTTTTGGTACCTCATTAACTAACATTGTCTCTGAGAAACTGATCAAAAAATCATCAATTGTTCTTTTAGAACTGGTTTATTAGCATCCATAATCACCATCAAAGGCAGAAAATCAATACACTCATAGAATGAAATACATCACAGACCTCCCTACAGTTGTTGGTACATTTGCTCCAATAAAACTTCAACAACTCTTTAATAAGAAATAGGGAAGGTTGTGCAATAATTTGATCACTCTAAGTCAAAGTATGATTTCTGTTACTCTGATTATGCAATAAGAAGGAAGGAAACCAACATTTCTATATTCGTTATGAATACTAATCAATCTGTTCAACCCATCTTGGTTACCAATCATTCCGACAATCATATCCGGAAGCTAATATTTCAGCATTCCTTATGAATACCAATCAATACGACCAACCCATATTGGTTGTCAATCATTCCTGCATTCCTATTTGGAAGCCAATAATCTGGTATTACTTACGAATACCAATCAATTCGATCAACCCATCTTGGTTGCTAATCATTCTGACATTTCCATTCAGAAGCTAATATTTTGGTATTCCTTATCAATCTAGTCAACCCATCTTGGTTGCCAATCATTAAGGCATTCTCATTCAGAATCCAATATTCTGGTATTCCTTATGAATATCAATCAATTCATTCAACCCATCTTGATTGCCAATCATTACGGTATTCTCATTTTAAATCTAATTATCTAGTCAACTTATCTTGGTTGGCATTCAACTCGACATTCTTTAACGAATATCAATCCATTCTTTTATATATATATATATATATATATATATATATATATATATATATATATATATATATATATATATATTTTTTTCTAGGTCTATTAACAATATCGCTATCCATATTTTTCATATATCGACTAGTTAACACATAAAAGTAATGAAAACTTTTAAAGAATAATTTCTATAAGGTACTGATGTCCTTACGTGCAATCTGGCTATACCTAGTGTCTCTGACTCGCTGAACCACTCCAATAATATCCCCTGCATTGATAGGTTTTCAAATTCATTACCATTATTGTATAAAAAAAATACTCTTTACTCGTCATAATTCCTATCACTCGGTTATTCTTCCATGATCAAATTCATTTCTCTTTTTATATCATTTTAGTTGCATATAAATAAACACAAATTCCATTTCATCTTGGTTAAATCTTAAACACAACTACAAGCATAAATACCACAAAACTCACTTAAAGTTCAACAATTTTATCAAAGGCATTCAACTCCTAAAACATCCAAAAAAATTCCTCTTTATCATATTAAAATAGAACCATTCATAAAAATCATTATCCACATGCTTAGTTATCAAAATTTCAATACAATTTACAATCTCTATAACAATTTTGTGATTTCATCATTTCACATCCAACCATTTAATTTTTTTTTCAATGTTTCATTGTCTCATTAATTCAACTCAATTAAAAATCATTATTCACATGTTCATACACATACTTACTACATAATTCATGGACAATATCATAGACACAAAATTTCCCATTTCTGCTTCTAAATGGTCGGCCCTAGGATTTCCTTATCTATTCAAATTTTTGTGCTATCTCATCATTATTTCACTCCTATTACAACCCACAAGGGTCCTAGAAACTCAATTTCTAAGAAATTTACCTTTTTCTCTAAATTTATCTCAAGAACCTTAATTTTGTTCTTTGATTAATTTTGCTTAAAGTCACTACATTCTTCTTCTAATTGATACAAAGGGGTTTTAAACATCTTACCTAGTTGCTGAAGGTATTCCAAAGGTCAAACCATCAAGACTTTTCCAAAGTTTCTCGTTTTTTCTCTTTTTCCTTCATTTTATTTCTCTAATTAAATCTTCTCTCTCTTTGATTTTTAGTGTGCAAGTGTTTTTCTCTCTTAAAAGCCTCTGTTTTCACTCCTCACAATCATTTTCTAACCCTTCAAAGTAAGAGGAAGGAAAAAGAAATGAAAATATTATTTTTCTCCCTTAATTGAACCCCGTCAATTTTAAGAAGGTAATGGCCAAAATGGTTTGATTATTTTTAAAAACGGTTCGATCAATTCGCTAAATTGGTCTAATTGTTTTTCAAAAGGGCTAGACCGATTTTGCTATTGGAAAAAATTATATTTTCAACCATAAACCCTTCTTCTTTTATCTTTTTAACTATTTTTCTTTTCTTTTTCTTATTTTATCTCATTATGCCATAATTTTGATTATTTCTAATTTATCTCGGGGTTTATAGTCAATCTCATCCTTGAAAAAATATGCAATCGCATTAGGGAGACCATGTCAATCCATTTCAACATAAATTGTGCAATTGCACTAGAAAAACTGAGTTGATCCCTCTCAAGATAAATTATGTCATTACATTAGAGAGACCGAGTCCATTCCATTCTTGAAAGATTGTGGAGACATTGCCCTGAATATCATCTGGAGAAAAGAAAACATTGTTATTTTGAATAATTCAATACATATATAAGAAACTTACATTCTTAGACTCTTAGTCATTTACCATAGTTCATTTTTATTTCCCTTCAATGTATAATCAACTTGATGAGATTCTGTTGAGATCGTGGTCTCAGTTCTAACTGAGAAAGTAGAGTTTATCTAATAGATGTTGCCATAATTGTAGGCTTTTCAAAGTCTCGAGGCTCCAACTACATTCGTCAACACAAGTTGTCATGCTAGGGGTCTTGGTATTAGGACAGTTAGGCAACAAAATTCATCACTGTTGAGAAAACTAGGCTGTAGTTTAGTTTTTTTTTTTGAAAGGTTTAATTGTATTGAAGAAGAAAGAATTTACAAAGTGAACGAGAGGCATACCTCTCGGAGAACAGGAAACAAGAAGAAAAATCAATTGAAATAACAGACATAGGAATAATACAAAAAGGAAAAAGGAAAGTATTTGGGAACGAGTAATTTGTTTTTGCATGCCCCTCTTGCTTTATCTTTTTATGTTTGGAAATCCATATATCGTAGCTTTATCGAAATGAAAATAAAGGTTTTAATTGTAAGAGTGGTCACTGGTGAAGATAACTCATTTTGGTTGGACAAATGGTACGGAGATTCAAAGTTAGTGAACTGTGTTAACTTGGTATATTAATCTGAAGAGCATTTAAGAATGACAGACCTTATTTCAGATTGAGTAAGGATCGGATGAAAAGGTTTCATTTGTTTTTGTGGTGTGATCTGAGTTTTGTATCAATCATATATTTGAATATGTGTTAATCAACACACATTTTAATTTTGTATAGATCCCACTGAAAACTCTTTTGAAACTTTAGTTAAGAAAAAGCTACAATTCACAACTTTTTTTTTTAATTCACTTTTTTAAACCATAGCTGTAAAAACTATCATAATGACAAACACGCACGAAGAACATGTAAATAATTAATAATTTTTTTAATTGTATTTAATGAAGTGGTTTAATTGAAAAATAAAAATTCTTTGATAATATAATATAATGGATTTAAAAAAAAGGATAATTACAAAACCCTTCCTATACTTCAATCATTTTTCATTTTCAATCTAAATTTTAAGAAATTACGGTTTTTCTTTTAAACTTTAGTAATTTCATTACACTTTATATCCTATTTTTTTTGCTCTAAAGTAAAAGTCAACCATTATTTATGTTTTTTCATTGTAATAATTTTAATGACTAAAGTGCCTTTAATAACTAAAAATAAGGAAAAAGAATTATGTTATTGTTGGACTTGTTTTTTTTTTTAAAAAAACAAATTGTTGCACAATGTCTTACTATTTATAAAAATGTCATTAAAGTCATGTATGTAATAGATCCAACAACAATTCTTGATCAAATTGAAGACAACCAAAAGCATAAAAATTCATAAAAAAAAAAGAATTCTTTATCAGTTTCAACCAAAAGCAACAATTCTCTAGTGTTGTTCACCATTTTAACCTAATAAAAAACACCACTAAAACTAACATTAGGTACACATATATGTTACAAAAATTTCCTACAACATATCTACACCTAGCAACAGTTTTTCATATTCCAACAACAATACAAATTCTGCAAACACACACAATCCAAAATTACCAACTGAACATATAAATCCAACACACACACGCGCGCGCACTTACCAAAATCAACCATAAAATTACCATAATAATGTCATCATATTCATCAAATACTAATAGCTTACAAACTTGCAATAGCTTGAATAGACTAAAGTTCAAGAACAGAAAGTGCATGAAATATAAAAAAAGAGTAGTTGTCATGATATCGAAAACAAATGCAAGTAAAAACAAGTTTTTCTATAAATACGATGATAGGTTATGTGAAGATACATTCATTGATTGGTGCAAACCTATTAATGATATTGAGTTAACCATTAGATAGGGAGGAGGTGTTAATGAAATTGATCGAATACTAAATAAAGTGAAGAAGACTAAAGATGAATTACATCGAGTTTGAATTAAGAATCACAATATAGAGGCTAGTTTTATAAGTGTAAAGTTGTTATTGGTTTGTAATTTGATGTGTAATTTTACTATTCCTAACTACAATATTGTTCATCATATTCAAATTAAATGAATAACAATAATGAATTCATGCACTAAACATCATGCATATTTAAGCAAAAAATACACTAAATATTATACCTCATAATGCATACTCCAATCATTCATAATGCATACTTCAATCAATGTAACCGATCTGGGTTGGGTGTTGAGATGATGATGTTTTAACATCATTCTAACTTCCAACACCCATCACACATTTGCCAACACCTTTACACTTTTACTAGGACTCCTGACAGCTATGCCAACACCTATAACACCCCTACCAACACCTTTAACACCTATGTCAACACCCATAACACTCATGCTAGCTCTCATAACACCCATGTTAGCACCCCTCACAGCTATGCCAACATCTATAACACTAGCATGATCCCTTCCAGCACCCCTAAGACCCCCTTTACCACTCAAACTCATTGTGACACAACTTGAACTTACAACACCATGGAATCCTCTAGATTATTCAGTAGTATTTCTTTGACAAGTCCTTGAATTGTGTCCATATTGCTTGTATATATTGCACCTTAGAGAATATGTTATTTTCCTATATCTTTTACCTATTAAACATAATGCAGAGTTGCCTCTCATACACTCCATTTCTTATAAAACCATACAAGGCATATAAAAACCATCTCCAAGTGTCACTTTTTTTTTTTGCCTCTACAATGGTATACGCAACTGAAAAAATTCCATTATTATCATCTAACCCCACCACTAATAATAAGACACCTCCATATTGATGTTTTAAATAACATCCATTAATGTTAATGAAAGGTCTATAACCATTGACAAACCCCTCTTTTTAAGCCTTCAAACACACATAAAATCTCTAAAACTTTCTTGGTACCTTTAGAATTAAAATTAGGGTTATACCCCTTAAGGTGTCTCTTCAAATGATAGTCATGTTTAACTTTGTTTTCTTTAAACACTTGCCTAAAATGATTGACATTACAAAATATTTGACATTCCCGGAACTTAATTGATCCATCAACTCCCACTTAAAATGTCTTGCATTTAAAAACAGGGGTGGGATCAACCTTTGGCTTTTTATGCTTGTTCCCGATCATTCTACTTTCATCTTCAGAAACCTCAAAACTATTGTCTGATTTTGCACTAAATGCAATATTATTATCATCATCTTCGTCGCAGCTTATCTTTCATTCATCCTCTGATTCTAAACCACTTAACAAACTTTTATCAAAACATATATCACCATCTAAGCTAGTAATTCATTCATCTTCTTCTTCATTAACAAATTCAAATCCTTCCTCATTGAAAGGATATAATTATCATTTATCTTCTCCTCATCATCTGCATATTTATCACCACTTTTATAATGCACATTATTAGTGCCAACATTTACCCTTTTAGTTCTTTCACTTCCTAAATTGTTTTTATCAAAATTCCTAATAAAATTAGGGGGTTTTATGTTTAGTTAACAAAACATGCATTACAAAAAGAAAATAATAGTTTAAACATTACTGCAACATTTAATATTGTAATTAAGCTAGCTAGAAACCAATTAATATAGGGCTTTCATAGCTTCAAGATAAGGTTTATGGTAAATTAAATTTTTTGATTATTTTGTTAAATCAAGTGTATATTCACAATATTTTAACCATTACCCACTAATTTAACATAACATAACCCCACACACATGCCACTGAATCACAATTCAATTAAAAAACTTACATCACCACTGTTATTCATTGTTCCTGACAAATAAGGTTGAATAAAATAATACTAATAAGAGGTTTTTAGCTTTGGTACTTGTGCGAAGAAATTAAATATATAAAAAAAAATCATGCTTTAAATATAGTGTTTCTATATGGATACATGTTTGTAGAGAGAGAAGAAAGACTAGAGAGAGGCATCATGTTTTGAAGAGACAAGTTTGTCAGAAAATTATATAGATTAACATTTATTATATACAAAGACAAACATGTTTTTTTTTTTTTAATTTGATTTTTCCCATTGACTACCTAAACAAACTATAATTTCTTAAACTTTAGATTAAAAACAAAAAAGAAAAAATATCGGGGTTTGTTTTTATAGCTATCCCTTAAAAGAGATAATTACAAAAATAATTGATGTATTATATGATGGAATAGATAGACTTTGGGAATCAAAGAGTTTTACCATGTTGAAAAACAAAAAATTACTTTCCGAACAATTTGCAAGTAATCAATTAACTATCATTTGCAAATCCATTAGTGTATGGACCTCTCACTGCTACATGGTTAAAAGGAGTAACAAAATTGTTAGTAAAAAATAACGTGGAGTATAAAAAATTGCACCATAAAAAGGAAATACCACAAAAACAAGCCAATTCCTCCTAGCATATTTTGCCACCGAAGCCTCGAGGCTGCGGCAAGAAGAGTCTTCTAAGTTTCTGGAATGCAGAATTTCTATCAAAGATGCCTGCTTTAAATTCTTTTGAAAAAGACCCTACCGCCCTCAATTTGTTTGTTGTGGAAAAAGCTTCAAAGCAAATACTAGATCCCCATGAACGCCAACCACTTGCTAACTAAAAAACTTTTTAAGTTTGTTCATCATATACCATCTCTCTCTTTTAACTTCAGTG
>Ga0325405_1006591_pt1 | contig 11727 bp, 6 predicted proteins | sample PopdelMetagenome_21_FD_205663 | JGI IMG/M metagenome (GOLD analysis project Ga0325405, IMG submission 205663) | Populus deltoides microbial communities from Bellville, Georgia, United States - Xylem-Control-R2 | ecosystem: Host-associated > Plants > Phyllosphere > Stem > Wood/Secondary xylem...
CTTCATTGGACTTCTCTTTCTCAGGTGCACTAGTCCCATTTGCTGCTACCTGTGGAACTTTGGTCTCATTTTCTTCCTTGCCCATTTGTTTTGCTTGGACAACAAAAGGCTGTATTCAGGGAAAAAAGAAAATCACATTCAATTAGAAGAAGGTCACAATTAACAAGTAACACGTGAAGAAAACCAAAAAAAAAAAACAAGTTCAAATGCACATAGGGGATCTTGAAACATGAATCATCATGAAGCCCAATGGTTAAACTCCCATTTAAAAAAAAAGTACACAAAATGCTCTAATTGAAAGAATAAAAGCAACTTTCCTCCAGAGGAAAAACAAGCCAGTGGATTGCGGAAGTCCTAAACTTCACACAATTTAGAGAAAACCCGAAACACAAGATTTACAGCAAAAAAAAATCGTAAGTTTGCTTGCACAAAAACCACAGGAAACCCAAAGAAAAAATAGATAAAAAATCAGATCTCTAAATCTACTCGTCGTATAGTTTTTTTAAAAGGAAGTTTAAATTGAGCCAAAGTTACTTTCTTAAGCTCAATTAAGCACAAAAAAAAAATCCAAAACTCAAGCTCCCAAGTGAGCCTAGTCTTAAAAATAAAAATAAAAATAAAAAAACCTAAATTAAAACATCAAGAATTTCCCATAATTTCCAGCACTTTCACAGCAACCAAACGCAACATGCAAAGTTAATTGCATGCCAGGACAAAACCCAAAAATCAAGAGTGAAATTTCACCAAACCAAACACTAAAAAAAAGAAAAAAACCAAACAGCACTAAAAACACACACTCATACAACAACAAACAACAAATTGAACCACAATTCTACATAAAAAACATGAAATTGAAGCATAATTAAGACAAAAAGAGCTGTCAAAATAGAAACTTACTCTAATATGTTGATTTGATACTGAGCTTAAAGAAGAAGCACTAAACTCCACTCTCTGACTTTGTGAACATAATTTCTTTTTTCTTTTTTCTTTTTTGAGCTTCGATTTCCTAGTTATGAGGTGGGTGTCTATTTTTATAGTTCGGACTCGAAATCCGGATTTAAAATGCAGTTGAACGCCACCTAGGATGAAACTGCAGATGTGGGGAGACTGGGGAATTGATGGACGACTCTGATTCTTTTATTTCAGTATCTGGTATTTTAACGGTCCTGATTTTATATTCGCCCTCTCAGGATTGGCGTATGGTGTTGGTGGGGTCCAAGCATAAAACACTATGGGCAAAAGAAAAGCGCATTTGTCTTCGAGTGACATTGACAAGTACTCACACTCTCCTGTAGAGGCTACATAGAGTCGTAACACTACGCCACCTCCTATATCCATTTTATTTAAATCATCACCTGCACGACGTCGATTTAAATTAATTCTTAACGTAATATTAACATCATAATAACTTTTTTAATTAAAAAATAAAAAGATATTATTTATGTTTCACCAAATAAATTTAAAAATATATAAACCAGTAATCAAGAAAAAATATTATTCCTAGTTATTAAATAATAAAACAAAAAAGTAATTTTTTTATACGAAGAAAAAAAATAGTTGTACTTAATCTGGCTATCCTTTTTATTTTATATATTTATATTATTTTATTTCAAATATTATTTGTACTTTTCAAGAACAAATAATTTTTATTTTTATAAATATTTCATGCAAATATAATGTTTTATATAAAATATGAAATAAAAATATTTAAAAATAAATTACAAGAGTCTCTTTTAAGCGTTATAGAAATAAGAAAAAATATGACCTATTTGAAAAATATGAACTAAATAATTTTAAAAATAAAATAGAACATATTAATTAAAATTTAAATAGAAAAGTAATGCAAAGTAATAAATAAATAAATAAGAGGAAAAGTATTAATCAAAATCTTAAAAAAATTAAAAGTTAAAAAAATAAATTAGACCAACATGCTTGTCAAGGGATTTAAAAGCCTAAACACGCTTGGTCTTGAAAGCCCACTCGGTTAATATTTTTTTTTAACAAATGATAGCTCATTAAAGTGGCAGCTGGCTTTTTATTTTTTGCAATATGTTTTAATAATCGGGTCCAAGTTTTAAGATTTCAAATTTTAAACTTGTTTTTAACTCCAAAATAATTTTTAATCTCTTTGAGAACTAAAATTAATATAAATCCAATAAAACTTTAAGGACTCCATCCGCTTTTCCCCGTATAGTTTGAGGGTAACATCACCTTCATTAAACTCACTCCTCTTGAAAAAACAAATCTATTAACATTATGATTAGCTTTTTCATGGTTAGAATATCAATATCAAACCACTTTCTCTTTTCTTATACAACATTGAGAGATGAAAAGGTAAAAAATAAAAAATAAGTTTGGGATCAAAATATTAACAGCTAATATAACAAGCATTAAACAATATCTAAACTGAAATTTAGGGGTAAATTTAGGCTTTTCACGCCAACACCAAATGGGATATTTTTGCGTATTTTTGTTAAATTTGGTTCTTCTTTTTTAACTGCAAATAAAATTTTATTTCACAAAATTAATTTTTAATTCATTACAAAAATATTTCTTGACACTTTGTATATGTGATAGAATGCAAATTAAAAAAAGTAGTAATGTATAAAAGTAAAACCATGCTAATGTAACTTGAAATAATTAAATTGCAAATAAAAAGCATGATGATTCAAATGAAAAAAAAAATCATTGTTCACATGAATAGTGTCATCACCCCGTATGTTTTAGTATATTTGGTAATATTATTGCTTTGATTTATTATGTTTTTCAATTATGTTTTTTTTAGTTTAATAAGTTTTTTGGTAAAACAAATAACAAAACTATAATTAGTTTAGGATGTATGGCATGCTTGTAAGTTTTAAGAAATTTAAAAATATTTATTTAGTTAAATAAATAAAAAAATTATGTAAAATTATTATTTTATTGAGAAATATGAATAAGAAATTAATTCTTTTTATTTAAATTTTAAATTTTTAAATTTTTAAGTTTTAAGTTTTTATTGTTTTTATATAACTCATTATTTTACTGGAAAAAAAATCATGTCATGCCCCTTATTCTAAACTAACCATGGTTTATTTTTTACTAAACCAATAGACATGTAAGTAAAGAAAACATAGTTGAAAGATATAATAATAAAAGTGTCATGACCTAGGAGCCAATATATTATATTAGTTTGTAGGTGTAAATGTAGCAGAATTATTTAACGAAATTGCTACGTCATTCTTTGATCTTGTAAGTTTATTCTAATTAATATATTTCATACATTATGGATAACATTATTAAATGTCCTTAATTATAACATTGCTGAGACTTAGACATCAACATAAACAATAAAGTTGTTATGCTTTAGATAGTAACAGATTAGGTTAAGGAAAGGTGAAGCTTTGAATTGGCTATGAAGGAAGGAGTTAAAGATTTGTAATCAAGAAAGAAGAAGGAGGTTTCAAAGGATGGATTCAACCTAATGGGAGCTCTTAACAAGGTAGTTGAGTACATGAAATTCCCAAGGTTTGGCCTACTTATTTCCTTTATATTTTGAGGATTTTAGTGCTAGAATTGTTCATGGTCAAACTTGAAAACCTAGTTTGAATGTGTTGATTAGTTTATGATTATGGATGCTAGATGATTAGCTCAATATTGTAATAAAATTACATTTGAATGCTAGTTAAACAATATTAAGCTCATTTACAATTCATTAAGGTTTGCAAAATATAAGTGAATGCTCGTCATTAACTTGTTGAGATAATTCAAGTTCAGAACTATATTAAATATGCAAATAGGACTAGATATTATATATTATTTAATGGATCGAGTTTAAATAGATTGTTAGACTTATTAAGATAACTCCTAGCTCAACAATGCTATATGTAAAGGTTAAGAGATACATGAGATGTATATAATAAGTGTTGCCTCCCTAACTAATATAGGAGTTAGATGAGATGCAATTGGAGGTTAGTTTTTATGTAATCAAATAAAATTTAATTTATTGAGATAACTTCTAATTTAATCAAACTAGATGGAGTCCTAGCCCATTAAAGAATCTTTTAATGAGATTTTTCCCTTTTTTATATAATTAAAGATTATTAATTTGGCCAAATTGGTAGGAGTCAAACCTTTAATCAAAAAGTAAGAGTTATTTTGATTAAATAATAAAAAATCTAAAACAAAAGGTAAAAAGATTGTGACCATTTATACATTTTTTTTATTTGTTGTTTTGCTCTTTTAATAAAACCAATGGCCTTTTTTGTCGGGGGTTATTTTTATCTTTTCACATAGAATATTGGTCATTATCATATTAATCAAGGGTATAATTATCTTTTCTATTTTTTTAAGCATAGTGAAATTACTAGTTTACCCTTAAAAGCAAAATTCTTAAGACTTTTATGTAGAGGCTTTTTCATTATTTCACTTTTTTAAACACAATAAAATGACTCAATTAACTTTATAAGCAAAATTTTAAAGCTTGTATTTATGGGCTTTTTTTATTATTTTTTTCAACCTGGTTTTTTGTTCCTATCAAGTTGGTTAAAAGCAATTTGGTTTTTTAATAAATATAAAATAATATTACAATTGAAAGTTGCTAGTGCATGTAACACATGTGCCAACATATTAGAGGCACCCACAATCTTTTAGCAGTGTATATGGCTCTTCTTAATGATAAAAAAACATCATTTTACTGTGTTGCTATAGTGGTTTTTTCCTCTCTTTTCTCTATCCTCTCCTTGAAAATCACGTTGGCTATCCATGATTTCAGAGTTATCCTTTTAGTTATTGATATTTCAAAGTTAGTCCTTATTCTTTATATTTCTTATCTTTGTTTTTTGCTTTTTTGTAAATGTTTTATTTATTCTTAATTTTATCTTTCAATCTCAATTTGTGATATATTATTTTTTTTTTCCAATTTGATCCTTATTCTGATATATTATAATTTTTTATTGAACTTTTTGTATAATTTTTATTTTTTTTTTAATTTTATCCTTCAATCCAAATTTATAATACATTATTGTTTCTAATTTGGTCCTCATTATTTTTGTTTTTTGTCCTTATGTTAAAGTGATTTTTCTTTTTAATTTTACCATTCAATCAAAAATTCATAATTGTCTTTTAATTTATTTTTTATTTCAATTTTGATCATCATTGTTTTTATTGTTATTTTTTGTTTTGAATCTTTGTGTATAATTGATCCCCCCCCGATTTTATCTTTTAACTTTTGATTTGGTCGAGGATTGGGCTTTATTCCATATATGGTGCTTTAAGTCTAATGAGTTAATGTGGGTTAGCATCTATGTTTTTTTTTTTTATTATTATTATTATCTTTTCTGATTTCATCACTCAACATTGTTATTTTTAAATGGGCTTTATGACTTTCTTCAATTTATTCTCTATTAGGTCATCTTGATCTCATGATCTGGGTTACGAGTTTGATTAGCTAAACTGAGTTGACTTGTCTTTTATTACTTAGGTTACATGTCTGTCATGTTAACTTATGTTGACTCGAGCTGTTTTTTTTTTTTTTTTTTACTCAATCTCATCTTTTCATATTTAATTAACTAAAAATTGAACTACATTGTTTTTCCCCTTTTACCCAATTTAACCTGGGTTGCTAGTTTTTTTATTTAGTTAAAATAAAATCAACTTATTTGACACATTCAGTTTATAAATCACATATTTTTCTTCTTTATTTAAAATACTCTTGCGAAACTTAAACATTAATTTTTATGAAAAAAATAATATGGGCCCATGGCATAACACATACCCACATCTAGTATTATTCTAATTACACTTTTAATTTCATTTATGTAATTGAAAAATGACGAAGAACCTACCCCCACGACACATCCTAGAGAAGGATAATCGACACATCATGCTCTTCATTTTAGTATAAATACCTAAATTTATTATGAAATAATCTTTCATGAGGTGTTTTTTTCACTATTTAATATTATGTGCACTTAAATATTTTTGGATGGGAATTTGACAATAAAATATTTTAGGATGATGAAAATTATTTTCTCATGTCAAATTAATCCTATAAAGACTTGCTTACATAAAGATATAAGCTTGAGAATCTTCAAGCCAGGTTAATCTTCAAGCCAGGTTTGTATCCAAGGAGTCCATATCATTAATTTGATCTAGAAAAATTTGTGCACACATTAAATGCAATAGTATGTTGTTATCATCAAAATAAATAATTTATAGATGATTAAAGAACTTTAAGCTAACATTAATTGTTCCAACTTCCTTGGTTGCCAGTGAAATGTGAGGATTGTTCTCAAACATAAAGATATCTTTTATTCAATAGAGTAAACTAGATGGGTGGCTCACACTTAATTTTTTTCTAACATTAAAAAATAATACCAAGGTGATGATAATGTTTTTAAAGGAGCAAGAAAAATTTTGGGACCAAATTCATTTATTAGAACAAGAACAATAAGCACAATTAATTTAATAATATGTTTATAAAAAAAAGCCAACAATGATTAAAATAAAGATATTGACTAATAGAAAAAAAAATGAACGCTTGTCGACTTCTAAATATTCTTAAAAGGTCTTGATGATCTTTTTTGATAAAAAAAAAATAAAACTAAATTACTAGCAAATCAAATGCTGAAGGATAAATTGAAAAAAAATTCAATTCTTTTTTTAAAAAACCTAACTCAAGTCAGCATGCCAAATTCACACCTTACTCATGAGATCAAGAAAATCTCGTACAAAAAAATTAAATAAAATAATGGAGGTCAACTCTCAAGCATACTAAATGATGAAAAGCAAAACTGAAAAAAAAATCAATTTAAAAAATGCCAAAACAAATCCAAGCTAAGGTTAATTTGACTCATCTATGACTTAGGATATGAGATCAAGATAACCTCATTGAAAGAAAAGCGAAAAAAATCATGAAGCTCAAGACTCAATAACCTAATGTTGAATTATAAAATTGAAAAACAAAATTTTTAAAAAATAACTGAAATAAAAAGACCAAAATCAAATGAGGCTAAGTTTCAAAACTCGTGACCCAAGTTATGAAACCGAAATTAACCTATAAAAGGCAAGCATAAAAAAATCACAAAGCAAAATTCTAAATCATCCAAAATTAAAAAAAAAAATAGAACAACTAGTAATAAAAAGTATGACGATCAAATCTGGTATAAAAAATAAATGAAATAAAATAAGAAAGGATGAAATTAAAAAATAAAATAAATCAAGAAAATGATTGAAAGAACATAAAATAAGGATCAAATTGGATAAAAAAATTAAATAAAATCAAATATTGAGGGACGAAATTAAAAAACAAAATCAACTTTCAAATGCATAAAAAGTAAAACAAATAGCAATAAAAAAATAATGACTAAAATTGATATAAATACAAACTAACAAGACACATTTGATTTTTTGAAAGGCATGCACAAAACCCAAGAGGATGAGAGAGAAAAAAAAAGAAAAAAAAAGATTCAACATAGCCTAAGTACCACATCATCATTCACACGCACCTAACAATCAGAAAGAAAATAACATTATTGTAGAAGGTGATTTTTGGTCATTCAAAGATGTCTTACACGTCGCCTAAAGAACATAAACGTCTCCCACTAATAAGCATTTATGTTGCATTTGCCAACAATTTTTAGTTTTTAAATATTATTTTATATTTATTAAAATATCAAATTACCTCTCCAGTCAACTTGAGTATTGCTGTTATCCAATTTTTGACCTAATTATTAATATATTTTTAAAAAAAACCAAAAATAACAAGAAAGAAATAAAAATCCAAAAAACATATTCTTGACGGTTTTGCGTCACTTGCAGTTTTTTTTTCCTATCCGTTCAGTTGTTAACGCACCTTTTAAGTCAACATTAAAATTATTCTTTTTTTAAAAAAATTAAATACAAAAAATCAAAATTTACAAAAAAACAAATATAAAAAGAAAGAAGTTGAAGCATCAATTTGGTTTTTTAGGTTGCTTGTTTATCAAGTTTACTTGGTGTAAGCAATTATATATATATATATATATTCACGTGGTTACGCACGCAAGAGGGGCCAGAAATTTAGAGAAGAAAAGAGAGGAAAGGGGAGAAATTTGAGGGGAGCATTAGCCACACACTCTACTAATCCAACACCCATATTTGGGCAAAAGAAAGGGATAAAAAAAGATCCCTCCGTCTCTTTTAAGGGGCTAAAACGAAGAACCCCCAGATCGGTTTTCTACATGGTTCCTGGCAGGGTATTCACCGTGAGCTTTGTTATACTTCACCAGCTGACCTCACCATCTCCTCTCATCAAACCAGCCTTCTTCTAGCAGATCACTAGTTTCTGCTTCGTAATCAGCAACCAAGAGAAGAACAACAACACCAACAGCCGGCCCGACAATATCTTTGCTAACCCTCCCCATGCTCTCACTCTCCTTTTACCTCCATTCTCCATTTGCTAACGTCAAAGGACGAGAGAAGCAGCATAAATCTCCAGCATCAACAGCTCATGCTTCAGCCAAAAACAATGCCATAGCAATATCTACAACTCCTGCTTCAACCAAGGACAACACATATTAGCTGATTAATCAACCGTGAACTCCTCCTTCCAACCACCAGCCAATCCAGTAGCAGTCCACCAGTTTCAGCCGCAGCAATTTCATCCTCCATAGCAAGCTGTGACCGAGCTGTCATTGTAAATTTCATCCTCCACCGTGGTCCTCCAGTTCCAGCATTTCATTTTCTCCTGTTCCAGCTGCTCAGCAACGTGAATGCCAGTGTGGCAACGTCCAGCCTCTCCATGCTGGTAGCTCCTCCACACCAGCAACAAGATAGCACCAACAAGATAGCTCTTCCTCCACCAGCAAGCTATCACCCGCAGACCAGGTAACGGCCCCATTTCCTATTCTTTCTTTCTTTTTGAGCTTTGTTGCACGCAGGGATTAGAAGGGCATATGCTTCCATTACAGTTAATCCTCTGACCAAAAAGGATTAGAAGGGCATATGCTTCCATTACAGTTAAACCAAACATTGGAAGCGCAGCTGCAAAAAGTTCCTTAATAAATACTATGAAGGACGAGATGAAGGCTTTATAAGCCAAACCTTCAGGTATTAATTTATGTTATCGAGGTCAATCTTTCTATTTCTAAGTAAAATAACTAGGTATTTGATATTGGATGTGGATCCCATATTTGTTTAAATCTGTAGGTGCTTAAATATACTAGAAGACTAGGTTAAGAAAAGATGAAGCTCCGAGTTGGCGATGGAGCAAGATTTGCTGTAGTTGCTATTGGGATGTGCATATTGTCATTGCCTCTAGACTTAATTCTAGCGCCTTGTTTGTTTCAAGGAAAATAAATTCTTGGAATTCATTTTCCTTACTTTCCCATGTTTGGCAACATTAGAGAAAAATAGTCAATGGAAACTTAATTCCAGTAAACAAAAAAACACCGTTTTATCAAAGGAAAGTGTTTTTCTCTGGATAAAAAAAGGAAAACACTTTCCTTTTCACAAATCACGATCTCTCTCTCTCGTCAAAAACGATTGGAAGCAGGAACAATTACAGAAGCATTCTCTGGACAATTGAAGCATTTCACTTGCACAATTTCAGGTATGTTTTTTTTCCTCTATTTCCTTTATGCTCTATAATCTTCTTTGTAGATCTGTAAAAAGTATGGCATTCCATTTCCATAAATCGTTTACCTGTCTTATGTTTTCCATAACATTTCCAACACAGCTCAAGAGGAATGGAATTAAGTTTAAAATTCATCAACCAAAGCCACAAAAGACACAATCTTGCCATGACAGTTTTCTGCAAAAATCACTCACATTCGACAGTTTTATTCTAACCCAACAAACCAATTCAAGGCACGCCAAAAATCCCCAAACTGTGTTAATCAATCTTCCCCAGCAAAAAGCAGCCCCTCCCTGTTACCCCATCTCCGGATCCAGCCACCATATCCCGGGTGGAAGCTTTGAAAATCAACCCTTGCTCTCTTTCTTTTTGAACAGTAGCCGGGGGGGAGAGGGAGGAGAACTGGGAAGGAGGAGCCCTGTTGCCCCTTGAATCTTTGTCTTGCTTCTATGTCTTCAATATTTGCTTCTTTGTTCATAAATGATGAGAGAAACAGAAGGGAACATGGAGAAACCGATAGGGAACAGGGAAATGGGAGAAACTGAGAGGGAGAGGAACAAGGGAAGGGGAATGATAGAAACCGAGAGGGAACAGGGGAATGGGGGAATGAGAGAAACCGGGAGGGGAAACGACCGAGAGGGAGATGGAACATGGGGGATCGGCCAAGAGGGACAGGGACAAGGAATATGGGGGATCGACCGAGAAGGACAGGGATAGGGAACAGGGGAATGGGAGGGGAATCGACCAAGAGGGAGAGGGAACAAGGGGAATTGATCGAGAGGAAGAGGGAACAAGGTACAGGGGAATGGGAGAGGGCAATCGACCGAGAGAGAATGGGAGAGGGAACAGGGAACAGTGAACAGAGGAATGTTTTAGGGGAATAGAACGAGAGGGAGAGGGAATGGGAGAGGGGAATGGAATTAAGTTTATGTGATACTTGTGAAGTCAGGGGAAGGAAGCTTTGAAGGATTAAGCAGAGAATGTGAGCTCCCATTTTTTTTCATGTCTTTGTGCGAGAGTTTAATGAGGAGAATTACATATGGAAATATAAATTTGTGTTTTAGTTTGCTTTGATTAATATATGATTAGTGTTTGATTATATTTCTTATATATGGATAAATTTGTGGGACTATACCGGTAATTATATGGATTTCATTGCGCAATGTTTATTGATCGTTATGAACTTATGAATTGTATAATTTTGAAAACGGTCTTAAATAATATATTTTAAGACCTTGTTTGTTTAGGGAATCAGATACCATTGCCATAACTATTATACATGTCAGCTTCTTTTAGCGTAATTTATTGTATTGATTGTGGAAGTATTTTATATGCATTTTTTAATATTTATTTCCTCAAATTTTTAGGTTTTGTTATCAGAAAACTTCACTTTCATGATATGGATAGTAAGATAATTCATGCAGCATGTATGAGAGCAGCTGTAACTGTGATAGCTACAGGGGTAGCTATTATTGAACAAGAAAGAAATAGAATTTATATACCAAGAGAACCACGTATAAATGCAATTGCTCAACGAGAATTCTATATTGACAGCATTTTGAATCGAGGTGATAGACATTGCGTTGAACAAATTCGTATGAAACCTGTTGTCTTATATAGATTGTGTGATGTTCTCACAAGTCATGACCTATTACGATCAACTCAAAATGTGTCTATTAGGGAGCAAGTAATTGTGTTCTTACAAATAGTAGGCCAAAACCAAAGATTTCGTGTTATTAGTGGTATATACTACAGGTCTGTTGAAACTATCCATCGTTACTTTAGAATTGTTTTAAAAGCAGTTCTTAAGTTATACAAACACCTTATTAAAAATCCAGAGGGTACAATTCCAACAGAGATAATGAATAATCGAAGATTCTATCCTTATTTTAAGGTATGAAAACAATACCAATATCTTTATACATTAATTAATTACATCTAGAAGAAAAGGTTATAAATTATTTTTTCATATTTATATAGGATTGTGTGGGAGCAATTGATGGTACCCATGTTCCTGCAAATGTTCCTGTTAAGATTCAAGGAAAGTTTCGAGGGCGAAAAGAAGGAACAACACAAAATGTTTTAGCAGTTATAACTTTTGATTTGAAGTTTATATATGTTTTAGCTGACTG
>Ga0325405_1006594_pt1 | contig 11721 bp, 13 predicted proteins | sample PopdelMetagenome_21_FD_205663 | JGI IMG/M metagenome (GOLD analysis project Ga0325405, IMG submission 205663) | Populus deltoides microbial communities from Bellville, Georgia, United States - Xylem-Control-R2 | ecosystem: Host-associated > Plants > Phyllosphere > Stem > Wood/Secondary xylem...
CTTGAAAAGCATAACCAAAAGGTATGCAGGCTAAAGAAATTATTACACGGGTAAAAATCTATAATTGCCATTGACTACCTTAAGAGCGTTCAAATGAGATTACAACACTCATTATATATGTAGATGATATGGTGGCTATGGAAAATGATCTCAAAAAAAGGAAGTCTCTACTAGATTACTTGGTTAGAGAATTTTGAAATGAAAGGTCTAGATCTTTAGAAATATTTTTTTTTGGAATTGAAGTGTTTCAATCTCATAAAGGAATCTTTCTATCTAAAAAAAATATGCCTTAGATTTTTTACAAGAGATTAGTATATCTTCATGTTAATTAGTTGAACACTATTAAAAAAAAAACTTGAAATTATATGTTGAGTCCATGTTTAACATGAAACTATATTGTATTGTTAAAGTCGTACGTGATATTGCCCATAATCCAGTTCAACATGATTGTATAACTCTCTCTCTCTCTCTCACACACACAAACACACTGTGTGTGTGTCTATATATATGTGTGTGTGTGTGTGGATTGATGGATTGTTCATTAAAGAGAAGTTTGATAGAAACAAATTATAAGTTGTCTAAGATCAAATATAAAGATCAATTGATTGAAATTCTTAACAAAACAGTTTCAAGTCATATGTTCTTAAAGTTCTTATACAAGTTAAGCAACAATGAAATTTATGCACTAACTTAAGGAGGAATGTTATTAGGTTCCTGGTTTTCTTGTATAATTATTTTTCTAATTTATCCTAACAAGCATTGTATATGTGTTAAATCTTTCTCACTCTCCCAATAAAAAAAATCAAAAGAATACTTTTTTATATTGTAAACTTTTTTCTACTATCTCAATCTTTATATTATTAATATGAAAAAGGCTAAAATTAAAAGAAACCATCACTTTCAAGAGTAAATTTATGAACATAAAGTAAAGGTTTAGTAATTCCAAAAACATACAAAACAATTGAATGATAAATCATGTAATTTGGTATTGCAATATAATTGACAACATGCAATATTATGCATTTTTTCTCATTTACAATAACTAGATTATTAGGCACCTAATATTGTTTAGTTTGAATAAAGGTTGTACTTTCTAAATTCTTATGATGAGACACAAATTACTAGAATTTTACAATTTACAGACAGAATATTTTATTGGTAGTTAAACACTAATTATGTTGGCACGACTTTTATTGACAGGATCATTAATAGTTATTGTTCATTGAAAAACTTATCATCGGTGATTTCTGTTCTATCAACCATTCTTTTAGTAATATAATCACGATGAATATACAAATAGAAAGACATGCCTCACACACAAAAAAAAATTTGTCGACATCCTTATATGGGGATTTCTATTGGTGAATATAGTATATCATAGACAAAAAGTCTGTTTGTAATTCCATTGGTGATTTATGCTCTACATTACCAACACATGAATTCCATTGGTGATTAAATAGTATCAATGGCATTTCCAGTAATTTTTTCCAATCCTCTGGAATATATTGACGAACTTATTCCACTGGTAAGCTCGTTAATAAGTTGTTTAAATATTTTTAAAAAAAATCTAATAAACAAAGTATAAAAATTAAAATTAAATATTAAATATTTATTACAAATTTAGAAATTTATCAATTTAAATACAATTCATCTAGAATACAGGAGCTAAAGGAGGAGGCGGGTTTTTACTGGGAGTGAGGTGATAAAGAGGAGCACATGTACCACCCATGTATGATTTCAACTCCATGTGCAATCACTAGAGTTCAGTTGTATAACACTAAGTAGTTTTATCTTATCAGTATGATGGGTCATTTGAGCTTCAACTTGTTGGTTTAAAATTGCTTGGAACTCTAGAGATTGAGTGCTCGAAACCGATTGCAAGCATCAAATGATTGAAACATTTAAGGGAAATCACAACTCCTCAATTGTAGTGTTTTAGATACCATAAACTCTATTTCTAATAGTTATATTACACGATTCTATCTCCAACAACAAATTCAGATCAAGTTTTGAATGGGTTGAAGGATCATCCCCGTATCTCTCCTACAACTAAGTGTTATATGTTTTCTGGAAAAAAAGAAAGCAAATTAAAAAATTATAATTTAAGAAAAAAATTTATTGAAATCCAACATACCATAAATTTCTAAGCTCGGCTATCCATGAGTTGTTGCACCTCTTTCTAACAATCATCATTTCTCTTATGAGTTTCTACAAAAAGCTCCATCAGTCTTTATTCGTGTCCAAGAGTCGTAGCCTGCAAGAGAAAATATTTGTTAGTTATACATATCAATAATAAAAATAGTTTTTTTTTAAAAAAATAGATATAATAAAAAAGAATCTTATCATCTGCTTTACATGCAAAACAAATAGAATGAATTCGCCAATGCTTGTGGTAATTAAAGCGTGAATCTTCCTGTTTTGATTTTTGCACCAGATTGCAATTGCCATAAAAAAAATGCTCAGATCTCTCCAGCATGGAAGATCTCTTTCTTTAGCATATTTTATGGCTTTTTTCTATGCCTCATACTAAAAATCACACAACCTATATAGTAAAAATGAATATTCAGTTAATAAATGAAAAATAAAAAACATTTAAATACAACATATAACACTATGTATTCAATCTTACCTAATTGCACTGTGATTCTCCCAAACTCTCATGCAAACAATGTTGTCAACCCTATTCTAGTAAAAAATATCCTTGCACGTCAAATTTATAAAAAATTAATTTATTAAAATTAATAAATTAACTGAATTAACATAATAATAAAAAAATTATTTAAGTATATACTAATCCTTAATTTTCCAAACCATGCATCAATCATGGGTTTCCATTCAAGATTTTTAAAAACCTGACTCCATTGAAACAATGACACTTCCATCGATGATTTCATTGCCGATATTATCGTGCGGGCAACCTCAACATTTATAAACCTGAAATTATATTCGTTAATTAAAATTAGTTTTTCAAAAGTTATTAATTGTTCTTTAAGTTTTAACAGTGCCTAAAAGGTAAACAAACTTACATTAAGTGGGCGGGCTTCCTCTTGGCAATGTACTTCCAAGTAAATGGCTCTCGCTACAAATAGACCCCCTTCAGCGTGGCGGCATAACAGTTAATGAGCCTGTATAGAGATAGTCTACTTGTGTTTTAAGTTACTATTCATAGTCAGCACCTAATGACTCATGGTTGTTAGAAGTGTTGCTAGAAGAAATAACAACAATTCTTTTTGTACGACGTGCTACTAACTTTCCCATAGTTATCTACATGAATTAAAGGTTTGAAAAGGTAATAATATTTTTATTTAAAAAAAAAATTGACAACACCTCCCTTATATGAGAGATTACCTTAAATTTGTTTATTTGTATATACATATCATATCAATAATATGTTGCCACAAACTAGTTGATTTTATTTACGACCACTCCTTGTTCCTATCAATTTCTAAAAAAAACAAAAAAAAAACGTGAGGAATCAATGATTTTATTACATCAGTCTAAAATTAATTTAAATCGACAGAGAGATCTATTTTTATATTATATATATTCAAAACTGAATCCTTTTGCTTCTATCCTTGTTCCTATTTTTGTTCCTATCAATTCCTTTTGCTTTTATATGCTCAAACCTAAATACTCAAATCACTAAATAGATATTATTCCTAAGAAAACTCATATACTCACTAGCTGTATCATCTTAATTGTATTTATTAACAATTGACATCTTGAAAAAATAAATTAGACTTAATAGAAAGCATATTTTGATAAGTGTTTAACATTTCTCAATAAACACACCACACAAATTCATTATATTGTAACATTTTTTCAAGAAACACACCACACAAATTTGAAACCATGAAAAATATTTAATAGGCATATAACATTTATTAACCAACATGAGATAACCTTAACAACACAAAATTAAATTAACCGAACCTTATAAAACCAAAAAATTCAAATAAAAAATTCAAATTTAACAATTAAGTCTCAAAACCCTAAACCTTTTAACCATTGAAGCAAAAACATCAAAACCTAATACTCTACAGCCAACAAAGCACTTATTAATAATAAAAAGTTACAGGGTATTAAGACAAAAAAACCAAAACCCAGTGGTACCATTTCAAACAAGAACCAAAACCAATAAACAATTTCTATCAAAACAATACAAATTTTATTTAAACAAATAAATGGAAGAAGAAGGAGGTTTACCTAGCTAAAGACCTTGCTGGTTGAGATTGAGAGGGAAAAAATCAATTAATTAACCACCTTAGCAATCAAAAAAAGAAGAAGCAAGAGTTAGAGATTTTACGTAGCATGGAGTGAGAGAGGAAGAGAATGAGAGAATAACTTGGTAGGGAGAGAAGAAATGAAGAAAATGTAAAGAGAGAAGAAGAAATTGCAGAGAGGAAGAAGATAAACTTTTGTTATGAAGTTAGGGATTTTAGTTTTCTTTGAGGCTTTTTTTACCGATAAAATTCCCGACAAACAATTAAAAAGTTATTATTTTTTACTTTCTATTGGTAATTCTGTATGTTTTAAAAAATTAAAATTTCAATTAAACCTGAAATTTTACAGAAACCCCCTACAAATATCGTCCATGAAATTTTAGTTCGTTGGTGATTTTGTCTCTAATAGCCAGTGGCATGGAAGTGTAATTGTTTTTCTAATTCTCTGAAATATATCGACACACTTAATTCGTCGTTGATACAATCTATATGTTCTAGTGGCATTAGAGTGCAATTTCTTTCCAACTTTCTATAATATACCGACGGACTTAATTTTTTAGTGATTCCATCTATAAGTCTCAATGAAAATGCATGTAATTTTTTTCCAACTCTCTGGTATTTTCTGACATACTTAGTTTGTCGATAATTTCATCGATATAAAATATTTTTTATGTCCAAAATATATATGTATTCTTTATCTATCTATCCTAAGGATACATAAAAATCACAGTATAATAACACTAGTTCTGTGTATAATAAAAATATAAAAAATATTACACTCCTTGTCATGTAATAATAAATCCACGCCATTATGAAGGAACATCCAGGAATATTACATTAAAATTAATTTCATCACATATTCATGTTTTAAAAATTAATTAGAATTTTCTGAACTTCATCAATTTCATCATCGTCATCTTTATCGCAATATTCTACATTGATTTCATCGCTATCATAATCTTTATTGACTTCTGTATATCCACTGGTTCTTAAAACATCATTTAACTCCTCAACATCAACATCAACATCAACAAAAGTATTCTCAATATTTAAATTTTCTTCTAAATTGATAGACAAAGCAACTCGATATAGATCAACTAACTCATCAAGTTGAAATACATTTCTTGCAGTTACCATCCTAAACAACTTGAACATGACCCCTAGCTTTGGTTTTAACTACAGACAACCAATCAACTCTTGAATGATTCTTTCTAATGGAAGGAATATATGTGTAATAAACTTGTTGGCATTGTTTGGCAAAAACAAAGATATCATCGACGTTGCGGAGTTTAGCCTTTATATTAATTTCTACCAAACTATAATGGGGATCTACTCTAATTTCTCTATCGGTGATATCATATCAATAACATTTGAATAAAAAGACTCTATTATACTTGCTATGATATTGCAATTCAAGGACCTCTTCTAACTTCCTATAATAGTCAACTTTGAACTCATTAGAAGTCGATCCCTTAATAGAAAACCCGCTGTTATATTTATTTCTACCCTAATCATACTTTTTGGTATGAAAAACATGTCCATTAATGGAATACCTATTGTAACACTTCACTTTTCTTTCAGGACCCAGATATAGTAAATTCAAAGTAATATTAGCATTCCCTCCCAATTGATAAACCTGATATATGAATTACAACCGTTAATATTTAACAAGAAATGTGTAATGAAATTAAGTACTCTGAGAGATAAGAATAATTAATTAGTCCTTACATGTGTTATGAACCACGTGGAAAATTATTCATCTTGTAATTAAAAGATTTAAGATTAAGTCATTTATGAATTTTAGGATAGTAAAATCTAATGATGTTGCCTACGAGGAATTATTCAATCTATCAGTTTATAATAGTATAAGAGAAAAATCTTTCTAAAATAATGATATGTTAATTATTATACTTACTAAATAAAAGATCTCGGTTAATCATATTTAAATAACATATAATTATGTGCATGTTTGAATTTGATTTTGTCAAATATCTTCCTTTCGTAATATTGTTTGGTACAAATCATCTGGGATGAGAAAATAATGACAAGTTCCTACTCGAAAGCACTTTCCCACTTCTATCATGCATTGGAATGCGGTTAATTCTTATTCTCAAGTGAGGCTCGAAATAGTACAAAATAAATATTTAGATCTCTTTAAAAATATAATCCTCGCATATTGAAGCCTCAACATGCACCTTGTTTTTTACTTTTCTCTTAAAATTAAATAAGTATCTGCATGAAATTAAATGAATGTTTTGAATTTTAAAAAAGAAGACAATAGAAATTTAATTAGGATGCATGTGCAATCCCTAACTTCTCGAATGGATACTTTCATCTATACTGGACGAGGTCTCCAACTTTTGCCTCAAATAGTAAATGTATGGATAGATGCTCCATTGAGTAGAAGGATGATGAAAGGAATATCATCTACAGTTTGCAGATTGTCTGAACGATATTCTCGAATGGACATTCTCCATGTGTTTGGTATACAACTTGTTAGAGCATATATCTCTAAAGAAATGTCTGATCTTTGTTAGTGCATTTTATATCCTCTTTGACAACAAATCTCGGTAGGTAAGTTGAATAAGTGTTCGCATAAACAAATGAAAATCATGACTCTTTATTCCATACAATTTACAATCCTCTAAATTTACCAATCTAGATATGTTCAAAGCATGTCCATCAGGAAAACACAAACTCTTAAGCCATTGGTGGACAAGTAACTGTGCATTCTTGTGTAAGGTGAAGCTCGCTTTGGGCTTTGCAATCCATGATCCATCATAAACCAACTTTATATTTTTATAGTGACAATATATCCATTCTAGCCATTATGTTGTCCTTTGTCTTCACTTTCATGTCCATAACCATGTTAAAGATGTTTTCAAACATGTTCTTTCAATATGTATGACATCAAGATTATGATAGAGGAGATTAGTCTTCTAATAAAGAAGCTCCCATAAAATACTTCGCTTTATCAAATTATGGGTCTCATTAAAACTAGGAAACTTTTGCTTCTCAAATTGGAAACCAAACACAATATCATCATACTACGATATCATGTCATACAATTCTTCAGCCGCTAGTACTATTGGTGGAACATCCTTTTTAAATCTACCAATAAAAAAATCCTTTATGTACTTGTGATTTGTTGGCAAGAACTACCGGTGGCAATTAAAAAAAAGACACTTTACCACTATTTGTTAAGGAGAAAGCCTTGTTATTTTCCATACAGTATGGATACGTTAATTTTTCATACATGCTCCAACTAGAAACCATTTTATAAGTAGGAAAATCATTGATAGTCCACATCAAAGTTGCCTTCATCTGAAAAATCTATTTTCTTGAGACATTATAAATCAAATTCATGGATGACCATAACTGTTTCAATTTATCAATCAACAGTCGAACAAACATCTATATTTTGACCCGGACATTTGGACCAGGTATGACCATAGATAAAAATATGAACTCCAGCCTCATACACATTTCCAATAGTAAATTGAAACAATGAGTATCACCGTCCAACAAGAATAAAAAGCATCAAATGACTCGAATGAATTGAATTCATATATAAATAAAACAAGATGTACATTCCTAGATTCCATTAAAAACTGAGAATGCACCCTATTAAAATATTTTCAGGCTTCACCATTAGAAAGGTGTACCATGACTTTATTAGCCACATCATGTGAATGATTCTATGTCATGTACTCAACAGTTTTTTGAGACATGATTACCTTTGCAGTCTATGAATAATTGTGAAGTATCTAAGTTTTCTATGTACAACAAGAGTCCTTCCCCCACTGGTTATGGGTTTATAACGAGCAATCCCACATGTTATACACTTAGTTAAATCTGTATTTTCATAGTAGTATAACATGTAGAAGTTTGGACATATGCCAATTTTCTGGTATCTTAGGCCGGGGGGTTTCATCATGGATTTAGTAGTTTAGAAGTTTTCTTTTAGCCTATTCCTTTAAGGTAAAATGCTTATCTTTTATTCAATAATTTTGTTGTAACCGGTTCACTCAGCCTATGATCTGACTTGATGGTGAACACCTGTGCAACTATAAATAATTTATGGTGATTTATGCACCCATCTCATAATAGTTCATTGAAATATTTTAAAATATTAAAAAAACCTGGTTGTGTCTGCATTTGGTTCTTTATCTACGATTGAACATTCACTTGCATAACCTTGATTCATTCTCATCACTTCTATAACTATATTCCTATAAGTAGTACTATGTCATCTACAACTCCATGCACATTGCTAGAACTAAAAGTTGACCCAATTATCCTTTCTACCATGGTCTAATAAGGGACATATGGTTCTCCATGTGCAAACCAAAACTAGTATTTCAATATGAACCTTTTTGTAGAAGATGTATCGTTACAACATCTAGATCAATAAACTTTTTTGTTTTCAAACCTCTTCTAAGGACATCTAATACCGACTCCACTAATATTTCTCGGATTAAATAATGCATAATTAATAAAACTTTTAACCCTATTATAATAATCCATCATCTGTAACCTTTTGGGTAAAACTCGATACATCTATAAACAATCATCCATTACTTATATCAAACCTATATAGAATATTGATGACAACATGTATTAATTAATTATGTAAACTAAATAAATTAGCTAACATTGGTTTAACTTAAACCTATTCAATCTATTTTAATACTACTCTTAAATCATTATCAATTATCTACATAAATTTAAATCCCTCCACATTTACTGAAATTTTCAAGTCAATAATAAAATTGACATGATATAAAACGTACCCATTAAATAAGCTATTATTTATTTTATTACAAAACACCTAAGTCACAAAATCAAAATCAATTTCATCAAATTATAAACAAAATTAATTTTTTAAAATCTCCAACAAAACCCTAACATGTACAAATCATATATTCATATAATAATGTTTTATGAAAAAAAGCTATAAAACAAGTAAACACACAAACAAACTACATATATTACAAAGATATGTAATAAAAATTAATATTTTAAAATTCAGTTCAAATGAACAATGGTTATTTTTGCTTACTTGATGTGGGGAACCCTTAAAAAAATTGAATTAGAACATGAATGTTGATAGACTAAATGTTAGGGTGGCCGGATTTGTGGTGATGAAAGTTTGATTTGTGATAAAATAGGGGGGTCTGTTGTTTTTTGCAAAGAAAAATGAAGGAAGAAGAAGAAATGAAGGAGGAGGAGAGGGGGGTCGCGTGTTAGGTCATAACTTAAAGATTACTGATGGATTTATGAACGAATATTACTGAAGAGTTTATTTCATCGGTAATATCGTCTATAAAAATAACATGTCATCGTGGCTTTTTGTTTTTTTTATTCCTTCATTTTCCACTATAATTCCCTTGGTATAAACCGATAAAAATATTTTGTCGATATTTACTAAGGGATATAGTGAGGAACTATTTTGTGGGTAATGTTCACCATAATTTATCGATAAATTTTGGCTGTAGGTATTTCTGTTTCTATTTATCAATTTTATGGTTGTGATTTGAATACCTTTTATCTTAGAAGAAAGGTTTTCATTTAACATCACTAAAACAAAAAATTTCCAATTTTGAGTTTGATAAACATAAAGTGATGAGCATTTTTCAAGGGTATAAAAGGAGCAAGTCAAGTCAAGTTATGTGCGAGGATAAAGAACCAAAGACAATGGTTAGATCTTCTTGAAGTTCTAACTTGAAGCCATCAATAAATTTGGATACTTATAGTCTTAGAAGAAAGGTTTTCATCTAACATCACCAAAATAAAAATTTGTCATTTATGAATTTGATAACGATGAAGTGACAAAAAGAGCATGTTGGGTCAAGAAAGAAAGTTGTGTTTGAGGATTAAGTATGTAATTCACATTGTGGTAGCTTTTTTAGTTGCAGTTTGGAAAGGTATATTTAAAAAAGCTATATATTGTAGTTTTTTCTTAACCCAAGTTTCAAAAGAGAGTTTTCAATATGACCATGTAAAATAATGATATATGTTAATTAACCAAGTATTTTTAAATATATAGTTATGAAAAAATATACACCACACCGCAAAAACAAACAGAGAATAAAAATCTAGATAAGAGTTGAATCTTCTTAATAAATCTTGAGGTTATTAAGCCAAGAGGTTGATAGAGAGAAAATGGTGGAGAGGAAAACAAACCCTTATGTTTTCAATTGAGACTTCTATATATATAGTAGTAGAAGAATACAACTCTTATCCTAATTGTTACACAAATAAGAAAAAAAGTAGCATAGAAAAGAATTATACAGGAAACAATATAAGTTAAATAATTCAATAAAAATAGTAACAAAAGTCAAATCGGTGGAACCTACTTTTTCAAGGCATTCGGGTAGTCACAATTCCTTGATGAATTCAATTTTCTAACAATGTGAAACGCCTAAAGTCTTTCCCTGTAATCATATTTGAGCTATTTTACAAGACTGAGAAAAATAAGATAAGGTCTTAATTATTGCTTTTAATTCTTCAATCCAATTTCTCCATCTTTATCGTAACCTTCACTTCCTTGCTTGAACGACTTTCTTAATAAATATGTGTCACATTTATTCCACTTAACTTTATCATAGGCTAGGCAAAAATTATTCAAGCATAATAGTATAAAATAATTATTTGAAAAAAAGTAAATTACTTTGTTAACCATCCAAATACAAAATTAATAACCAATATTGATCCAAAAACTAATATACAGTTGAACAAACTATATTGGTTTTTAGCATTAGAGGCCCTGTGGCATTCGAGCTAAATTAGGAGAGGTATTGCTCACCATCCCTAACCTCCCCACTTGGAAAAAAAGCATCACAATCTCGGAAAAAACCTTCACTATATTCTTTGGAAAAAATGGATTCCATGATAGCAACTTTGCATTTAACTCAAAGTAGGGGATCGATCACTTTCATTTTTTTTATAAATTTAATTGTGTATTACTATAATTATAATTATAAGTAATAACAAAAAAGAAAGGTAAATAATTATTTTTTTATTGTGGGGCCACACTTAGCTATATTATGGACTCCTACAATGTGCTAAGTATATAGTTACCCTCTTTTTTTCTTTTTATTCTTTCAAAATTACCTTGATATGGTCTTCTATTGTTTATTTCAATTACATCCCCACATTTTGTTAACATGATCTTGAGCACCATAATTTATTTCATTATGCATGTTATGACACATTTGTGATGTCACAAATTACTCTGGTATTAAACTAATGCTCGATGTTGTAAAATAAAATTTTATTTTATCAATTAAGAAAATAAACAATGTTTACCAAATTTAACACAAAAACAAAAAAAAAACCCTTTTTTATTGTTCATGGGACATAAAAAATTACAATTTGGTCCTAAAATTCTTTAATATTTCATGTTTGGTCCCTAAGATTTAGGTTTTCATGTTTTAGTACTATTCATTTGTTTTAAATTTAAATCCCTAGAATTTAAGAGGAGTGAGAAAGTGGA
>Ga0325405_1006596_pt1 | contig 11718 bp, 8 predicted proteins | sample PopdelMetagenome_21_FD_205663 | JGI IMG/M metagenome (GOLD analysis project Ga0325405, IMG submission 205663) | Populus deltoides microbial communities from Bellville, Georgia, United States - Xylem-Control-R2 | ecosystem: Host-associated > Plants > Phyllosphere > Stem > Wood/Secondary xylem...
TCTTGGAATATTTCTCGAAGCTTAATGTTGCAACTTGCAGTTTCTCTTGAGTCCTGCTATTCGAATATGAAGAACACCAGACTGAAATCTTGCGTTTCCTGCAGTAGTTTATTACTGGAAGTGTCGTATTAAACACATTATCCCTTCATTTAAACCCCAATCAAAGTAGTTTCGTGTAGATTGGAAAGACAAAGCTTGTACAATCTGCTGACAAAACTACCATAAGAAGCATTAGATTCGATAACGAAAGGCTCATCAAAATTAGACATGACAAGGATAAGAGTGGAAGTCATAGCTTAAAACTTTCATCAAGCATTCACCATTTCCTAGAACTACAAATCATTCAATAAAATAAAAACACAACATACAGATACACAATCCTTATAATTTCATTTTTTTTTTAGCATATTTTTTCCCTCCTATATTTTACTAGTTTGAGCATTGAAGTGTCCATATATTTGTAAGATGGTTGTTTTGCAAGAAAAGTCATGGATCATCCCAAAGTCGTGGCATTGGAAAGCCCAAATTCATTCTGAAGCATTTCACGACTACATCATGTAGAATATGGCATCTCTAGTTGGATTTAACTTGATCATAATTATATAGACCATCAGAACTCACTAAGATTATAACATGTGAGCAAAACTTGGAGCTCATATTATTCTAATACACCAAACACTTGTTGGCTGGAAACGTAAGTAAATCCAGTCCAGTGGAAACCACAGGACAGCATTAACTAGGTCAAAAAGGTGACAAATCCTTGGTACAGTGTATCTGAAGAATCTAAGATGGTGTCTTGTTCAGATGAAATATTAGATAACCCCACATTAGCATAAAGCACCCATTCGTGTAAACTAGGCGGAACCCATTGTAAATTGATGACAGATTCACTCATGGTGTGTAACTCACACTGAAGCAGATTCGGTGCAATAATTTCTTATTGCAACGCCAAAATTCTTATCTTACAGATCCTTCAGCGGGCCTCTTTGGTGATGGCCAGTGGTAAGGTCAGGTGAGACTGTTGCTCCGACGAGACTTCTACAGGGGTAAGTTGCAGTATGAACCACAGTATTAACCAAGGCAAGAATACCAGCTGTTCCATAACATCTCGTTAAGAACCGACTAGTTAGGTCTACCGCCACATCCAAAATTACGTCCAACTCAAACCCCTACATAATACCCAGAGAACCGATCCCGATTGAAACTAACACTACCGGTACAAGATTGTGAAAATCCAAGTACTCACGATACGGAAAAGATAACAGACCGGACAACCAAAGATCTAACCGATACGGAGTTTGATGTGAAAACAAATTAGGCCACCCCATGCGCGGTGCATTTAATAGTACAAACTTGGAGAAGCCTCAAGGTATGGCACTTGATATCATATTTTCTTAATCAAGATTCTGAGAATCTATCTTCCACCAAATTGGATGGACTGGGAAAGAAAAGCAAGCACATCCAAAATTCCTGCATTATAAATCAGAAAAATATCTGGAACCACGAAAGAAAAATAATCGTTCGACTGTTAAGCACACTAACATAAAGCACACCGCAGTTGGATGGGCACCAAAAAAAATGGCAAGAATAATTCCGAAAGCGGACATTATATTATTTCCAGCACGGTTAATTAATACCATTAAATGGGACTTGCACACTGCAAAATGGAGTTTCCAAAGCAGGGCAGATAGTAGCTATTCGCAGCCAACATAGACAACTTATATACAGATTCATTCTGTAGCAGCCAGCAAGCAATATTTACATGTACCTTCAGCTTTCTGCAAATGCATTGCAAGTTCCGACGCCAATGCCCATTGCCAATCCAATAATTTTATATTTCTTACCGGCCTACTTTACACAACAATTAAACTGTACAAAACAACAATTAAACTGTACACAATGCTATCAGGTTGATAACAGTCTATATACATGGTGTTATATAACCAGTCTCTCGCTATTCTGGCCGAAAGCTTGCCAGATTAGGGAGTTCAGTTGACTGAAGCTTCTTGATTTCAGATGCAGTTACCTTGCAGGATTCCAAAGATAATGCACGTAAATTCTTCAAAGGCTTCAAATAGCGTAATCCTTCGTTGGTTATGAGAGAATTTGAAACATTCAATGATACCAATTCTGTCAACCCTGTGGTCGCAAGGAAATAGTGAACAAGTGTCAGCTGAAAAAGATATTTTAGTCAAATCCAATTTCACAATTGAGTGCAAATAACAAGAAAAATGGCACAGGTAGTCTCGAATAATTTCATCACACTATCAAAACAAAGAAACATGACAAAACCAATCTCTACAAGCACACGTATCCCTGTGCATCATCTATAATGACATGATTTTATTTGCCAGGTGCTATGCAGTAAAGAATGAACTTATGAGCAACAAAAAGCAAATGATACCAGAAATCAACTCCAAGGTCTTGTCTGTCAGATTCGTATTCTGTGACAGGTTCAGAACTGTCAGGTGTACAAGATCTTTGATATTCTTCACCCCAGCATCAGTTAGTCCTCCACCACAGATTTCAAGTGATTTGAGATTTTTGAAGTCTGCTTGGCATAAAAATATTAGGAGTAAGAACATTTGGCAGAATCAGAGCAGGAAAATACACCTGGTAAAGTTTGAATTTTATGCCAAAAGAATGATTGTGGACAGTCTGGAGTCAAATTACTTATATCCGCAAATTTCAATAGCACAAAGGGAAGCAACTTGGGATTGAGACAACTTATGCAATGATAAAGTATATCCATACATTTCAAACAGTTTGTTCCAGAATCTGTAATGCGAGCGCCAAAAAGATCCAGACGTGTCAATCCAGTAAGACCTGCATCAACAAAAGCATTAGCAAGGGCAAAACATGATTAAACAGAGAAAAGGAAGATTATCCTTGTATGATTTTGAAGACTCATCTTCTATTCAAAGTTCTCTCTTTTTGTGGTTTCTAGATTAGGGTTTTTTTCTTGTTGCCTGAAGTATTTTGCATCAGTTTACTATTTAGAAACTTATGCTTCAAATACCAAAGTAACCTCAAAAAAAAAAATCTTCATTTCCGAATTCCTAGTTTCTCATCCGAGTTTAAGCTTCCAACAGATTTATCCCAATAACACTGGGAAAGAGCCCATAAATGTAATTACGTTTGCTTATCCATTGTTTTAGTGGGTTCCCAGCATTAAAAATAAACCTCCACCAAATGCTGAAATCCACAAATGCATTAACTTAAAGACACACAGGAGCCACATTATTTCAACAAAACATGACTCGGCACAAGAATACCATAAGTTTCTAATAGTTGCATAACCCAATACTTGCATTCATATTCATAGGTGAATCAGATGTGGGTTAATGCTTACTCGTAAGAGCTGTAAGTCCAGCATCTGTAATTTGGCGAGCATCCAAGTTGAGTGATCTAAGAGATGTCAGTCCAGATAACTTCCTTAAACCACCATCTGTTACTAAGGTGAATGATAGATTTAAGTTCTCCAGATGAGTTATTCCTAAAACAATGAGAAAAATTGTAAGAAAGCCCTTCCATTTGATAAATACACAGAGAGATGCATGGGGTAAAAAGTTGTCTTCACATCAGACAGAACACAAATAATGGTTAATGCAACAAACCCCCATCAATTTCATCCCAAAAATCAAATCCTAACATAAGAAAGGGATAATTAACTAAGCCTACTAAAGGGAGGATCACCAGACAAGCCAATTGTATGCTTAACGTGCATTTGCTTTTCTAGTGTTTCAGCTAGCCAACATTTTTCTAAACATTTTTATGTGAAAAAACAAACATCAAATGAATTTAGGGTCCCATTTTCAATGCCTCAGCACAATTAACAAAGCACAAGTACCAGTGAGTGAATCTTCAGAATCCAACTGAAAGGAGAAAAGATTAAAAAAAAAAGAATAAAAAAGGAGAAACAAAGACGGTCTGTAGAAATATTCCAGTGCTCTTGAATATGGACCTGCACTCAGCTTCATACACTACCAACCGTGCCAATAAATGACACTTTCAAATATAGCCATGGTGTATGATATGTTCCAAGCACAGAATCTTCAAGCAAGGTAAGCTTAAGTTTTTTTTGTCAATTAAGTGGACATCTAAAATATAAAGCAGCGTAAACATGCATACGCATTACACATGAGCATGATTTTCAACTCCCCACTTAATCTATATTTTTAATTCAAGACCTAATCAAAAACTATATTCTATTCTCTTTGAAAGCACTGAAAACCATAATCATTTAGTCATTAAAATCTCTTGAAAGTTAGAGAAACAAATAACATGCAAGGGAGAATTAATCATGGTGAGATGCAAGCACCAAAAGAGAATTAAGAAAACGAAGAAATGGTTCTGGAGAGAGAAAAGGTGGAATTGAAGTTCCAGAATATTCTACAGCTAAAACCAGAATAGGACGAAGTATCATGAGTCACACAAGACAACTGCTAGATAGTAAGTGGATAGAATCCTAACCAGAAAGATGCCGCAGCCCACTGCTTCCAACTATAGTATCAGACAACTCCAAACTTTTAAGTGGAAGGCCTGAAGAGAGAAACCCAGCAGATATCAAAAGCATGCTTTAACACAAGTACAACATAGACCTGTTTGCCCTTCAATCAAAAATCATTAGAGCACCATTGTCGCGCCATATTGTTTTCCCAGACATGCAACTAGCTCACAAATTAAAGCGTCAATAAAAACACAGCACTAGTTGCATGTAGTTGCCATTGCTACACAACAATGAACAATGAATGGTTCCTTTGGAACTTCAGCAATAAGCTGAGTCATTGCTTTAGAAAGTAGCCAGCATATTCTATATTTTCCAAAATACAACTAGTACGTGCTCTCAGTTATCAAGATGCATGGTTATAAAAACCCTTAGAGCAGATGGAGATTCTTGAATGGGAAAAGCAGCACTGACAGCTATTAGACACCAAGAACAAAGCTATGACTATCTGAAATAACATAAAACAACATGGTTTATGTAACCCTGGGTTCTTTTTCCTCTCTAACTACCAAAAGATATACAAAGATTTCAAAATTTTTGAGATCTAACGAGGATTCATAATAAGAAAATGCTTGTGAAGGCCAAATGCAGGATAGCTGGTCAAAACAGTTGCTCTTTTATCTCATCAGGAGTTTCTTTTGCCCTGGGTAGCAAGAGTCACTGTGGAAAGGTGGCACGCCACACTGACATTATTAAGCAGCCAAAATATTCAAGATAGAACATACCTGCCAAATTAGCAATGCCTTCATCACCAATCCTACAAGAATCCAAGTTCAAGCTCTCCAATTTTTTCAAGCCTTGATAGAAGTGAAATCAGACAAGATGATAAGTGCAAGAACCATCATTTTATGGGAGAAAGAGCAAGAAGAAAAAATAGACTGAAACATAATTGGTCGGTTGTAGGACCATGAATAAATGAAATCATATAAATCTTAGAGACAACATCAAAGAAATGTACAACTATATAGAGGTTCTCTGTATACTCTGTGAGGGGAGAGGGAGGGAGGGAGGGAGGCATTGCAAACCTTTTAGATGCACCAAACATGCATCTGTTACATCGTTGAATGCCAAGCTCAACACCTTCAAGTTTTTCAATCCTGTACATGTTTAATGCCGTAAAATCAAGATTAAATAAATATGCTCCACTAAACTTATGAAGGACATAGTAAGGTCACAAGTAAACTTAATTCACTCACCAGAGAACTTATCACATCCATCATCAGGTAGATGACATCTGTTTAAATTCAAGTAGGCAATGGTTGCGAGAGCTGCAAAGACAAGTTCAGAGAAACACCTACTTGATTTCCCATTAGTAAGCAGCAATATATTAAGTATTGGTTGAAAACCCAATAACTAAACAATGAGTAAACCTGAAATGGAATCTAAACAAGCAGTGGTAATATTGCACCCCTCCAAGTTCAACATAATAAGCTTCTGCAAGCCTGCCAATAACAAACAAATGTTGTTACATGTCTACCCTAAAGATTGGAAACAGTGTGCAATGACCATTAGCTAAAAAGGCACACATTTGCCAGATTAGTGGGATCATTGTAGACCATTTCAAATATTTGGGAGCCAGAGCAATTTAATTTAGAAATGACAGATACTAGCTTGAAGAAATAGCAATGATTTCCATACAATAAAATTTCATACATGGAAAGGCCTTTAGGTGATCACCCTTTGTTAATAGCCATCTAATCTTAAAGGCGAAGCAACTATATAATCATAAAATTTGGGGCATGGGGGTGAGATGGGGAAGATGGGAGAATATTCACTGGTATAAGCAGATGTCGAGCCACATTCCCCTTTCACATTTCACAGATCATATAAATATCATTCCGCATTATGCAACATCATGTGGGGTATATGGATTGCATCCCTTTGGGAAAATTAGTAAATCTTTGCTTATGAAAAAGAACAGAGAGAAACATAGTGGAACCTCTTTCTTTCTTTTTTTATTGGAAACTCAGTGGAACCTGATATCTGGAATTGTTTACATGCACACCACAGGTGTTCCTACAGTCGGTTATGGAGTTTGCAATATAAGTTGGTAAGGTGATATCTCAAGCTCAATCTAGTCTAAGATTGTGTCTAAGTATTAATATATTTGAATCTCTTCCAAAGCATAAGAACTATGAGGTCAAAAATAACGAGAGGCTCTGCAATTTTCTCTGACTCTGGAAATGTACCATTAAAAACAGCTATTTGTTAGTGGCTTTCTGTTTTTTCTTGTGCTACACACTTCTGCAGTTTATACTGCCCATATCTCTAATGAAAATTGTTTACAATTGAACAAAGCAAATGGACCAGGAGAAGCTAAGCAGCCATGTTATTAGATGAAAACTGAGAGGAAGCAAAGTACCTCTTAAATAAGAAACTCCAACATCAGTAACGTTAGTATTAGAAATCTGTAACTCCTTCAAGTTAGTAAGACCTGAAACATGAGAAAAATGAGACTTTAGATATCAACCAAAATCTGGAAAAGGAAATCACAACAAATTTTGATCATCATCTAGTAAACATTCTTAAGCCTGCATCTTTTCTTTTCTTTTCTTTTATCTTAAATGTGGTCAATGAGGACCTACTTTTTTAATACTCTTTAACAATTCCATCTTTAGTGCTAAAAACTGAAGCTGGGCCATTGGTATTCCCGCCAGCCAAGGATGGCAAACAGTGCATTCATGAGTCATTCAATTCAAGTACCCTCAAATTACAATCAAAGAAACAGGTATTGGGACAGATAAGCATGTTCACAAAAACAGACATATACAGGTGTGCCCCTACAGATAAAATTAAACAAGAACGTAAATAAACAAGTACCTGATATAGCCTTCATGTCCATATCTGTGATGCACTTGCAACATCTGATATTAAGGGACTCAAGTTTTTTTAATCCTGTGAAAAGAAAAGAAAAAAAGGCAGCATTGAAGAGTGAGAGCCAGATCAGCAGATTAGCAACCAAATCCCACGTGATAGGATATAGAACTGCTAGGCATAAAGGCTAACATTGAAACTCTATTAAGTCATAAGTAGGCTGAGCTACTCTGTTCACACCTCTAGGAAGCATGCAATTTAAAGCAAAAATGCAATGTTCTCTGAAGAATACATCAAAGAAACCTGAAGCATTTATCAAACAAAAAGACAAACCTTTAAGATGAACTAGTCCACCATGAATCCCAGAACACCTCTCCATATCTAAATTTTCCAAGTTGAGTAAGGTAGAAAAGGCACGCATTCCTTCAGCAGTTACAGAGCAGCTCTTTTTCAAACTCAAGGATGTAATATTTGTAAGACCTTGAGAATACCCAGCAAGTGATTGGTGTTTATTAGTGGAGTGTCAGAATGATTATTAAATAGGTAATTACTTGGACATGCAAGAGAAAAATTTAAACAATATGGTGAATGGTAAAGAGAACAGCCATCAATTTCAGACATCAAACTGGAAAACATCTGTTCACATGCTACAAATGGCACATTAGGCAAGTAACATTCGAATAGTCAATTTTTTTTTTTTCAGATCATACCCTTGCAGCTCAGAGCTTGCTTACACCATTTTTTTTTCTAAATGGGCACATGGCAACATAAAATCTGTTCACAGGAAAACATCTGTTCAAGTGCTACAAATGGCACATTAAGTGAGTAACATTCAGATAGTCAAATTTTTTTTTTTTCAGATCATACCCATTGCAGCTCAGAGCTTATTTAAGCCATTTTTTTCTAAATGGGCACATGGCAACATAAAATCTGTGAGATCTATAATAAATAAATAAATAAATAACAGATCTCTTCAAAATGCTCCAAAAATTCCTCCAAGTATGACTTATACTTCAAAATTTGCTACAATGCTTGAGGAAACAATTCAAAAGTAATTATTTAAAACAACAAACAGGAACCAGATCAACAACTTGTCATTCTTAGCATTATCTAACCATTTTCCTAGCATTAAATCTTTCTTGAAAAGAGAACCTTTTCCATTAAAACAACAAACAGGGAACAGACCAACAAGTCGGCATTCTTAGCATTATCTAACCATTTTCCGAGTGCATATATACATCTTTCTTGAGAAGTTGACCTTTTCCATTGAATGCTATGCAAAATAAGTACCGTCAACTCATGACCAACCAAAGTAACATGCAGCATTGCAAGATAACTTACTCAGCATTTTTTACCAGGGACATGATTTTGTTATCCGCATAACATTCAGCATGGTTTTCACCATGGATGAATGCAAGCAGATCGTCAATTACTCTATTCAAAATTAAATAGATTAAAAACAACAATTATAAATGACTTGACCTATTAAATTTTCCAAACAAAATAAGCATCTCCCTTTGAACTCCAAATTTCAACTTCATATGGTTAATGTAAACCCTAAACATAAAAAGATCATTCCATTAACATAGCATGTATAATTAAGAAGGTTATTTCCATAAAGCACATGGCAGAAAATAAAAACAGTCATCAACTTAGCAACAAACCATGCCCCGTGTAACAATTATTAATATAGCAATAAGAGTTAAAAAGAATGAAATCAGATTTTGCACCAACATAGCCAAAATAAGGGAGTCGATTGAGATGTACCACTTAAGTGTTTCAGACCATGGTCAGAAATGTTGTTGCAATAATTTAGAGCAATTGCTTGGAGGTTTGAACAGTCCTTGAGGAGACCCAACCCAGCATCTGTGACATCAGAATCAGAAAGGTCAACAGAAAGCAAAGATGAACCTTGTGAAGAGATGACATCCATCCAACTATCCATAACTCCAGGATATTCACCCAAAAGGACATCCTGTTAACAAAAAAAAGGCAAACTAATTAGTTCCATCCTGCATGAAAAACTGAAAATTGGCCCATGCTCAACAACATAAAAGTGTTTCTATTTAAAATACTTTGAGAAATTACCTGAAGAGCACAGTCTCTAAAAGCTTCAAGACAAGCAGCCGTAAGACTATGTGAGATTACCAATTCATTAAAGATTTGCTGACTTAAATCCCTTGGCAGCATAGAAAATGATTTATATCTGCTGATGTCCTGTTACAATCGAGAATAAAAGCTTGAGCAAACTGTCAAAAAGAACAATCCTACGGCAACACAAGGCTAAGAAATAAAGTAACCTCGCGTATTCTGTAGATGCATAATTCCAGGAGAGATGGGAAACTGCATCCTGGCTGAAGATCAGCATTGGGTCGAGCAAATGTGGTCCCCAGCCATTTTGAACTTGAACTTTTACTATAGTTTCCAGAAACCCCTCTTCGTACTCTACCCTCTAAAACCTGCTGGTCTCTCTTCCTTGAACAAATTCCACCCATTGACTTGTGATCTCGCTGGTTATCTATTGATGTCATCAAACAAGCAGAAGATCGGTGTTGTTTCCCATTTCAAAGCCAAAGCATAGGGCAAAAAGCCTAATATATCCTGTATGGTTAAAAGAAAGTATCACATTAGAATTTGTTTGACTAATATAGTAAGGAAAATAAGAAAGCTATAAAAGTTAACCATCTACCATAATCTAGGGTGACAACATGATAACACTACTGCCGTTGGTCCATCATATAGTTCATATACAATACAATGCAAACTCTAATGCACTATTAACAATTCCCCAGTTGAGACAAAGAAACCTTATGGATTAAAAACAACAAAGATAAAATTCCTCGTATCAACTTAAGAAAACACCAGAAGTTCAGCTTTCCTAGTTAGGCGTGCCATGTGCGTACTTCAGAACCTCAAAACACAAATCATCAGCACTTTTAAGAAACCATCTGGAATCAAAGTAAGCCAAAACAACATGATAAATTAAGAAATACGGACCAACTTCCATTTCCAAAATGCAAAGAGGGTGATCACAGATAAAATTCTTCATTTTTTTTCTTATTACACAGGCAAGCTTGAAATGAATTGACAGAGAAATCATCCGTTATAAATAAGCAAGTCTCATCTCTCAATTCAAAAAAATCAAACCAATCCAACTTCCCAGAACAACAAAAGGGGGCACATGTAAATATTCATTTCCAACAAAAATCACAACTTCAATCACAATCAAATGATAACCCGCTTCACTATATCAAGTTCTAAAGAAAAGTACAAAGATTCATGCTACAAAATCAAGATTTACACCAACAAAAACCAAAACTTTACATGATCGTGCCCCTTTAATATCAGTTAATGATCATCAAAGTTGCAGTTCAGGAAACAAAACATCATCAAAGTTAGTAGAAAGAAACAACCTTAGAAAAGCCAAACTTTGATGTGATCAAGTGAAAGTGATCAAATAACAAAACCGATTTGTCTGAACTAAAAAGGGTTAGCTTTGGAGAGGGAAAGAGAGGACTTTAGAGAGAGAGAGAGCACCGAACGTGAAAGCTAAAAAAGTAGGGAGGAGAGAAAAGTAGAGTGAGCGGTGAAGGAACTGGGGCTGGAACCGCTCGATGAAAGACACGTGGAAATTGAGTGGTTGATGAGGTGATAAGTGTTTGGTTTTGATGGGTCCCACTTTGCGTCCTTTCTGCTTTATCCGGCGGGAGGAGAGAAATAATGGGTATGCCATTATTTTAATTATTATTTTTTTCCTTCTTCTTTTCTGTACTGTACGTACACAAATCGTTGCCCGTAGCCCTACTATACATTTAACTTTTTTTGGAAACCTCAATTTCGTCCTTGACCTATATACTTATTCTAAATTTAGTCGAAACTAAATTTTATCAATTTCGTCCCACACGTTTCAGAAAATATTCAATCAGGTTCTTTTTGTTAATATTTTAAGAAATGCTTGCAAAAATTGACAAAAAGACCCTTCATTTATGCCAGAAGCGTTTAAATATTTAATTAATAAATTATTATGTCTGGAGTCAATTAAGAATAGATATATAAGTTCGGTATTAAATTGATATTTACTTTTTCACTCCTTGTGCTTCTAAAATATGATTAATCAGGCATGTTTAGAGGGTGCTTGGCAATGTGGTAGTGCTTGCTTTTCAAATAATTTTTTGTGCCGAAATACATGTCAATGATTTTTTTTTTATTTTTTAAAAATTATTTTTGATATCAGCACATCAAAATAATCCAAAACGTACAAACCATATTAAATTTTAGCAAAAAAATAAATAATTTTTTTAGAAACGCGGTTTGCACCGCGTTCCCAAACATGTTCTTAGTAATAAACTTCATGCAAGACTCGTTCTTTCAAGATGGTGTTTAGTATTGTAGTCCAA
>Ga0325405_1006597_pt1 | contig 11717 bp, 17 predicted proteins | sample PopdelMetagenome_21_FD_205663 | JGI IMG/M metagenome (GOLD analysis project Ga0325405, IMG submission 205663) | Populus deltoides microbial communities from Bellville, Georgia, United States - Xylem-Control-R2 | ecosystem: Host-associated > Plants > Phyllosphere > Stem > Wood/Secondary xylem...
AATTCAAAATAATTGAAATGCAAACATATATATATATATATATATATATATATATATATATATATATATATTTCACAATAAACAAATGGATAGTATTTATAATAAATAAGCTTCTTATTTGTGTTGCATTATTACCTTTTCTTATAATTACGTGGGTTGATTTTGATGGCTTAGTTGATAAATGAGTTTGCTTCTCGTGTTAAATGTTAAAGTATATATGGTTATAGATATTTTTTAAAATGTTTTTTATTTAAAAATTTATTAAAATAATATTTTTTTAATTTTTTAAGATTATTTTTAACATCGAAGCACTAAAATGATTTAAAAATATTAATTTAAAGTAAAAATATTAAATTTTTTTAAAAATATTTTTAAAATAGAAAGTTTGAATCCTAGGAAAAAAAAATTATGAATTCGTCAAGGTATATATATGATTTTCAACGACATTAATCGTCTCATGCCAACGAAATTATGAAAAAAAAGAAAGAAAAAGAACTCGGAATTACTATCTGCGTTGTTGCAGAGCGATTCTTTTTCGAGTAAGAAAGTTGTCAGCTAGGGATTCCGCGCCGAGACATTCGACAAAACGTAGCCGGCTAAGTGGACCACAAATAACTGGACTTATGCATAAGACATTCGTCAGATTCTCAGAACTTATCACGTTCTGATAAGCACCCTTGAAAAGTACATCTACTTATCATCCTCGTTATCTGTCTCCTCTTGCCTTTTAAATTCGCCATTTCTGCGAGGTTCATTATTGAGATATAAATGTATATAAATTTATGGACTATATAAAACTCTGCGGGAGAGAAAGTCTATACAGAGAAAAAAGATAAAAAAAATTTGTGCTTCATTTCTAGAGAGAAAGAGAAAGAAAGGGTCTGATCTCTCAGTTGCTTTCTTTCGGAGGTGAGTTTCTTAGAAATATCTCAGAACCTCTCTCTCAATATATTTTTTGATTCCTAAAAAAAAGAATAGTAGATTTCTCTTTTGATCCTTCACGAAAATCAAATCCCTAATCATGATCTGGTTCTAGTTTTTTCCTTTCTTTTTTCTTTTTGGCAGCTCGCTTGTTTGTGATTTTCTTGAAAATATTTTGGTCGCAGGCAGATCTAGAGCTACAGTCGGTGGTATTTGTGCAATTGGTTTACAAAACGGCGCGTTTAAGATGTCTTCTCTCAGTCGAGAGCTTGTTTTCCTGATCTTGCAATTCCTTGATGAGGAAAAGTTCAAAGAGACTGTTCATAAGTAAGATTTTTTTTTTTTTACAATTATTGCTATTTTTCTATTAGTGATAACTGATTAGTTGTTAATTTTTGGTGGAAATGTAATGTGAAAATGAAATAAAAATAGGCTTGAGCAGGAATCTGGATTTTTCTTTAACATGAAGTATTTTGAGGATGAGGTGCATAATGGAAATTGGGACGAGGTGGAGAAATACCTATCTGGTTTCACTAAAGTGGATGACAATCGATATTCAATGAAAATATTTTTCGAGATAAGGAAGCAAAAGTATCTCGAAGCTTTGGATAAGTAAGCTTGCAATTCTTTGGGTTTTAACTCTTTAAGCTTATGAGGTATTGTTTGTGTAGTGATGGTTTCGGTATGTTTTGAAATTTTATAGGCATGATCGGTCCATGGCAGTTGAAATATTGGTGAAGGATTTGAAAGTGTTTTCCACATTCAACGAGGAGCTTTTCAAGGAAATCACTCAACTACTGACATTGGAGAATTTTAGGTAGATGTGTGTTAAAGTAATCGAATTCAAATTCTTTAGTGTCAACTAAGCATAGCAAGTATGCTCAATTTTGCTTTGTTGTATACAGGGAGAATGAGCAACTCTCCAAATATGGAGATACCAAGTCGGCAAGAGCAATCATGTTGGTGGAACTGAAGAAGCTTATCGAAGCAAATCCCTTGTTTCGTGACAAATTGCAGTTTCCTAACCTTAAGAATTCAAGGCTACGAACTCTCATTAACCAAAGGTAATTCATATACGGATAAATGTATATATGATCCCATTCTATCACCATTGTTTTGGCTTGAAATAACTTGCGGCTTGGCAGGTGTTGTTACCTGGAAAAATATTCTTAAATGATATTTTTGTTTATTAAGTGTTATGTAGAACATTTGCAATTCCAGCATTAATTGATGAGCTTCTATCATGTAATCTGTGTTTGAGCTGTTCCATTATTGAGAGAATCGCAATGAAACTTTTCATCATTTGATATGTCTGTCTCTAAACTATAGGCTTGAAAATCTTGGAGTAGGATATGATCTAATTAGTTTATATATTTGTGGAATGTATCCTGACATTACTACTTCATGTTTTCTTCTCTTTCTTTAATTTATAGAAATATATGGCTTTAGTTGGCATGTATAACATCTGTAAACCTTGGCATGGTTGCAAACAGAGAATTTAGTTTGCTATGTAAATTACAGCTTGAATTGGCAGCACCAACTTTGTAAAAACCCAAGGTCAAACCCAGATATAAAGACTCTTTTTGTTGATCATTCATGTGGACAACCAAATGGTGCTCGGGCTCCATCACCTGCAAACAATCCATTGCTTGGCTCCTTACCAAAAGCTGGAGGGTTTCCTCCATTGGGTGCACATGGGGTGGGTCATCAGCTTGGTTGGTTTTATTTTCTCTCTCTCTCTCTCTCTCTCTCTCCCCTCTAGTGATGCATGCTTATCCTTATGTGGTTGAATTTTTATATTCAGCCATTTCAACCTGCACCAGCACCAGTCCCAGCACCTCTTGCAGGTTGGATGTCCACTCCTTCCACAGTAACTCATTCTGCAGTCTCTGGAGGAGGAGCCATTGGTCTTGGTGCTCCATCAATCCCAGGTAGTACTTTCCTTCAATTTGCTATAGATGCTTCCGCAAACCATCTTATTGTGTTTGTGAGCATACATGGTTCCCTTTTTAATAATATATGCATTTTGGTGCCTTGCATAGCTGCTCTGAAGCATCCACGAACTCCTCCAGCTAACCTTTCCGTAGATTACCCTTCAGGAGATTCTGACCATGTTGCTAAAAGAGTAAGGCCCATGGGGATTTCTGATGAGGTAGTCTGGTTTTCATGTCATTCGTATCATACTCTTTATCATACTCTTTATGCAAATATGAATGTAGCCAGTAACTTCTATACTCCTGTCATTATGTTTATGTTATTCCCTTCCAAACTGCCGTGTTGATTGTCATCTATGCAGGTAAATTTGCCGGTTAATGTGTTGCCAGTATCATTTCCAGGGCATGGTCATGGTCATGGCCATGGTCAAGCTTTTAATGCACCGGATGACTTGCCAAAGGTCGTTGCGCGGACTCTGAATCAGGGATCATCTCCTATGAGCATGGATTTCCATCCTCTTCAACTGACTCTTCTTCTAGGTCTGCTTTATTTTTCAGTCTTTCATTTGGTTGGTTCCGTAGCTTTGGCTTATTTGCTTCCTTGAGCATTAATCTAGATTATACCCTGGTCTGGCTATTGAATATTTTTAATATGTTGCTACAGTTGGCACCAATGTTGGGGACATTGGGCTGTGGGAAGTTGGTTCTAGGGAGCGACTGGTTTTAAGAATCTTCAAAGTTTGGGATCTGAATGCTTGTTCGATGCCTCTTCAGGTTTGTTCTTTATTCTTTTTTATACCTATGGCACTGAATATAATGTGTGCTACATGCTGGATGTGATGTAGAACAGTTGAGAAATATAAACAAGCTGTAGAGGTCTTCTATGGGTTTCTCGAATCCGAAAATAGAAGAACACCTAGAGATCCACTAGGTAAAACAAATAAATCTGTAAAGTTTTGATGTTCTTTTTTTTTTATCAAATGGCAGACCCCAAAACTAATGTTTAGGTGCTTTTAAATAGGCACCAAACCCTAATTGAATCCAATAAAGTAGGAAACTCCAATATTTTCCTAGATAACAATATAATAAGAATAAAAATAACTAAAGAAAATTACTATCTAACTAAACTAAATAAATAATTCTCCATCATGACTGAAATTGAACTGTCTTTTTTTGGGGAAATTTAGGCAGCTTTAGCCAAAGATCCTGGTGTCTCGGTTAACCGTGTAATTTGGAGTCCGGATGGTTCCTTATTTGGTAAGCTAAAATCTATTACACTGCATGGCTGGATTAGGAATATACATAAGATTTTGGGGGTAAAAAGGCACTTACTGATTTCTCATCTCTGTTCAACAACAGGAGTTGCATACTCAAGGCATATTGTACAAATATATTCTTATCATGGGAATGATGAAGTGCGTCAGCATCTGGAGGTACATAACCTCAAGTTACACCAGTATCAAGCTTGTTATTCTTTGTTGCTCGGGTGTTTGATTTTACTTGATATAAAATGACTCAAATTTTCCCTTGTAGATTGATGCTCATGTTGGTGGAGTTAATGATCTTGCATTCTCCACTCCGAATAAGCAACTCTGTGTAATAACCTGTGGTGATGACAAAACCATTAAGGTAGGGTTTAATGTTACTTTTTGGCTTTTAGAATAAAAGGCATCAAGGGTTATTTCTTCAGACATGAAAAGTTGCCCACTGTTCTTTTCTTTTTCCTATTATTAGGTGTGGGATGCTTCCAGTGGTGCAAAAGTGTATACTTTTGAAGGTCATGAGGCTCCTGTTTATTCCATTTGCCCGCATTATAAGGAAAACATTCAGGTGACATGTCCATTTTGTGAACATTATTGTTTATCCTGTAGCATACTTTTGAGTTCATCATGTTTGTTTTCTCCTTCCACCAATCAATCATTTCTGGTCTTCCATGTTGCTTGACTTTCCTTCTGTGCTCAGTTTATATATTCAACAGCACTGGATGGAAAGATAAAAGCATGGTTATATGACAACTTGGGATCTCGAGTTGATTATGAGGCTCCTGGTCGCTGGTGCACAACCATGGCTTACAGTGCTGATGGTACAAGGTCAGCACAATTGACTCATTGCTCAACAATCTCCTTTTTCTCTGTATTTGTGCATGGTTGAAATAATAATAATCTTCCCACTTGTTGTCTTTGGGTTTTCGGATGGAAACTGCAGGCTATTTTCTTGCGGTACAAGTAAAGATGGGGATTCATTTATTGTTGAATGGAATGAAAGTGAAGGTGCTGTGAAAAGAACCTATCTTGGATCTAGAAAACAATCTTGGGGTGTCTTGCAATTTGATACCACAAAGAATCGTTTTTTGGCTGCTGGTGATGATTTCTCCATCAAGTTCTGGGATATGGACAGTGTTCAACTTCTGACAACAATTGATGCTGATGGAGGTCTCCCAGTGAGTTCATTATATGCTAGTAAACTGTAACATATTGTTTTGAGGGCTGTAGTTGCTTATTTTGGCTTTAACAATTCTTAGGCGAGCCCACGTATCCGCTTCAACAAGGATGGCAGTCTTTTGGCTGTTTCTGCGAATGATAATGGGATTAAAATATTGGCAAATACAGATGGCATTAGGTTGTTGCGTACATTTGAAAATCTTTCTTTCGATGCCTCACGAACATCTGAATCCATTGCGAAGGTAACTTTGTCAATGATTAGTGCGTATGTTACATTGCCCTGGTTGTAATTAACTAGTATCTAACAGTGGGTTTCTTGTGCAGCCTGCTGTTAACCCAATCTCAGTTGCAGCGGTGGCGGCAGCAGCAGCTGCTGCAACCAGCACTGGTCTTGCAGACAGGAGTGCCTCTGTGGTTGCCATTGCTGGAATGGTTCGTTGGACATGCTTGTTCATTTACAGTAGCATCCGAATTTTATGCTCAAGTAACTTGCATATTAATTACCCTTCAATCACACAACTCATTATTGTAACATGGTTTCTCTTACTATAAGAGGACTGAACTAGAGACTAGGAGCATGCACTTAGTTTTCCATGATTTTTTTTGAACAATCTTCATTTTCCATGGTAGCACCAAAAGAATCTGTCATAATTTCTAGTAACAAGCAAATTTCTCTTGGTAGAATGGAGATGCCAGGAACTTGGGAGATGTGAAACCTCGATTAACTGAAGAATCCAATGATAAATCAAAGATATGGAAGCTCACTGAAATCAATGAACCATCTCAATGCCGGTCCTTGAGGCTCCCTGAAAACTTGAGAGTAACCAAGGTATGGAAATTTTTCTTTGAGGGCATCTGAAATACTTTCCGGTCAATTATTGTTTTTGTCTTGCTTGGTCAATATCATTGCAATTCTGACAAACTAGGCTGCACTGTTTTCCTTTGGACAATATACTGATGTTACAGGTCTTCTAAATGCTCCACGATTTAATTTATGCCAACTATTGAACATTTTATTAAAGCTTTAAATCACTGAAGCTTCAGAGGCATGATGATCTTATTTGAGATCATATTCCTTTCCATACTCTGACCTTGTTATTCAACTTCACTTTGATTCCTTAATACTCGTATGTTTAACTTTGCAGGATTACCTACCACTGCTATTTTTTGAAATTTAAGCATTTTTTTTGTTAGTAAAATCCTGCTAACAGTTCTTTACTCTTAATTATTTCAAGAAATTTGACAATAATGTAGATATAGATGAAGTTTGACCACAGCCACGTACAGTAAGAGGGTGTAAGAGTTAAAATGTTATGAAATACTACTGGAGGAAAACAACATATTGGGACTACTTCTGAAGATGCATGTGCCAACTTTAGTTACCATAACTCTAGAGTGGCAACTAGTCTCATCATGCTAACTTCATGCCAGTAATGCATTTTGAATATGCTGAACTACATGTAAATTTTTTCCTGTCCCATAAAAATTTATTATGTTATTAGTGGATAGAAATTCCAGATATGTTCAATATATTGCCAACAGTGATGGGATGTCCAAACATAAGAGTGTAAGTTGGCTGTGGCATACATTAACGAGCATCTGTCAGTATTTCTGTGATTTGAAATGGTCATCTTGATTTAAGTATATTGTCCTTTGGAGGGAGTAAAAAAAAAAAAAAAGACCCGGGCATTTATAACTTGTTTTGTTAAACAGTTCATGGAAAGAGGGCTATTTTTTTACCCTTCAAATTAGTAATTTTATTAGGGTGAAATGCAAAACAGTTACAAATAGCTACAACTGAGCATATGACAAGAAGAATTACTGAATTAAGGAGTTACAGAGTGCTTTATCATTATATTTCTAAATGAATCATGCTTAATGGCATCGACAGTGTATGATGGCTATCCATATGTATTCTTGATTGAATTTTTTTATTTATTTGTGGACTGGAATATGATGCTTTATCAAGTTACTCATGAACTCCATCATGACTCCAACTTTTCTTTTTTTTATTCTGTTTCCAACAAGGACATGATCATCAGCTTTTATTATTATTATTATTATTGCAGATATCAAGGTTAATCTATACAAACTCTGGCAATGCTATTTTGGCATTAGCTTCAAATGCAATACACCTATTATGGAAATGGCAACGCAGTGATCGGAATGCTAGTGGCAAGGTAAAAGCACTTGCAAAGCGGCTTTAATCAACCATCTGCACTTCTATTTTACTCAAATTTCTAATATGAGTTCTGTTGTGTATTCAAATTGGTCCTTCATCCTGTAGGCAACTGCAGGTGTGTCACCTCAATTATGGCAACCATCAAGTGGGATTCTGATGACCAATGACAGCACTGACACTAACCCTGAAGAGGCTGTGCCCTGTTTTGCTTTGTCCAAAAATGATTCTTATGTTATGTCAGCATCCGGAGGAAAGATTTCCCTTTTCAATATGATGACATTTAAGGTAATTCAAGGATTGTTGGTTATGATGTGAAGTCATTTTCATTCGACTAATCTCATTTTCTTTTGGTGAGTGCAGACGATGACAACTTTCATGCCACCACCTCCTGCAGCAACCTTTCTTGCTTTTCATCCTCAAGATAACAACATAATTGCTATTGGCATGGATGATTCCACAATTCAAATATATAATGTCCGCGTAGACGAGGTATGATGCTATAGACAGTTATTCCTCCTGTTATTGGTTAGAGCAGTATCAATTGTTATTTACTACTGTTCATTTATTGGTGAAGGTCAAGAGCAAGCTCAAAGGCCACTCTAAAAGAATAACTGGCCTTGCCTTTTCCCATGTGTTGAACATGCTAGTCTCATCAGGAGCAGATGCTCAGGTAATAATTGTCCAATTAGATGTCATGTGTGTTGTCACTGTGCTTTCATGTTTTAGTTTTCTCAATGGGATTTGACTTGTTAGATGCTCAGTCCTTGAGAAATATGCATCAATACTTGATTTTTGAAAATTTCAACATGTTTTAGCATAATTCTGCTTTGCTACTGTTGCAAGTGGGCATGCCAAAGAATTCTTGGTTTGTTCTTCTCTTTTCTATGCAAATGGCAGGCGTATTTACTCCCTGCAGCATCTATTACTTTTTTCTACACAAGATTTTGCATTTCTCTGAACTTCTTTGGTTCAAGTCCATAAAGTATTCCCCAATCTCCCCCCCCCCCCAAATCTTAACTCATTTCCGATGTAACTTGCTCTTTCTTCAGCTTTGTGTATGGAACTCTGATGGATGGGAAAAGCAGAAAGCAAGATTCTTGCAGGTCCCAGCTGGAAGGACACCAACAGCACAATCAGACACTCGTGTACAATTTCATCAGGATCAGATACATTTCCTGGTTGTGCATGAGACTCAGCTTGCCATATATGAAACCACAAAGCTAGAATGTGTAAAGCAGGTACTTTTGTCTCTTAAGTCAACTTTATTGTGGAACTAGCATGTTGTTGTCAGGTACTGAGTTGCTCTTCCTTTTTCCTGATTTAGTGGGTTCTACGTGAATCTTCTGCGCCAATCTCACATGCAGTGTTCTCCTGTGATAGTCATCTGGTATATGCCAGTTTCTTAGATGCAACTGTCTGTGTATTTAGTGCTATGAATCTCAGATTACGTTGTCGTATCAATCCTTGTACGTATCTTTTCCCTAATATCAGGTAATTATCTTGCAGCATTCATTGGTGTAGGTCTTTTTAGATTTATCTCCAGCATTACTCAGTTGACATATGGTGCTATTGTGTTTATGTGGAACAATTCCCTATGTGCAGCTTCCAGCAAGCATTCTAATATACTCTTGCAAATATGTGATAACTTAAATGAATGGTGGCTTGCCTGTTACGTGTTTTTTGATTATCACTTTCTAAGGCATCCAATGGTTCATTTTGTGTTAAGCTTTGGGTTACTTTCTCCTCCACCTATCTCTGAATTCCTTTTCATGGTTCTCCAAGATAATTTATTCCTGCCTTTTTTCGTATGACTTTCTTGGTAGAATGATAGGATCACATTGTTGTATTGTTCTGAGAAGAAGTTAAATGGTCAAAAGAGTCGACCATCTTGGAAAAGTTATGAGCAAATCTTCATATCTGGTGACATCTGTTACTGCACTTTAAAGTGCATTTAAAACTTAAAAAGAAAAACAGATGATCCTTGAACATAAATTGTGATCTCTTGCTCTAATAATAGTAATACCATATAACCAGGAATGAGTTTCCAAATATGCTTAAATGTTTTCGTTCTTGTTGATCTATAATCATTCACAGGATTCTACTTTTACAAGTCAATTCCATTTTATTACTTATTTATGCATCATAAATTCCTAGCCCATAACTAGTTTGCTTTGGACTCTACCTCCTGTTTATGCAATGCACATCCTGATTTTGACAGTTTGCTAGCTGAAGTATAATTCTCTACCTTCTTTATATGTAATAGCCACGTTATTTTGACCCCCATTATTTCATATATGCAGTTCAAATGTCCACCCACTAGTGATCGCTGCACACCCACAAGAACCAAATCAGTTTGCATTGGGACTATCAGATGGTGGGGTTCATGTCTTTGAGCCTCTTGAATCTGAAGGAAAATGGGGCGTGCCTCCACCTGCTGAGAATGGGTCAGCAAGTAGTGTGCCAGCTACTCCTTCAGTTGGACCATCAGGTTCAGATCAAGCTCAGAGATGATCAATGACTGCCAGAGCACAAGTTCTTTTACATGCTTGGCTTGCTGGCCCATTCCTAAATTAGGTTCGTACTCGTTCCGAGACTTACTTTTATTCCATATCCAACCCAACAACCACTGAAAAACATGGCGCATTGAAGCATCTGGACATGACCACTATTTGATTATATTTCAGCTGATTGGTTGAACTCTAAATACAATCTTGCGTGGTGTTACTCGTGGACTTCTATTGATTGATTTGCATTTTCAGTAGTTTACTTTTTACCCCACACTATTCCTTCCTGGCTATAGTTATCTAACATTCCTCGCATTTAATTTGTTATGTGTTTATCCATTGTTATTGACATTAACAACATCAGTTTCTAGATCCGAGAGTTTCTGACTTTGTTCTCATTCTTCATTCTTATTTTCTTGATTTCTTCCTTTGTGCAGTATGAGGTTCAATGATACGTAACCTACTCAAGGAACGAGTTGCAAAAGATGTAGATATAGCATGTTCTGTCTGATACTTCGTGAGGTAAATGCTGTAGTGGTAGTAGTATTAATAGTGATGCCTTTTGACCTTAAGCTAGAAATTTATTCAAGGGTGGGTTTTTTTTTCTTTTCTTTTCTTTTTATAACTCTTGAATAGTCTGTAATATTTTTATTATTTTTTCTTCAAACATTGAAATTTCTTCATTGTTTTGTTTGTCATGGAGAATCTTTTCCTCAACCCAGTCCTTCAACTGTTGATAAGAATCCATGGAGTGGATTCCCAACCATCACTACGACTCACAATATCGGATCATAAAGCCTCACGTTTAAATGAATTATTATCTTCAAAAATCATTCAATCATTCAAGTGTTGAAGCAAGTATTGATACCCAACATGATAACACAAACAAGAATAATCTTCCTGCATCAGCCTACCAACAAATTCAATTTCAATCTTGACATGGGAAATCAAAATTATACAAGAAAGTCCAGGAATACCATTTTTATTTTTATCTAGAGCCATTTTCTCTATTTTTAACAGTTTAGACTATTTTTAACAGTTTAGAGGATCTTGCGAACCTCTACCATTTATAAACATAGAAAAATATATATAGGATGCTAAACATGGAAAAATGAACAGAGGAAGACAAACTAATGTGGTTAGCTCACGAATAGTAAGGACTTATTACATGTTTTAAATGGACCAATCACAAGGTTCAAAGCAAAGGCATTGAAAAAACATTAAATGACTTATTACATGTTTTAAATGGACCAATCACAAGGTCCAAAGCAAAGGATTGAAAAACATTAAATGAGTTGGTCGTGCAAGTTTCAATCAAGGCTGAACTTGGAGATCCATTAAAGCATCAAGAAGAGGTATTAGTACATTTAATACATGTATAATAGGGGCCTACTCTACCTTTATTTTGGTCATGAAGTTTCGACAACAATGCTGTCAATTTTGTATCAGTTTCGACCAGTCTTGTTATATGATGTTTCCATGTGTTTTGTGGATTTCTAACTAGTTTTAGATTTCTTATTATGTGTGGGATCATTAATTATTTCCTTTAAAATATTGCAGTAAAGTTTTCTTGGGATGCAAGGAGAATAATTCAACAACTTAATTGTGTTTCATAGTATTGGAATTTGAAAGGATACTAAGAGGTGACAATGAGGAGCATTAAAGGCAACATCATTTTCCTTCTAAAAAAAAATAAATACAAAGTTGAGATTAGAATCCTATTCTAACTTGAAAA
>Ga0325405_1006598_pt1 | contig 11717 bp, 10 predicted proteins | sample PopdelMetagenome_21_FD_205663 | JGI IMG/M metagenome (GOLD analysis project Ga0325405, IMG submission 205663) | Populus deltoides microbial communities from Bellville, Georgia, United States - Xylem-Control-R2 | ecosystem: Host-associated > Plants > Phyllosphere > Stem > Wood/Secondary xylem...
GTTTTAGGCCTATGTCTTAGCTTTCTAGCCATATAAACCAAATTGAAATCCAAGATCTACAACTCCAGATATGACCTAATGACTTAACAGTGTTTCAGTTTGGACTGAACCAACATCTCTTTTCTAAACTTAACTCTCTCTTTGTCTTCTCAATTTCAGTAGTTCAACTCATCAATCAATCCTTTAATTTATGTGATAGGCCTGCATTTAAGATGAACATTTACTATATATTAAATGTATCTTGTAGTATCAGACTTGTTATTATAAAACATGCTTTAGTTAATGAGTTATTGATACTTCAAGTGCAAAATCATGATATAAAACCTTGATAAAAATGCACTTTTAAGTACCAATCAAAACCTTTATTCTTCAATAATCTAAGGTAAGGGACTAGTAAAGCTATAGAAAATATACTATTACCTCAAAGCATTTTACTTAACACAAGTTGCATTGTTAATTGTCTTTTATTCCTAATTGTTTGTTGTGCCTATTTTACCGATGATCTATGTGCATGGGTCTACTGCGATGAGTTAAATCTAATATTTTTGTCACTCCTAGTTTGTTTGGTGAATTGACATATCAATAACTATTTACTCTTGATCACAACATGTGATTATTAATAGTCTATCAAATCATGTCAGTAAATAATTGAGTGGGCCTATGTTGGCCCTCATTGAACATAGCCCAAATCCTAAAATTATTTTTCCTTACTATAAAAACAAATGTAGATATACTAAAACAACATCAATAATTAACAAGACATGTATAAATTAAAAATAGATGTAAGGATGTATGTTTTTTTTTTTTGAGATGGGCTTGGCCTAAAATGCAAGATTTGATACATTTTTTTTATTACATGAGCATGAAATAAGAGCAAACAATTATTAATAGTGATGCTAAATTCTAAACCCTAAATCCTACTATCATGCTAGGTATAACACTACGCCATTAAACAGTTTTACCGACGGATTTAATCCGTCGGTATAAGGAACAAAAACTGTCGGTAAAATTATTACCGACGGTATCTCTGACGGATTTATTCCGTCGAAGAAACGAGCGTCGGTAATTTCTCATTCCGTCGCAATTTCTGTCGGTAATTAAAAAAATACCGACGGTATTACAGACGGCTCAGCTCGCCAAAATAAAAATTCCCACCACCAAGTTACCGACGGAATATTTCCGTCTATAAAATTCAACGGTAATTACCGGCGGATATTCCATCGGTGATTGTAATGGTATTACCAACGGAAATATTCCGTCGGTAAAAGTCATGATAAATCAATCGAAAATTTCCGTCGGTGATTGTGGCACGACCGTAAATATTATAAACGATACTAAAATACCGATGGACACATTCCCTCTGTCAATCCGTCGATATTAATTTCAAATATTAAAAAAAATTATTTATTAACAGTTAAAAAACTTAATAACCAAATAAATTTGCATTAGACATTAAAAATGTAAAATTAATGTTAAATAATATTCATCAAAATATTCATTCAAATTTAATGTTTTAAAAAAACAAAATTAAACTAATTCAAATAGCGACGGAGCTGGAGGAGGAGGAGACTAGTTATTGCCGAGACCGTACGGCCAAAAAGAAGCAGCACATGGATCATCACCCATCTTTGATCTAATCTCCATGACCATTTGATGGAGCTGAGCATAATCCGTCAAGAGGCGTTCATATTGTTGTTTCAAGGCTAAAAACTCCTCTGACTGGGTGCTCGATACTAATGGAGAGCTCCCAATGGTTGAGACACTACAGGCTGACCGTAGTGTTGGAGAGCCCGTAGACTCGATTTTTTTATTGGGTCCACCAGACGTTCCGACCTCTATCTACAAATCCAGATCGAAATCTGGTTGGGTCAAAGGATCGTCCCCATATCTCTCTCTCAATTGACTATTATAGGTCTCCTGAATTTTTTTTTTAAAAAATCATCATATTCAATTCAAGAAAATAATAACTTACGAAATAAAATTATTGATCGAACATACCACAAAACGCTGAGCACAATTGTCCACGTACTGCTGCACCCCTTTTTGGCGGTCTTGACTCCGCACGTACGTCTCTACAAATAGCTCCATTGGACTCGGCTCACGTCCAAGAGACGTAGCCTGTAAGGAAAAAAAAAAGATTACAAGTTAAATATATTTATAAGCAACAACAAATTAATTAACGATAGATTTTGATTTAAATTAATCTTACCATCCGCTTCGCATGTGCGCTGAACGGGATAGAGCCGTCGGTGTGCGTGGTCACCGAACCATGAATTTGCTGGTTCCGGTTGACGGCTCCGGATTGTGAGTGCCGTGAGAACCGCTCAGATGTCACGTGCTCAATATATGCCGCCCATATATCTCCCGAGATGAATGGCGGTTTAAATTCCCGCCAAACCGCCACCTCATTCCAGCCTTCAAGACCGTTGTCCCTCACATATCTTTTCGGCTTTTTTTGGGTGTCATACCAAAAATCACGCAACCTACATCTATAGTAACTAATTAGAATTTAGAACATAAAATTATAAATAAAAAATAAATATTATTTTCGATGTTACTTAGTTGTTGCGTGATTCTCCCATACTCTCCCGACAACATTGTTGTCCGCGCTATCCCACTCAAATTTATTCTGTATATATAAATAATTCATTAAAAATAAAAATAGTACAAGATATAAAATTACAAAAATTGTTTATTAAAAATAAACTGGAAATTAAAAATTAACACTTACATAAAATCACCGAAACCAGGCATCGATATTAGGTCTCCACTCAGGATGTCTGGAGACCTGACTCCATTGAAACAATGGAATCTCCATCGATGATTTCAACGCCAATGTAATTGTCCTGGCAGCCTCAATGTTTGTGAACCTGAAATTAAATAATAAAAAATTAATTAGTTGTTCATAAATTATGTTATAAGTATTAAAAAAAAACTAAAACCTAAACAAACTTACATTGAGAGGTCATCCTTCCATTGTGCTTGGTACTTGCAGGTGAATTGACCCCGCTGTGAAGGCACATCGCTTCTGCGCTATGAAACCGCTGTAGAAGAGGAAGCATCACACGGTGGCGCAGATGCATCGCCGTGATCAGCACCTAAGGAGATGTCCTCCTCACTGCTAAAAGAACTATGTGCAACCGTCTGCTGACGACGTCCTGTAGATTTCATTTGGCGCATCTACACAAATGTATATGAATTATTACATAAATTAACTTTGATTATTTAAAAAAAAATATCGGCAACACCTCCCCTATACTAAAGACTACCCACAGTTTTCAAACCTGCAATATTTACAATAACCACAATCCATATAATCTCTATCAACATCATATATACAACCTAATATCATTAGGAATTCAATCATTAATAAAAATTCGGCAGCACCTCCTCTATATTGGAGACTACCCACAGTTTTCAAACCTGTAATCTTTACAATAACCACAATCCATATAATCTCCATCAACATCATATATACAACCTAATATCTATACCAATTCAATCATTAAAAAAAATTCGACAACACCTTCCTTATAGTAGAGACTACCCATAGTTTTCATACCTACAAATATTGATAATTACACAAATATTGCAAAATCAACTATATACAACCTAACATCTATAGAAATTCAACGTCTATATATTTTCAACTATCATCAATACAAATTTATAAATAACAATTAAAATTAATCAAAATAAGAAACAACATAACTAATATCCTAAAATTAATATCCTAAAATACAAACAATAATATCCTAAAATTAATATAAACTAATTAAATTTAATTCTATGTATCAATTCACATTTATAACATAAATTCAACAATAACAATTATTCCAATACAAACAATAATATCCTAAAATTAATATAAACTAATTAAATTTAATTCTATATATCAATTCACATTTATAACATAAATTCAACAATAACAATTATTCTAATACAAATAATAATATCCTAAAATTAATATAAACTAATTAAATTTAATTCTATATTTCAATTCATATTTATAACATAAATTCAACAGCAACAATTATTCTAATGCAAACAATAATATCCTAAAATTAATATAAACTAATTAAATTTAATTCTATATTTCAATAACACTAAACAAAACATCCTAAATATAAAACAAACAATACACAAAACTAAAAAAACAATACATTAATTCAAAACAAATTTTGGAATAAAAAATGCTTACCTTAATAGTGTGTTGATTTTTAGATTTTATCTATAAACAATATACAAAACAAAGAACATCAAAAAAAGAATGATAATTAAAATAAAAAAATACAAAGATAAAGAAAAACCATTACATACCTTTTAATATGTTGAAAACTACCACCAAAACAATCAAAACTCTTCCAAAAATTAAACTCAAATGGAGAGGAGAAGAAATAGAGACGAGAGCCAAGAGAAAAAATGAAATGGGGGGAGGGGGGGAGGGTTTTATATGCCAATATTTCCGTCGGCATAACCGACGGACATTAATTGTTGTCGGTGGCATTAATTTCAATCGGTAATTCCGACGGAAATAAATTGAAATGCGCACCAAAAATTTCAAAAATACCGTCTTTTTTTTATCCTTCGGTAATTCCGACGGAAATTACCGTCGCAAATTGTGCCGCCGACAATGCTGTTGGTAATAGTGCTTCTAACAGGCGTGCACTTCGGGATGTGTGATTTCCATCGGTGAGTCCATCGATGATGCCATCAAAAATTATGGCACAAACCCGTAATTGTTTTCCAACTCTCTATGAGATACCGATGGAAATATTTCGTCGGTGTTTCCGTCAAAAAGTTTCCCAATCCGTCGGTGATGCCGTCGGAAAGTGTGGCACAAGCCTGTAATTTTTTTCCAACTCTCTGTGAAATACCGATGACAATAATCCATGTGGGAATCCGTCGGTGAAATAGTCAATATTTATATAGCTTCTACATGTATTTTTATTTATCCTCCTGCACACTTAGATCACACATAGCACAATACACAGGAGCTGACAATTAAAAAAGAATAAATATTTCATGTTCCAAAATATTATGTTATAAAAATAAGGTTTTACAGCATGTTTAGTCAGAATTTTCATCTTCGTCCTCAATTGAATTGTTATCATCCGCTTCCTTCAATGTGGTTATCATCTTCTTTATCAACATTCTGTACTGCACTAGTAGAGCTCAAAATGACATTCAACTCCTCTGCGTCAACATCAACAAGACTATCGTCGAAAACATGAAAATTCAAATTTTCATGTAAGTCAATCAAAGGAGCAACTCGGTATGGCTCAACCAACTCACTAGCTTGAAAGACTTCATTTATCACACTTGTGTCTTCATTCTCATCCTGAACAACCTCGACACAACCCCTGGGTTTTGTTTTTAAAACAGATAACCAATCAATTCTTGATCGATCCTTTCTAAAGGAAGGGGTGTATGTGTAATAAATTTGTTGGCATTGCTTTGCGAAAACAAAGACGTCGTTTACGTTGCGGTGTCTAGCTTTTTGAGTTGATTTCAACGAGACCATAATGAGGATCTACTCTGATTCCTCTGTCAGTTGTGTCATACCAATAGCATTTGAATAAAAACACTCTATTCTACTCGCTATGATATTGCAGTTCGACGACTTCTTCCAATCTACCTTAGTAGTCAACTTCAAACTCACTAAAAGTCGATCCCTTAATTCAAACACCGTTGTTGTATGTCTTTCTTCCATGCCCATATTCTTTAGTATGAAAGATATATCCATTGACAAAATACCCGTTATAGCACTTGACTTTTCTTTCAGGGTTCAGGCTTAGTAAAGACAGTGAAATAGCAGCACTAACTCTCATTTGATAAACCTTGTATATTAAATATAACAACAATCAATAAATGGATATTATGTAATATATATTTACGTACAGTGAATTAAATTGCAAGAGATTATGAGTTTGTGATAGGACTTACATGTGTTCTAAACCATGTGGCAAATTGTTCATCTTGTAATTGAAAGATCTGGGAGTCGGCCAGCTGTGAGTTATTGGACAGTAAGTATCGTTGATGTTGCCTGCAAGGTTGTTTCAAATTATATGAGTTTATGGTATCACAAAACATAAATAATACACTCTTGACAAAGTTTATGTCGAACATCTACTTACTTAATAAAAGGTCTCAGCTCATCACAGTTAAATAGGATATAATTGTGTACTTCTTTAAATTCTATTTCAGACAAATATCTTCCCCTCACAACATTTTTAGGTGGGGGTCGTCCAGGATTAGAGAATATTGACAAGTTCCCACTTGAAAGCACTTCACAACCATCATCATGCCGTGGAACACGGTTAATCCTTATTCTCAAATAAGGTTCGAAATAGTATGAGATAAATGTTTAGATCTCCTCAACAATATAGGCCTCATATATTGACACCTCAACATACGCCTTGTTCTTAACCTTTTTTTTAAGATTGAACAAGTACCTGCATATATATATATATATATATATATAATTAATCAAAAATCATAAACCAAAAAAAACATTTAATTATGAATTATATAGCAACTGTAACATCTAACCTCTCGAATGGATACATCCATCTGTATTGGACCAGTCCTCCAACTTTTGCCTCAAACGGTAAATGTACGAGTAGATGCTCTATTGAGTCAAAAAATGATGGAGGGAATATCATCTCAAGTTTGCATATTGTCTCCATGATATTCTTTTCAAGCCTCTCAATGTGATCAACATTCAACTTGCTGGAGCATATATCTTTGAAAAAGTAACTGATCTCCGTTAGTGCATCCTATATCCCCTTTGGCAACAAATCATGAAAAGCTAATGGAATGAGTGTTTGCATAAACACATGGCAGTCATGACTCTTCATTCCATATAATCTGCATTCCTCGGTATTAACCAGCCTTGATATGTTCGAGGCATGTCCATCGGGGAAACACAGACTCTTAAGCCATTTGTAGACTAGTAGTTGTGCGTTTTTCTCTAACACGAAGCTTGCTCTTGGTTTTGCGACCCGTGACCCATTACAAACCAACTCCATATTTTTACGATTACAGAACAATGCTACATCCAATCTAGCTTTGATGTTGTCCTTTGTCTTCCCCTTCACATCCATGACGGTGTTGAAAATGTTCTCAAACACGTTCTTTTCAATATGCATTACGTCAAGGTTATGATGGAGAAGATTGGTCTTCCAATAAGGAAGCTCCCAAAATATACTTCGCTTCACCCAGTTATGGGTCAAATCAAAACCAGGAAACTTCTGTTTACCTGATTGGAGACCAAACACAATGTCACCATACTCTAAAGCAACATTAAGCAATTCTTCATCGGAAAGATGCAGGGGTGCAACATCTTTTTTAACTCTGCCAACAAAGAAATCCTTCTTGTTCTTTCTGTACCTGTGATTCAGCGGCAAGAAGTGATGGTGACAGTCAAAAAAAGAAGCTTTACCCCCGTTTGTTAGCATGAATGCCTTGTTGTTCTCCATACAGTATGGACATACTAGCTTTCCATGCGTGCTCCAACCAGAAACCATTCCATAAGCTGGGAAATCATTGATAGTCCACATCAAAGCTGCTCTCATAACAAAATTATGTTTCCTCGAGATGTCATAAGTCAAAGCTCTAGAGGACCACAACTGCGTCAACTCATCAATCAATGGACGAAGACAAACATCTATATTCCGACCTGGACTGCCTGGACTTGGTATGAACATAGATAGAAACATGAACTCTGGCCTCATACACATCCCGGTGGCAAGTTATAAACTGTCAGTATGACCGGCCAACAAGAATAAGGAGCAGCAAATGACCTGAATGGGTTGAATCCGTCTATACACAACCCAAGATGCATGTTCTTTGATTCAGCTGAAAAGTGAGGATGCACACTGTTAAAGTGTTTCCAGGCTTCACCATCACTCCATTAACCGCATGATGTGATTGGTGTCATGTCATGTGCTCAGCAGTCCTTGGTGACATGAATAACCTCTGCAATTTAAGTGTGATTGGGAAGTATCTAAATTTTTTATATGCCACGAGAGTTGTCGCACTCGACATCGCGGCGGCCCTAAAAAATAATCTCTTGAATTATGGAAAAAGAACAGATTTTTGGCATCTTGTTCTTTTAGGAAAAAGGTCTTGTTTAAGGAGTCGCCACCTAGTATTATGGTCACTAGGAACCCTAACTGGTCAACAGAGATTCTATGGCTCGGGATTGGTTACGTAAAAGGGAAGATATTATCACCCCTTAAACGTTCTGCCTAAGGCAAACTGATTGCTATTCCTGACTCTGGCGCTAGTGAATATTCAATTACGAATAATTCCAACTCTGGCGTTGGTAAATATTACGTAGCTATAAAATAAATTTGGATCAATATTCTTATTCCTGACTCTGGCATCAGTGAATAAACAAGTAAAATAAATTTATTTTTACACATGCACATATTTTTTTATTTTTTTAGCTAAATAAAATAAAATATAGTGAATAAAAATAATATAAATTTAAACCGATATTTTTATTCCTAACTCTGGCGTCAGTGAATAAACCAATAAATTTATGTTATTTTTATTCATGCATACACATCTTTTTTTTTTACTTTTTCTATTTTTCTGTTTTTTATTCTTTATTTTTTATTTGTTTTTAATTTAAGTTGCATGGTAAAAAAAAAAAAGGTTGGGTCACTGGTCCAAACCAGTGACCCGGCTGCCACTGTTGCATGCGTGAATCACTCACGCATGCATGCAAACGGTAATTAATTTACCAAAAGAAAGAAAGCTGAAGAACTTACCTGGCAAGGCTGAGGGAGACGGTGCCCACGATTGGCTATTCAGCTTGGGCGGAGAAGAAACCTCTCACGACTGAGGAACCGGTGAATGCTGGCCTCAGGAGCATGATGCATGGGGGGGATGAGGGTTACTTGTTGGCCAGACACTCTCCCCTGTTTCTTCTTATTTTCACTGGTTCTCCTTGCTCTGGTTTTCTCCTTCATGTCCCTGCTGTTCTGAGATGAGACAGCTGCTTCAATGGTGGACTGCTAGATGTTCACCGTATGGAAGAGCTGTTGGGGCTGGTGTAGCTGCGGGGTCAAGATAAAGATGAAGGTGACGACCGGTTAGCTCTGGACGGACGATGTCTTCTCCCTCCTGGTTTCTTGTCTGTCAGTCCTCTCTTTCCCGGTCTCTCTCTCTCTTCTCCTTCTTCGTCTGTTCCTGGAATCTGCTGCTCGCAAAGGAAGACGGCGGTGTGGAAGGGTTGTTCCACCAACACCGCTTCCTCTCCTCTGTTTTAGCTTTCTTTTAGTCAGCCCCCAGTCTTTTTCGTCCTCCCCCGGTTCTGCTCTCTCTTTTTTTAGTTCTTCCCCCAGTTTTTTTCTTCGTGTTCCTCCTTCCTCTCTGTTCTGCTGCACTGCTATTGCTAAGATGCTGCGTTGATGGAGCAGATTCTCCACTGCTACTTCTGACAGGAATCGATAGGCACCAAAGAGCATGGTGCAGAGAACATTGCGTTCATTACTGCAACATGTTGTTCAGGCCCATCCGGAGATCCAGAGGAGCCTGAGAGCAACGAGGACTTGATCACTCTTTGGGACTGCTCTTCCCCTGGTTTTTCTTCTTTGATCATAAAATCCTCCCCTCGCACCAGTCTTAGGTGGATAGAGGGGAGATCTTGGGTGGAGGCCTGGCGGCTCCCTTCTTGATCGTCTTCCCCTTTTTTTTACCCCTTTTTTTCTTCGTTCATTCCCCTCTCCTCCAGTTATTCCCCTCTCTCTGTCTCTTTCCCCCCCACGTTTTTGTCCCCTGGGTCTCCTTTGTTAATGCCTCTACGCTGAAACATAAACATTGTCTGTAACTGTCGAAACGGAAGCTGAAATGGGCAGTGAACAGTTTGTCCAAGAAACGGCTCCGTTTTCAATTCAAATTGCTATTTTTGATGTGTTTCTTGAAGTTTTGAACTTTTTGTAAGTAAACCCCTGGGTAGACTTTAATAGGACCCCTGCATTTCATCGCATTTTAAGAAACAGTCCTTGGTTTCAGAATGTATCAATTCAGTCCTTAATTGACTCTTCAAACTTTGGTATTTCTTTAATTAAGTCCCTGATTTCATTAATTAAATTAATTCCAAGTTCAATTAAGTCTCAAAACTTATCAATTTTTTCAATTAAGCCCTTGATTTGATTAATTAAACTAGTCAAGAGTTTAATTAAATCTTTAAACTTTCAATCATGTTGCCCTTAACCCAAATTTTAATTTATTTCATTTTTATTTGTTTTTCATCATCATTTTTCATTTTTTTATTATCATTTTTCAGTAAATAAAAAAAATAAAAGGGTCAAAAATTGGGTTATGACAAGAGTCTTTACTCTTCCAGTTCTGGGTTTGTAACGGGAATGCCCGCATGTCATGCACTCGGTCATTTCAGCATTTTCAAAATAGTATAACATGCAGAAGTTAGAGCACATGTCAATTTTCTGGTATCCTAAACTGAGGGGTTTCATCATGGACTTGGCAGCATAGAAGTTCTCTTTCAGCCTGTTCCCCTCAGGTAAAATGCTTCTCGTCCATTCGATAATCTTGTCATAACCGGCCTCACTCAACCCGTGATCTGACTTGATGGTGAACACCTGTGCTACGACCGATAATTTACTGTGGTTCGTACAACCATCCTATAATGGCCCGTCAGAATCTCTCAACATATTAAAAAACCTTGTTGCATATGCATTAGGTTCTTCTTCTACGTTTGGAAATTTACTGGCATTACCTTCACTCATTCTCATTGCATCCATAACCATATTCCTGTAAGGATTACTATTCTCATTTCCAACTTCATGCATGTTGCTAGCACTAGAAGTTGACTCGACCATCCTTTCAACCATGCTCTTATTAGGAACAAATAGTTCTCCGTGTGCATACCAACACAGGTAGTCTTGCATGAACCCTTTGGTTAGAAGATGCATCGTTACAACATCTTGATGCAAAAACTTTAAATTTTTACACTTCCTGCATGGACACCTAATACCGCCATCAGTAAAATTTCTCAAGATAGATGTTGCGAAATTAATAAAATCCTGAACACCGTTACAATAATCCATCCTCCGCAATCCTTGGGGTGAGTCTCGATACATCCATGAACGATCATCCATGACTTCTATTGAATCTCTATAAAACATAAAAAAAATATTAGTTTCCTATGTTAAATATTCACTATCAATTATCCAACAAACTAAAAAAACACTTATTTAAATATTCATGATCAATTATCAACTATCAACGTTCATACATACAAATTTATACATATATAAATTTACGAAAATAACAACTTCGCAATAGAATTGATAACAATTAAAACAGGCCAGTTAAATAAGCTATTATTTATTTCATCACAACACATATAATTCGGTGTAATTCAAACAAAATTTCAACAATTTACAAACAAATATAATTTGATAAAATCTAAAACAAACTATAACAACTACAAAATTATACATTCATACAACAAGTTTCTTTAACAAAATACATATACTAAAAAAACAATAAAATTCACATTTAAAAGTTAAAACTAAAAAGGATAGATTTACTTACAAAAAATGATAAAATCCATAAGAATTAACGGATGTTGTGACCACGTACAAAAGTATAAGAAACTTGAGTGCTAGCTTGTGTAGAGAAGAGGAGAGAGTTGGGATGGGTGGTTGGCTGCAGCTTGGGAGGGGAGAGGTGGGATAGGG
>Ga0325405_1006599_pt1 | contig 11716 bp, 5 predicted proteins | sample PopdelMetagenome_21_FD_205663 | JGI IMG/M metagenome (GOLD analysis project Ga0325405, IMG submission 205663) | Populus deltoides microbial communities from Bellville, Georgia, United States - Xylem-Control-R2 | ecosystem: Host-associated > Plants > Phyllosphere > Stem > Wood/Secondary xylem...
CAACAACAACAACAAAAAACCCTGCTCCTATTCCTGGAACAATGGTAGAAGGTTACCATCTGAAACAATAGTTTTTCTGCGAGCTGCTAAAGATCAATTGTACATTGTTAAATGTTAATTTTCAATTTTGATCGGAAAGGTTGCATTGCATTGAATATCATAGCATATACGGAGCTCATGACCAACGATTAAGGTACCTATAATTTGTGTGTGGTGTGCACGTATTATGAGACAACATATACAAATTCGATCATCGATTAAAATATATGCATCTCAACGTGGGATTGACAACATTCTGTGACATAGGATGACAAGTATCCACAATGTACAATAAAAAGGGAACAAAGGGATTGTGAACAGAACAAAAGATCAATGAAAATGCCATAACAAAAAGAAACTCAAATGAAGAAACACATTGAAGAGATTGCAGACCAACCAGCAGAATCTCAAAATTGCATTAACAAAAGAAACATGTTATTGGTTATGATTGCATCTGGCTTGAGATGGAAGGGAAAATGGTATTTCATTGCATAATCTGCAAAGAGAGAAACTGTATAAATAAATAAATAAAATGGTGGTGGTGGTGGTGGTGGTGGTTACAAAGTTAAAATGTAAAAACGAAAGCAAATGAGAATGAGTTGGATTTTATATGGACCACCACTCATCATCATCATCATAGCGGGAGTGGATTTTGTTGTTAGTCTTTATTTGAATATTTTAGTATTGATTTTTCAAGATTCAGAGGGTTTTGTGGAAACAAATTCCCATAAATAAAGCAAAAATAAAAGAAAATAAAATAAAAGGAACACCCAAGTACCATATTCTATTCTAGCTAGCTCTTCAAGCTTTGTAACTACTAAAGTACGTGGGGAGAGGAAATAAAAAGAAGGGGAAACGGTCATAGCTATGAATAAGGGGTGGATATCCGTTTAATCCTCCTTGTTGTTTTGTGAAAAATAGGGAAAATAGAGGTCCTTTTTCATTTCACATCCTCTCTGCCCACCACTACTCTCCAGCTCTGCATTCTAGTTGAGATTTGCTGTTATATCGTCATTGCCTCATTGGCAACGTATGCACAAGTAAACAAAAATGCAGCTTTGCTAAAAAAAAATGTCAACATTGTTTATTTCATAAGTTGAAGTGCGCTCTTTGCCAATATCGAGGGGGGAAAAGATTTTAGTACATTACAAATCGAAAAATATAATGAAATTGCTTCCCTCTAAGAAATAATGTGTCGTGAATGCCAAGTTCACGTGTGGATTTGCAACAACAGAACACGGTTTATTATTCGTTAACCTAATCATAGCCTGCAGCACAAGCTGTAGCTCACATCACCCGGCAAGTTTTATGACCCCCACCACAGTTTACATCTGCGTGTAGGATATTCACCGGTTGCGATCCATGAGGAGCATAGTGATTTGGTGGTGTTGCGCCGTAAGGACCATGGTTGTATGTTGGCATGGGACCAGTAGGATCACAGTTGGGTGGCAGTAGAGGCCTTTGAGCCTTCTCCTCACCCCATCTATTGCCGCCACAGCTGAACTCAAAAGCGTGGCAACAAGGAGGTACATTTTTCGTTGCGGGATCACATCCACCACTACCGTTACCAAAGGGAGCAGGACCTCTGCTGCAGCCCGCACCACCGATATTACCATATTGGCCTTGACCAAATGTATTCATAGGTGGTGGGTTGTGCCCATTCATAGCTCCATTATTCCCTTTAGGCTCGTGCAAATTGTTTGTATTGATGTCTGTGGCATGATCAATATGACTGATAACACCGTTGTCACTGAAGGTCATCTTTATGTTGTTGGTTTGGTTTAGCTCCAAAAGTTTCAACCGTTTATTCTCCGTGAATTTTTGCAGTTGAGCCAGCTGATCCAGATCGATTCCATTTTGTTGAGCATCAAAAAGTGCATCTTGAACTCTCTTACCTCTGTTATCAGCATTGTTTTGGTTCATCAAGAGAGGTCTTGGTTCCCATAGAAGATGTGCTTTCTTCCCAATCTTTGCAAACTCTTCTATAAGTACATGAGGGTCTACTGTACTTGAGACTGTCACCTTCCCCTCATTCGCATCTATGTGGATGGAGTGCACACCTAGCAAATGAAAAAAAGGAAAAACATAACAAATTCGATGCATAGCAGTTCAATCTTTTGGTTTCTTCGTATACATGACTAGAAGAAGGTTGTGCAGCATAATAGACCAGTAAAAAAGATACCTTGAGTTTTCTGCAATTGTTTCCTGATCTTCTTGTGGCAATTTCCACATGCAAAATTCATTTTCAGGACACATGTCTGCAGCCGTATTTGAAACATGTATACTTAACAACAAAAAGAAAAGGAAAAAAATAAAAAGTTGCAATCTGAGCACATTTCATTGGACATTCTTTGTAATACCTGAGGAGCAACTGAAGGAGCAAACGGCTCACGTTCCATAGGAAATTTTCTGCAGTCCTTAACAGACAAAAGTTGCGAGTTAGTTACTTGTCCCGTCGCCCCCGGAGAGTGCGTTTTATTCTTTGTTCGGAAGGCTGATGTAGATGCCTTGAAAAACCAGGGGGGACGCAGTGACATTTATTTGCATATAAATATCTTTATTTAAATGTAGAAATAAAAACAGAATCAGTGTCATGCGAGTGATTATGGTGCAGCTATATGCGTTCATGATGCTGGATTGCTCAAATATTGTAGCGCAGACATGTAACACGTTAACTAATCAGATACGTTTGAAATAAAAAATAAAAAAATCCTCTAAATTTTTCTATGAAGCTAATGCCTTCAGCCAAATCTTTCATAAGAATGGTGAAAGCCTTCAATGATAATTTTTCATGCCTGGAAAGTTGGACAACGTTCAACTCTTTTATTAGTTTCTCGCGAATCAAATTCCAGCAAGATCATGCCATTATCATGCAACCAATGTTCCGGATTTGTTAAGAAATCTACAACAGTCAAACGGATTTAATCCATTAATAACGAAGTATAATTTCCAAAATCAATTGATGATACCAGAATTAATGAATTTTTAAGGTGTGATAACAAAGAAGATATTAGCTGATGATTTCATTTAATAAGTTGAAGGGCACCCAGGGCAAACTTCAGGAGAAAATAAGTGTGTAGTGAAAAGGCACCATACAAGTTTTCAAATCCAAACTTTTAATTGAAATACAAAGGAAATATGCAATTCAATAATTGTCATTTATTTTCTCATACATGCACAACGGAATCCAACAACAAATCTAAACCAGTACAGAGCCTTCCATCACAGTAACAGCTTTCCCCCGCAGCAACACTCTCTGGTTCTGCTCATCTACGTGGATGTCCAGTATCCCACTCCTAGGAGATGCCTGAAGAAGATAAACAACGTAAGCAATATATGATTTTCTAAGACTACTATCTTTGAGAGGGGAAGGGGAGGGACTACCTGATATGCCATAAAATCACACTTTCCAAGTTTCTTGCTCCAATAAGGTGCTAACGCACAATGTGCACTCCCACAAACAGGATCCTGAAGAATTCACACTTGTAACGTGAGGAAGTATTCACAGATATAATTTTATTTAGCGACAGTGCACAAAGTTTCACCGTCTATTTTCAGTTACTGAAAATTCAGTTTTTCTAGACCAACAACATTCAGCAATGAAGGGATTCAGCAAAAGAAGACAAATCAGGTGGGTTTATCCATTAAGGTATCAAAATTGATGCTGGTCAGGTAACCTCGATTCAGGAAAGTCTTTAAGTTGGTAAAGCATACAAAGCGGATGAAAGAATTTAGCTGTCAGCATCCTTAACATTTTGGCCATCATGTTCTATTCAATTTGCAGGTATGATACTCATCAGATTTGGTGAAGGCCTGATATTTAATGTCAGGAACTTCTTTCAATTACTTCAATCAATTAGGAATATCTTTACTGCAATGGAAGGTATTTAGAATTAGAAGTCTGAAGAGCATTCTGATGAATGAGACAAAATGCCAGTAAAATTACCTCATTAATCCCAAGTTTTGGGCAGAAGAAACGGCTATAAAAATCAAATCCAGACTCTGGTGGAGCAACTCCAGAAACAATTACCCCCCTTCCAGGACATTTAAGTATCTCGTCAAATTCTGGATTTATTTCTGCAACATCTTTACCAGACGGCAAGACAACCTGCAAAAGGACAAGCTATTATTTTTGGTACACGAATGAACTCAACATTCAACCGAATACATATGGCATCATATCCGGATACAAAAAACGACATACATGGAAGGTTCGAGCAATTCATGCTAACAAAACATTACTCTTTTAAAGTAAGGTCAGTGCTTAGTTGCAAATTTATGTGAGAAAATAACAAATAAGAGTTGCAAACGGAAGTATAAAATTGTAAATAACAAAACATTAAATAGAAAGGTAATTGGAGGTATTACGAAGAGGTCACCGAAGGTTGTAGTCTTCTTGAGATCAATTATTGGAGCAGAATTCAGTGCCTTAGAAATCGACACAGCGTCGATGGAGAACTCCGTCGTTGGGACAATTGGTAAATCTAATTCAATGAGAAAGCTCTCTTTTGCTTCACCATTTGAGACACTCTCAGGGTTGATACTTTCAGGAACTTTCTTAGCAGTTAGGATCCCAGATAGCGTGTCAAATTCAATAATGTCAGAATTGACCAAGCCATTTGAAAATAGTGTGTGTGAAGCAGCTAATGTGGCATGGCCACAAAGCTTAACCTGTGAATGGGGAAAGGATAATAATTCAGAATCCCTCTTTATTATAAATCATCCACCTCAAAATACAAACAGGAAGACTTGCATTTGCAATACAGTACAATACAGTTAGTAAAATTGTAGCTAAAAATTGTTGTTTGTTGAAGGGCCATTAAAAAGTAATGAACTTGGTAGAATCTTCCATGTAAATGAATGAAACCATCGAATTGGCCAAAAATATTCAAAACCACGCCACCCGATTGATCCAGGAGTAGTTTACACTCACTAACGACAATAAAAATTAATCACCCACAAAAAGAGCAATCACTTACTAGTTGAAAATACATTTAAAAAAAAAAACTAACATGAAAAAAGAAGTGTTGACCTCGGCAACAGGAGTGAACCATCTAAGACGGAACCTAGGATTGGAAGTGACAGCAACATCAGTAGTGATTGGTGTCAAGTAACATGTCTCGGATATATTGAACTCAGCCGCCACAGCTTGTAGCCATTTTTCATCCTTTTCATATTCTGATAAACATACAGCAGCTGGGTTTCCCTTGAAAGCCGAGTCAGTGAATGCGTCCACCACAAAGTATTTCACAAACTTCTTTCCCATTTGTGAAGTGATTCTGTGGAGTTAAAAAGGAAGTTCTTCTGTTTTGGAGACGAAGCTGAAACGAAAGGTCAACTAAAAAGGTGCAAAGCTTGGAAGGTTAACTGGGTTTTGTTTGTGGGTCATTGTCCTTTTATACCTCTACCCTTGCCTTGTTTTTTATTCTACTACTAGTTTCAACTTTCAATGGTATATGCTTTGCACATTTTAAATTAAGCTATCAATTTAATTTAATTTAATTTAATTAATAGTTTAAATATCATTGATAATTATAGTATAATTTTTAAAATAATATTTATCTACTTATAAGTGAAAAAGAAACTACCTAGCATCTTAATTTATCAAAAAATTAATATTTAATTGTAAATGATATTTCTTTTGGTTCATTTATACCAAATAATATTTTACTTTTATATATATAAAAAGTTTTGTTAGTTACAGTATTTATTATTTTTATAATTAATAAATAATCTCAAATTACGCTAGTTTAATTATTTTTTATTAGTATAGACTCGACCACGTGTTTTTGATAACTTTAAAATCTTAAATTTAACTTCATAACTTACATTACATACATTTTAACTAGACAGAATACCCGCGCGATGTTGTAGGCTTGCGGCATGCTTGTGCGTTGTTGTGGGTTTGTGGAAAAAATAAAAAAAAAATATATGGAGAAAAACTGTTGCAATCCATAATGTTTTTCAAGAAAAAAACTATAAAGTTAAATTCTTAACCAGATTAATATTTAAAAAATAAAATGAACAAAGAAAATTTTAGAAAAAATCATAGCAAAAAAAACCATACAGGGAAACACTGTAACAATTTATAATGTTTATTGAGAAAATCTACAGTTGAAATTCTCAACCAGTTCAATATTAAAAATAATAAAATTGATAAAGATAATTTTGAAAAAAATAAAAAAAAAATCATGCAGGGAAACACTGTAGCAATCTACAGTGTTTAAGAAAAATTACGAAGCTAAATTCTCAACCAACTCAATATGAAAAAAAAATCGACAAAAACAATTCTGGAAAAAAAATTAAAAACAAATCATAAAAAAAGAAAAAAAAACCATGTGGGAAAACACGGTAGCAATCCACAGTATTTTAAAGAAAAAAACCACAAAACTAAATTTTCAACCAGCTCCATATTAAAAAAATAAAATAAAAAAATAATTCTGAAAAAAACACAAAAAAATAAAACAAGAAGAAGACAATTTTTTTTTTGGGGGGGAGCAAAAAAATGGAAAAAACATGTGGAAAAACCTACAGTTGTAATTTTCAACTAACTTAATATTAAAAAAATAAATTCAGTAAAGATAAGTTTGAAAAAAAACATGTGGGAAAACACTATAACAAAATAAAAATCATGTGAGGAAACATTGTAACAATCCACAATATTTTAAAGAAAAAAACTACGAAGCAAAATCAACAAAAACTATTTTAGGGAAAAAAAAGAAGAAAAAAATTCATAAAAAAAAAAATCATGTAGGGAAACATTATATAATTTTGAAAAAAAATAAAAAAACAAAAAAAAGACAATGAAAAAAATGAAAATAAAAACATGTAAAGCCCAAAAAAAATAAAAAAAGCGAAAAAAATATGAAAAAAAAAGATAAACAACACATGAAAAAAGAACAAATAGAAAAATAAAATAAAATCAAATGAAAAAATAAAAACATGTGGCATGGGAAGTAAAGTACTTCCCCACGTCTTTTAGAGTTTTAAATATAAAATAGGATAGAGGAATTGGAGAAATCTCAAATTAATCCCAAACTATGTATTGATTTTCATTTCAGTCTTCAAGAAAAAGAAATTCTCCAATTAGATTTTCAAATGATCAAAATTCTTTAATACAAGTCACCACGTCATCAACAATTGCGATTAGAATGAATCTCAAATCAAGTCCTCGATCTGAGATTAATACAATCAAGTGATTAATACAAGTCACGACATCATCACGTGTCTATCACATGCGACTTTCAACTCCAAATAATTTTTAGAAAGAATCTCAAATCAATCCCTAGATTATATAATAATTAATAATTAAGTGAAGCCTTACATTTCAATTTTTCAATCACTTCAGAAAGAGAACCAACTAGCCACTAAATTAGCAAAATCCTCACATTTCAATCACTCTAAGAACAAAAATTAATAAATAAATCAATACAAACAGTTTTTTTTTTTTAAAAAAAGACATAAAGAATTAAAAAAGAATCTACAAATTTTTTTAAAAAAAAATCAATACAGACGCCGGTGACCTTTCATCGATCTTTCGCCATCTCGTTTTCTGACACGGTCGAACTAAACCTGGAAAATATCTTTTACTGCCTCCCTCCTATTTTGACGGAATCTTAAAAAAAGTCGCTCAAAAGTATACACAACAAAACAAGTTTGGTTTTTTGCGCGCTTCCCTCTCTTTCTATCGAGCAAAGCAGTAGTGAAAATTACTAAAAACTCTATGGGCAAAGAATGTTGGGCCATAAAGGTACTGAAGAAATTGGGCCGACAAAAGGGGCTCATCCACTTGGTTCAAACCCGCTTTGACTCGGGCCTTATACAGCCCATCCATGACCATGTTAGAGGAGACAGCTGAAGGCAGGGGTAGCAGATCAGCCTGGCACTCCCTGCCTGCCGATAACCTTGTCCACTGCAACCCAGAGTTAAAAAGGTCTTGGATCAAAAATAAAGTCTTTGGTAGAGAAATCAAGAACGGTAGCTGCAGTAGAGGATGGACTCTGTCACGCCACCGTCAGCAGCAGCTGTGCATCCAGTAATCGTGCCACTCTCATATCTGCTGGGGACATGGAGGGGCCAAGGAGAAGGTGGCTATCCCACCATCAACTCTTTCTCTTATGGAGAAGAGCTTCATTTCTCTTCCAATCCTGGCAAGGTATAGCTTCAATATTTCTTTCCCCTTAGTTTTGAGTTTGACCATCAGCAAATACTGAGTAGGGTTTCTCTTGTAGCCTGTGATAGCTTATAATCAAAAGACTTGGAAACTCAATTCTGGAGAACCTATGCATGCCGAGAGTGGTTACTGGAGACCCAAGCCTGATGGTACCATTGAAGTTGTCATTGCTCAGAGCACTGGCATCGTTGAAGTCCAGGTTTTTTTTTTTTAATTTTCTCACTTCCATGCCTTACTTTTGACGATGAAAACTATATTGGATATTCTCTTTTTTGGCTTCCTATCTTAATTACTGGTATCAGGTGAATTATATTCTTCTGGTAATTTGTTTTTAGAAAGGGACTTATAATACAGAAGATAAGACGATCAAGCTTCAGAGTCAATTGGTGGGCAATGCTTCTAAGGTGATTTTTCTTTTTCATGACCATTCATATTGTTTGTTCAATGGGTTATTTGCATCCTCAACATTAACCTTTGTATAGCTTTACATTACTAGTTAAAGAATGCTTCACAATTGGTCGATGAAGCATGGAACTCTCTTTTCTGTTGCCGTTAGTACTGCAAAGAGGGCACTGTATCCATTACCATTGCCAATTTTCTGTTTCTGTATACAAAATTAAGTTGGGATCTGGGAAAGGTTATTTGGAAAATAACTAGCTGGCTGCATTCTTGATAATTAGTTGGTTCATGATCCTAAAGACAAAACCAGATTCATTTTTATTTCAAATTATATGCCAGTAGACTTGTTCTGTGATGCACAGGAGCTTCAATTTATGCAAACAGTAGCTGATTTTATACCTTGGATGGTAGAATGTTTTTGTCATGGTAAGTTTAGACCTCATTCTCTTGACCATTAGACGAAAGCTGCCTCAAATTTGTGCATTTGATTTTCAAATTTCAGCATAGATATTAGAGAAGCCTTTACTTGAATTCCCATACCACACAAGCATGTTGTCATTGAACAATGTAACCATTTGCTGGTTTTTTGATTTCACTGTCAATGGTTCGGCATGAGAGGCGAGGACAGTCTGTTGCATGCCACGAGCAAAAGAAAAATCTATAGATAGGGAGGGATTCATGGGTCACTATTCTAGTAATGGTAATCCTAAACTTATTCATTTATATTGATGGTAATTATATTACAAGGATGAGGATTTTAGCTTGTACAGGTTGAACAGAATTACAACAATCCATACAGGGTTACAACTAGAATTGAATACTATAGATTTAGAAACATAGTTTGTCCCATTGAAGAAAGGAGGAATTTTGCAAATGTTGTATGTTTTTATCTTAAAAGAATATAGGAGGATTATAAACCAATGTCTTTTAAGAAGCATAAAAAATAAAATTGTCTGTGTTCTTTTTATTTAGCACTGTGGATTCTGTTTTAAAACAAATCTGTTCATTTTTTATTGCAAGCGATTGCAAATCACCTTCGTTTTTCTTTGGCAGGTGAAGGAGATAACACGAGATTTTGAATTGGTGAATGGAGATTTATCATATGTGGTTCAAATGGCTACCAACCTAACTGGTATTCAGCCACATCTGAAAGCTTTGCTCAAGAAGCTCTAACAGTTTCATGCCTACTTAAAATTGGCAGAGAATATAAAGTAGCATGCATCTTGCTGATCTTGATGTTTGCAGCTGCTAAATCCTTGCAAGCAATTGTTAAATGCACAAAGTGCCGTCTTGTAAATTATTGTTGGAGTTGCTTGTTTGTCAGTAGACAGTAAAATCCTTAATTGAGTTTCCTGACAATGATGTATTAATGAACATGTGATCGTTTTATTTCAGACAGACTTGTGCTCTGTATATGATTTTGAAGCGTGTCTTTGATTTGTGCATACTGTCAACTTTAATATTTCCCACGCGACTCTTTTTTTCTTTTCCCCCTTTTCTGCAAACAACTCCTGCTCGTTCTCTCATCCTTTCAAAATTTAAGAAGGTCCGAATTTTTTTTCTTAAAAGAAAAACATGAACATTGATTTGTGAGTTTCCATCAGGCATAAGGTTATCTTGCTTATAAAAACCACAAGGGCGATGCAGTGACCCATCAGTGCATCGCATCCTTGATGCCTGTTCGATGGCATCTAGAATCTGCCATGGCACAGCCCATTTTTCACCATGCACGTTTGATTTAGATTGGCTTTTAAACAGAACAAATAAACTCCAAAAGTGTCATTAAACAAAGCCGAGGAACACTGACATGGAACAAGCAAAACATGCGAACATAAATCATTGGCAGTCATGATGTTCCTTGAGCTTGTTACCAAACTAAGAATGCTCACCAGTTGAAAATGCTAGTGACTTCAAGATCCGGTCCCTTCTCTATTCACTCGAAATTAGGCAAATACTGATCATACTTGGCGTAAACAATTTTAGATTTGTTTGGAAATGTGATGCTGAACTGTATTTTTAAAAATTTTAAAATTTTATTTTTTTTATTTAAAATAATTTTTTAAAATTATTTTGATATGTTGATATCAAAAATAATTTTTAAAAAATAAAAAAAATTATTTTAATATATTTTAAACCATTATTCCTACTACAATTTCAAAGAAACGCACGGCAGAAGGAAGAAAATTAGATAATCACTAGAAATATATTTCCTTCCATTCAAATACAGTGTTGCCTTTGATTACACAGGTAATTATACACTCAGGAAAACAAGCCCATTAAACAGGAGAATGATATCGCAAGTTTTTAGGAATCTTAGGTACGGTTCTAAGGTTTGACTTGTCCTCTGTGCGGAAGAATAGTAAAGTGTTTGAAGCTCCTCAAGGCTAGCGCGCAGCAGCCGCCTCTCCAACTCCAGCTAACATGCTATCTGTTTATTCCGCGAGCTGGTCGAACTCGTCTATTGTTCGATCAACATGGTCATTAAGAGATGCAAATCCTGAAAAGATTGATGTCTGCTTCAACTCCGAAACCAGCTTAAGTAAAGAATCAGCTGCTTGAACCTGTTTCCAAATAACAAAGAAAAAACAATGGCGGAGGCCCAGCTAGTGTAGAGGCAGGCATTCACAAATGGCACTCTCAAAATCAAAAACATTGCATTCACTCGAAACAATAGGACCCCGACCAAAGAAAGAAGATGAATCATGAAGTTGATCTGCTCTGAATATATCAAGTGATGCATACAACATCAAACTAACTTCTCTTCTATTTTCTTAAAAAGATTGTTTAGTGTGTACTTTTTAATCAGTAGTTATTGTTTTTTATTATTTGACAGTCTTTTAAAGAGATTATTTTAATTTATCTTTAATTTTTATATATAGTTTTTATTTTCACAATGTATTTATAAAAATAAAATTAATTTGTTATCAGTTAAAGAAAAAACCTTCAGGATATAATAAATAAAAACATTAAGATTATAAAAACAGCTCATATATGTTTTTTAATTAAAAAACATGATATTTGAGAGAAAAAAATATATCCATATGACATTAAAAAACACATACTCTTACCCGCCGCGTAGGTTGGAAGATCAAACTAGTTTCCCCT
>Ga0325405_1006605_pt1 | contig 11713 bp, 8 predicted proteins | sample PopdelMetagenome_21_FD_205663 | JGI IMG/M metagenome (GOLD analysis project Ga0325405, IMG submission 205663) | Populus deltoides microbial communities from Bellville, Georgia, United States - Xylem-Control-R2 | ecosystem: Host-associated > Plants > Phyllosphere > Stem > Wood/Secondary xylem...
GTAACAATTGTGACGAACCAGGATCTCTCCCTTTTTGCACCAAACCTACAGTGGTCACGTACGGGTCTAGTATTTTTGGTCCATTTCCAAACATTTTTTCAAGGCTCGGCTAGAAACAATCTCAAGCCTGGAAAGAAGGTTGCTGGGCGCTAGCCCGAGCCTTGGTGCTGGGCTTCCCCAACGCCCCTTCAAGGTGCTCGGCACCCCTATCACATCCTCGTGGGTTCGGGCACATCTAACGAACCCAATCCCCAAATGATATGTCTTCCCCTAATTTTTGAACTCAAAAACGTGTAATCGATGCTTTTTTCTTCTTTCCCTTTTAATGTTTATTAATGTTTGTATAAGATATATTTTTATCCATTAAGACTTGTGTAAGGAATTTTTTGTCTCTATAAATGTTTTCATAGTAAAATTATATTTTAGACTTTCATCTTCATAAAATAATAAAATTTATGAGCTATAAAATACACCATGAGATCTTCAGAATAAAAGCTTATAATTTTTTAATTTTTAATATTTTTAACATATATATTTTTAGAATTTATCTTACTAAAATATCATTATATTTTTTCTTTCTCTACAAATTTATTGACTTTACCATCATAAAGTCCCAACGTCTATCAAAAAATAAACTTTTACAGATATTAGCCATAAACCTTCTTGACTTACCAGACACAAAGTATAAATTATCAACCACCTTAATTATAAAAATAAATAAAGCTATTATAATTAATTTTATCCAACCCGAAGCCTCAATTATTGAACTCCTTTGATTTCTTGAGGCATTATTAAATCCATAATACAATAATTCTTGATACATAAATTGCCCATCCTCGGAAGCTTTTATTTCTATAATGCGCTCAGGAGTCACTGTATGTCTTTGTTAGCCCACTTGTTCGGTTGTTCCAATCAATAAAACTCAATTTTGTGTGGTCCACCGTTCACATGACTTGTGTAAACATGTTATTTATAAAGGACTTGATTAATAATCCTAATATTTTTATTTAACATTTAAGAGCAGATGGTGTCGTGGTGTAGTTGGTTATCACGTCAGTCTAACACACTGAAGGTCTCCGGTTCGAGTCCGGGCGACGCCAACTTGTATAAATTGAATTTTTATAGTTAAAAATTTAAAAAATTAAAATGACATCTCTTGTATATTTTTAATTTGTTGAATAAAAGTAATTACCGTTTATTAATAGATTATAGAAAGGCCCAAAAAATAACTTCGGCTCAAGAAACATACGGTAAGCATGGCGAGCTCGATTTCATATGATCTTCCATAAAGAAAAGAGCAGAATAGGCCTCTTGCTAGGCCTCCACAACTTCAAGGCCTACCTTGCCTCCCTAGCAGTATCTAACCCCAAGTCCTATCTCCCTCAAATTTTCATGTTTCCCAAATGTGTTTCATGACGATAAAGGTCCCTCATCGTCTCGGTTTTTTACGCAGCTGTAGTTTTAATTCAGATAATTGAGTACTTTGATATTTGGATTTAAGAGAATTGTCAAACTTTTTATGTCCTTTTTATTTTATTTTATTAACGTGGGTGTTTAGACCAGCTTAAGTGTATCTCGACTAATCCCACGAGTCCTAATGTTAATGGTCATATAAGCTTTTAGTGACCCTGAGATTTGTGAAACTAAAACTAGTAACCTCTAAAAAATAAACTAAAAATCTGATCAGTTGAATTACACTCATCAAGGTTTTTTTATCTACTTTTATCCATGCAGTATATTGAAAGTTATTTGTTATGACCATTTATTCAAATAAATATTACATGTTTATTAACTCTTCGTGAGTTCAAATAAGTGTTCAGTTTTGTACGAATTTAGAGTTGATAAGCAGTTCTTTTTTGTTCCAGTAAATTATTATTAGAATAAAAAAAGAGATATTCAAGGAATCACAAATATAAAAGAACTTAAATAGTTACTGTAAGTTATACTAAAAACAGGTACAACTAATCTGCATTCTTTTATTGTTATGCAGGAACTGTGCAAGATTTTTTTTTTCCGGGATAGATTGGATTCCTGTGTTTATCGGCCTATGAAAAATTTTGTTTGTTCGTGCTTGGTGCAAATGCAATTGACAGCAATGCTGAGAAGTGCAGGTAAGGACATCAACAAGCATCTTTCACGCTTTTTACAAGCTCCAAAACTGCAGGGCAGCACATCAATTACAGCCTGTTCGTACACAAACACCCAACACACAACACATGCAAGATAACATGAGAAAAATTCTTATTTTGAACTTCAAAACTTTGGATCAGCATGTTTTAGTAAATCGTACTCCTGCCTTTTTTGGTAAGGCAACAAAAAGAAAAGCATATGTAGCATTATTGGATTTCTTAAAAAGCACTCAACATATAAAAGCATGGTTTATCAAGACCACACTTTCCACATTCAAGGTGACTCTGATCCCCACGGCTGCGCCTAGCAGCTCACATCTATGTTATAACGGTTGGTGCTGATCGGCCAGTGAATTCCTGCATCTTAGAAAGCCCCAGAGCAACTGCCACCTGCAAAGAGGACCATAAAAATCAGCCTCAAGAACTGGTGAGATGGACATTGGCCAATAAAAAATAGATGAGATGTGGGATAATACAAGAGGAGCGAGTGCATCTTGAGAATCTCTTCCAGTTTTTGATGGATCCTTCTCATATTGCTCAATGTAGAGTCTGATGGTAGCACCTTCTGAACCAGTTCCTGAGAGGCGGAAAACCTGCACCGATGTTCATGGAGATGATAACCAGCAAATTCTTTATTTCAAACAGGAATGCATCCATAAGAATGAAATAATTCGTGATATTCCAGGTTAATCAAACAAGAAATCAACTGAAATGGATGCTTACACTTCCACAATAATTTCTAATTCCTTGCAGGTACAACAACAATAAAGCAAAAAATTGCAATCAGCTGTTATAGATATAGACTCTAGTTCAGCCCACAAGATATTGCTTGTCCCACACCAATCTAAGCCCTATTCCAATGACCTTACTCAAGCTGAAAGCTTTGCAAGAGAATCAGCTTACCAGTCTTGAGCCATCCTCAAACAAATATCGAATACCCTGGTGCTTTGAAATGGAACCATCAACAGGATCTTTGTATTCAAACTCATCAGCATGAACAACCTTCGACACATCTGAATGTATACCACTGACAATCCTGCATTAATAAACCATTCAAGTTCCTCCTCCTCATAATTATATTATTATAAAAACTAAAAGACAACATGGTTTCACTGTTTCTTTTACCGTGGATAGTGTGACAATTGCACTGTGTATTGCTATAGTACAATTGATTTTGTCCCTTCTTTTATCCTTAAAATATAGTTTTTGTCCCTTTTTTATCCTTGAAATATAGTTATGGTCATTAAACTTTTCTTTTCAATTTCATCATTTCAAATTGTATTGCCATGGTTTTAAGTTTTAAAACTTGTTTTGATTTTCGAGCTCTCAGCATATTTGTGGTGGTGAGAAACATTCCTACATTAAATTAAAGGTTGATAATAAAAAAAAGAATTTAAGTTTATCATTTAAAAAAATTGAAACAACAAGGACCAAAGTTAACACTTAAAAAACATACCTTTTTGTTTTTTTTACTGTTTATGGCAATATCAATAGTAAAAAACTAAAATAAATTAATGACTGTTCCTTTAATCATTTCTTAAAATAGATTTATTTTGAAACTTTGCGCACCCAGGACTATACATGGAACCAAATTGATAAATTCAAGCCCAAGCTTTACACGGCTAAAAGCAACTGAATAAAATGCAAAGATATTATTCCGCATCTTCACGCCAAACCAAGTTAGAATTTTAGCACTTGAAGTACAAGCAGAATGTGCTTTAGCAGGTAACTTAAAATAAGTAAGAGCAAAATAGAAGGCACTCAATAAAACGGTTGTACCCCAATCCTTAAAAGGATTGATGAAAAATGCTAGCTTGATAAAGAAAGAGAATTTAAATGTATATAAACAGACATACTCGTTAACTTCAGTAAGGGAAGATTGCAGTTTGACCAAGCATGCCATTAATTCCTTTGCTGCACCTGCATCAACATTCTTCAAGAACAATGTACCAATTACATGACAGTCTGAGATCTCTTGTTTCTAGAGGCGGCATGAAAAAATTAAGAACATAGTACCTCATAGTCATATCGAGTATAGTAGTGGCGACCATAGGTAGCCCAATGGTTGTGAACTATATCTTCAACTGTCACAAGCTTTCCACCACCAAGATTTTCTCTATTCTTGTAAGCCAGAATGGATAGCCAAGCCAGAACTGCCCAAATTCCATCCTTCTCACGTATGTGGTCTGAGCCTGTTCACAGATGCCATTACAACAAAAGACCCTTTGCACATCTTAATAAGATTCCAAGCATAAGATGATTTACTACACATGCAGAGACACAAAAGACTAACCAGTTCCAAAACTTTCTTCCCCGCAAACTGAACATAAACCAGCATCCATCAAATTACCAAAAAACTTCCATCCAGTTGGAACCTGGCATTTGAACAGTGAATAGCCAAATTATATGACCATACAATAGCAAAGGAGGACCCATATAAAAAATTGATGAGGCCATGACATACCTCAAAAAATTTCAAGTTTAGATTTTTTGCCACAACGTCAAGGGCAGCTGATGTTGGCATGCTCCTAGAAACAGCAAATACACAAACATTATACAGAAACTTCCACAGAGAAAGCATAAACTTAAAAAAATACATGTATGACCTAACCAATGAAGGGCCCAATAGTACCAAGATATTATCAAGAATTTTAGACTCATCAAGTTTCAGTTAATATAGAATGCAGGAATCATGAGATATAATGGAAGCACTTAAGGCCAGTTTTCATATACCAAAACAATAAAAAGGTTATTGTGCATGACATGCACACATACAAGCTCAAAACAAAAAAGAAAAAAATAACAATATTAATGTATTTCATGTGCCTTATAATAAATAGTTACTTTGCATGACTCTCTACACAAAGATTAAAAAGAAACTTATTTCAACAAAACAACTTCCTTCAAAATTTATACAGCTAATACAATTGGATACTCAAACAACCCTTAATCTAATATGTTCTCAATCATCCTGTTCTTTTTACTCTCAATTTTTCTTTTCTCTTTTTTACTCTCCATCTTGTTCCCTGACAACTTCAGAAATGGGAGTTTCATGCAATAAACAAGCTTTCATGTCTTAGAAAATTAACGTAGCCATGTTAATTACTGGCTATGGTTTTGCATGTGGAACTTGAAAAGTTTTTCCACTCTAATTTCATTAAGATTATTAAGTCAAGCACGCCACTCTTTGCTCTGCATATAGAATTAGTTGTTAAGGAGTATGTTGTGCACTGCATCCATTAAGATATACTACTACAACAATAAGCAAGTAAATACTGTACATACACAAAGAACATCGAAAGTAAGCAAAGAAATATTAAAAACCTGGCAACTCCTTTTAGACCAGCAGAGAAATATGGTATGGCCTCCACTGCATTTGCAGCGATGATGGCAACAGAATCTGATGGAGTAACAAAGAACCTGATAAAATAGCAAGAGTTGTAAATGAAAGATTTAGGTGAAAAGTAACTTCTCTAAAGAAAAAATTAAAGGTTGCTACCTTTTACCAAGGATCATATTACGATCAGCATCACCATCAGAAGCAGCACCAAATTCTGGTGGTTCAACTTCAGAGTTAGATTTACCCAATCCCATACGAGCAACCAACTCCTTTGCATAAGTGAGATTGGGATCTGGATGCCCTCCTCCAAAGTCCTCCTGTTTGTATTTTCCAAGCACAAGCATGAAAATTTATATAAATAATAAGTGCTCAAAGATGAAAAAGAGATCTTACTAATAATTTATCACATATAGCATCACAAACTTTGCAGCACCTTGGGTACACAGTTCAATAAGGAGCTCTCTTGTGCTCCAAGCTCCTCCACAAAAATGCGATTTGCATATGCCCCACCAACTCCATGTAGTGCATCATAGCTTCAACATGATGACCCAAGGAGAGTTATTATCAAGTTGATATAGCATACATGAGAAACAGAAATTTACAAGAGAAGTAAATAACACCATCTAAATACCAGAAAGTGAATTTTGGAGAGGAAAGGAGCTTCCGGATGGACTCAAAGTCAAAAATAGACCTGGGTAATTGTTAAAGAAGCATTCAATATTTTTGAAAGAAAGATAACATGCAAAATAATACAGCTCTACCATGAAAAATCTACTGACTCTAATTTGCATGCATAACATGCTAGAGAAGACATGGTGCAAATTCTTGAAGCTTGATTTCAAAAGGCAAAGGGGCTAGGGCAATTTTAGCAATGTTATAAAAATCACATAATGAAAAATAAAATCATTTCACTTTTTCTCTGTACTTCATATGAGCCAATAAAATTCCTTGGGCATCCAAGGAGTATCCTAAATTTTAATATATTATTCTGCATCATAAGCATGCCAATAATCATGTCCGGATAATCTAGTAAGCTACACAACATAGTGCATAATACAGAAGAAAAGAGAGGGGTAAAAAACAAATGTCCACAAGATTGCAATCCAGTAAAGTTCATAAAGTCTGCTTAGAAGTACACAAATAGAAATGATATATATATGTCTGCAAGTGATTGTCTATAGCTAAATAAATAGCATCATTAATAATATTCAGTGAAGTGTCTCCATAGAAACAAAACTAAAGAAAACTTGCAGTTTAGACAGGAAACAGCTTACTTCATCAATTTGACATAATCGCTAGCCGAGTCAAACACCTCAACATCAAACTGTCCCTCAGACCCACAATAGCTGGTTACACCAATTGCTGTAATATCCACCTGGATGCAGCACATACAAACATAGTTAATGAAACACTGGCAGCAGTTTGACAGAAACAGTATAAGGCAAATGAAACATAAGAAGGCAAGGATGAAGGATATACATCAGGCAGATCAGCAATTAAGTACTCCTTTATTGTTTTAGTGTTCTCATAAATCTTATCTGTGATTCCCTCAGGAGCAGGTCCACCATTTTCCATGTTATATTTGATCCCAAAATCCTGCAATAGAGAGACAAAAAAAGAAGCATGATTTAGATAACGTACCACAAGATTCCTCACTACCACACAACAAAATAAACTCCCAGACATTTGTTATGAGATAACAGTAGATTCTCTTGCATCCTAGCGCTGCCATGCTTCAAATGCTTTTAGCATGTATGAGCTGATATTCAGCAAGATTGGGCTGACCTGCCCACCTTTTTGTGATTGTACTTCCACTGGTTTTAGTATTGATACATTCTCTTTCATCAAAAAGGAAAGACAGACAAAAAAAAATGAAGTTGGCACTCACACAAAAAAAATCTGCGAATTTTATTAGTTATGGCTGGATGCTAAATAATTATTGATTACTGATCAACATCCTCTTTCTGTTTTCCACCTTTAAGGTGACATCATATCCCACTTCCTTTCATCCGAAACATAATAAAGATTGAGGAGCTGTAATTGTCGCTAAGAACCACAATCCCAGACCAAAAATATAAAAAAAAAAATTAAAAAAAAAACACAACAGTTTCTATTTACCTCATTAGGACCACCTGGGTTGTGACTTGCTGTCAATATAAATGCTCCCGTTGGCTTGGATCCCTGACATCCAAGTTCAAAGGTATAAAACTCATTGTGCAGAAGACTATTGTTACTATTGTTGAAGGAGATGAGCCCAGCTCACAAAGACAAGTCGATTACTTACATCTACCCCAACTCTTTCACGTATTACAGCAGATACTGCAGGAGTTGAAAGCAGTCCATTCTGACCAACCCAAACACGTCTTAATCCATTTCCAGCTGCCATCTTAGTAATAATCTGCCAATTGAATAAAATAAATTTGGATCGAATATATGACTTTTCCATTAAGGTTTGATTGCTTGAAACATGCATGCATACTATTAACAGTCACAAACAACAAGGATACCACCCCTCCCAAAAAAACAAAAAGCAAAAGCAAAACAGCACTGTGCAGAGAGAGAAAGCAAGGAAGAGACCGTAGATATTTTTCAGACAACAAAGGCCATACTATTAAAGGAGAGCGAGAGCGAATTCTTACAACATGAAGTTGACGTATCCCCCAAGAGAATGGTAAGTGTAACAGAAATGAAGATGATAAGAGTTCCCAACCCCCTGAAAACCCACAAAATACACCAATAGCACATTCTCCCCTCTATTGTAGCTATCCAAGAATCACCACTAATAGTGAAAAAACCTATACCACATATCCTAGACTACTTAAGAGAATAAGAAAAGATGATTTGAGTAGGCTGGGAGCAGCACAACATTGAACTGTCTGCCTTAGCCTGGAATGGATAGCCATGCTCAAAACCAGCAGCCAATAAAGAACTCATAATCAAGCACACAATATGTCTGTCAGAGATATTGCCCATGCATTCCATTAAAGAATCACACAGGTTAAGAAGATGCTAGTTGGTTCAGCTCACTTAAAACTCATAAAATACTCAAGAAAAAACACACTTTGAGAGCTTATACCACACAAAGTAGGTTTATATTTTAAAACAAATGATTCAGAAAGTTCATGGCCATATTCAATAATGAAGGTGTTTTCATGGTTCACATGACACAAGAAGTCTGATGTCAACAAGTTAAATCTACAGGCCTTTATTGTTGCAAATGCTTTTTTAGTGAGGAACAGAAATGGAAGAACATAAACTGAAAACATCAGCTGAGGTTTTAAACACCTCGTTCTACTCTGGTGACCACCAATCCAGGATTACTTGAAAGCTGACTGCAAGCCTGATATGATGACAGAAGATTGATTTTATAGCTCAAATGCTCAATGGGGTGATCGAGATGATCAGAAAAGCTTCCTTTCTCATGCTTTCAGCATTTCATATAAAGTGTCAGTTGGCTAATAGATTCTGTTCAGGATGCTATTCTAGATTCTTCTACTCATTAAAGAACTCAAGAAAGGATGTTTATTTGGTGCAATCAATCCATCAAAAATTGACAAACCTTGATGGTGAATCTTAGACCTCTCTACCCATCTACAGCCCAATTACAGATGTATTCCAAACTTCAAACAGAATTATACATGTCCACAGTGTAATGTGACTGCATGGCTGCACAAACACACACAGGGACATGCACCCGCACAAATGCTCAATAGAGCTGGAAGAATTTAAAAGGCATGTGTCCTTCAAAACTGAAAATAAATCCAACGGCATGAAAGTAATAGTTCAGCCAAAACATTTCATAATCTGGTAACATTATAACCGCAGCACATATTATATATGGTACCTGAATGGCATCCTTTGAGAAATAGCGACCATCACCAGAAACAACAAGTGTAGCACCTGCTTATAATGGCAAAGAAAAAGGAAGAAAAACAAAATATCAAAAAAGACTATTCAACAGGAAATGATCTGCAGTTATGCATAATGGCATTAGATATAGACACTGGCGATCAATGTCACTGATTGTGTTAATGGCATGCGGAAGGACAAGAATGGATAATTAAGTAACCTTGGGAAACTCTTAATTAAAAACAGAACTTTATATTTCACATCGCATTCACGCACATGTAATTGGTAAAAGAATAAAGTCCATTTGGAATGACTAAGAATCCGTTTGGCATTGCTTATGAAAAGTGACTTTTAACTTCATGTCATAATTCAAAAGTTGTTTTTCATAAATAACTAATGATAAAAATAAGTTAAAAAGACTTCAAGTTCGAAGCATGTATAGTAAAAATGACTTGAATCAACTTTTTTGATGCAGGATAAGTTAGAATCCATAAGTCAAAAGTTATTTCTAATTAAACATATTTATGACTTTTATATAGTGTTGTCAAAGGCGATAGGCGCTAAAAGATGCCAAGCCTATAAAAATGCCTGAGGCGCTAGGCACACGCCTAGGCGCTTGGCTGAATGAACCAAGGCAATATGCTATAAATTAAAAAAAAATGTAATATTATATTATATTATTTTATATAAATCTAAAATATGTCTTCCCAATTAAGATTAAATCATTAGAAAATCAAAAGAGAATATAAAATATCATAGCATAGTCATATAAAATTATGTTTTTCACCCTTAAAACAAAATAAGATAATTTAAAGTAGGAAGCATACAAATAGATTAAAAAGCAAAAATAAATATCAGTTAAATAAAATGAACAAATAGGTCAAAAAATAAATCAATTAAAGAAAAAGAAAATTCAGCTGAAAAGGAAGAACTTCAAGCACGCGCTAGCCTTAACACCTTGCACTCACTCACAAGGCGCTCGCCTAAGCAGCGCTTCATTGGAATCCAACACCTGAGGCTAATAAAGGCGTTGGGGCCTCGCCTCGCCTGGAGCCCCTAGGCGAGCACCTCAGCAACCCTTGACAACATTGTTGTTCTATGTGTTAAAAGTTAAACACAACTTAAATCAATTAGAAAAAGTTGAACCAAATGAAAGCTAATGAAAAATAACTTTTAACTATGAGTCATAATTCAAAAATTAACTTCCATAAGTAAATTGAGACAGATGAGTTCAGTTAGAAGTATGTTTGATAATAAATGCCACAAAATCAATTTTCTAAAGAAGTTAACAAATTAAGTTGAAAATTTTAACGTTAATCCCGGCAAAATTTTGAATCAATTTTATAAAAACTCATTAATACAAGTCAAGATTTATTTTAACCAAACATGATTGTGACTTTTCTTTGAATCAAGAATTAAAAAATAACTTAAATCAAATTGCAAAAAATGATACAAAACAGAACATTGGTCAATTTGTGAAAATTTTCAACTATATCTGTCTATTAGAACACATATCTCTGGTCCGATTCAGTACAGAGGATGGAGAACACTGTCTTAACCTCAGAGTAAGGGCCCAAAGGCGAGATGGTCATCATGGGTAGAAATGTTTTCAAGCCGTGATGGAACAAGGAAATAAAAACAAAAGTCGAGCAAGACAGCAGGGTCTGTTCTAGCAATTAAAATATTTTATAATTCCCAATTTTAAGGTGCACGAGTTTGACGCTAGATCCAAGTTCAGATGCAAACAATTCTTTGGTGAAGATGACAGATCAAACTTCACCTCTAACATTTTGTGGAGTGAGGGCATTGAAGGTTGATTGGACAAAATTCTGCAGATAATTAGGTTGCTTGAACACCTTCACCTGAAAAAAACCAACCAAAAAAAGGAATTGTAACAACCGCAAGAAACGCACAGGATAGATTTAACAAAAAGATAATTCAATCGAATAAGAAGGAACAGAAAGAAATTAACAAATCATCAGACTGGGATCGGAAGCACAAGAATTAAATTCAGATTCAAGAAATCTGAACGCGAAAAATCAAGCAGATCAACTGCTAAGAAATGGAATGTGACAGATCTGAATGCAATTGAGAATCAATCAATAGTAATGAGAAAAGGAAAGAAAAAAAAGAGAAACCAAACCTTCTTGCGAAGGCCAGAAGTTCCAGGTTTCTGGTCTCCGAAAGGAGTGGTCTCCACTCGTGAAACATTGAATAGCACCATTTTTTTCTAGCAGGGGAGAGCAAAAGGGCTGTACTGTGACTTAAAAATTATGGTACTTGCTCAAGGAGAGGTGAGGGAATGGGTATCTGAGGAGGATTATTCGGTGTGGATATACGTAATACTCGCAGTTGTCGTTTATTATTTGGCTCGACGGTTGACACTTGGCGGTAG
>Ga0325405_1006608_pt1 | contig 11709 bp, 4 predicted proteins | sample PopdelMetagenome_21_FD_205663 | JGI IMG/M metagenome (GOLD analysis project Ga0325405, IMG submission 205663) | Populus deltoides microbial communities from Bellville, Georgia, United States - Xylem-Control-R2 | ecosystem: Host-associated > Plants > Phyllosphere > Stem > Wood/Secondary xylem...
TACTATTTGTAATTTTGTTGGTGAGTTAACAGCAGCAGTCATATTTGCACTAATTTTTTTCTAACTCTATCTAGAATATACCGACAGATTTATTCTATCAGTAACCATGTCAGTAATATTTTAAAAATATATTTTAAAAAAAACTAGATTGAACAAAAGTAGAACAATAATTAAAATAATATAAAAATCAAATATTTAATAAAAATTTAAACATTTGTACATTTATATACAATAAATTTAAAATAGAGGCAGCAATGGAGGAGGAGGAGGAGAAAACTGGTCATCATAGGGACCGTGGGGTCAATTAGAGGGTGCACATTTACCATTCATCTGTGATCTCATCTCAATTACTGTCAAGGCCTAGATAAATAGTTATTTAAAAGAGTTGATTGGTCTCTCTTCAAGTAATTATTTTTTAAAAATTTCAGCAGAATCTTCTTTGTATTTTCAATACCAAGTTATCGACTCAAAAATCCAAACCTGTAAATAATAACCACAAACTCATCACAATATAATTAAGCATCATAACTACACTAAAGACATCAATTTCCATGTCCCCTATAGTTTTTTTTTTTGAATAGTTAACATTGTATGATTTAATATACAAAATTTAAAACTAATTTATTCACAATAAACATTAATTGCATAAGATACAAAAACATTCAAATATAAATACAACAAAACTATATTACTAGTTAAAGTGAGGGTGTTGTCCTTAATTACATACCCGACAAAAGGATAATTTAGACATTTTAAAATTTCTTAACATACAAGCGATATAGTAACATAATATCAATACTTCTAATACAAAAATTTATATAACATGTGAATATTTGGTAAAAACTAGAAAATTTACACTTATTAATAATATACAATTAAAATAAGGACTATTTGATGCATACATAATAATATACGCACTAGTTCATTAAATGAAGTACTTATCGTCAATACATTAATTGTATTTAAAATTTATTTTTGTCAATCCTTAACTAGATATCTTCTTCATTAACTAGGATAAAACTTTCTCAAGTCGTCCATTAATTAGCACATTATTTCTGATGTTCTGGTAAGAAAGAAAAGAAATAGTTCAACCAAAGTACTTTTTTCAATAGGGCATTATTTCCATTAACTAGGAAATAATCTTTCAACGCGCCCATTTAACAGGGTATTATTTTCATTAACCAGGAAATAATCTTTCAGCACGCCTATTTATTTAACAGGGCATTATTTCCATTCTTTTTATTTCGCAATTTCTACACTAAATTACAATCAAAGGAAATTTTTTATAAAATTCTAAATTAAACAATTAATTTATTATAGGGTATTTAACACCTACTTAGTGTTTGTGAGCGTGAAGTGGTCTCCTATTGCTGATCAGGTCCTAGGACCTCTTCTGTATCAACACAAAAATCAACATATCATTTATTATTCATAACCAAATGATAAAAAATCTCATTTCATTTTAAATTAAGAAGAACAAAATTCTCCTTTTTAACCCTTTATCAAAATTAACTTCCTAATTTTCCAACAATCCATCTGATTCGTTTAAAATCACTCTTTTACATTGACAAAATCCAAGTCGAAATCCTTTTTCTTTTTTTTTTATATGTCATGGCCAAAATCCCTTCAAGGAAAAAGGGTGAAATTGTTTTTTCTCTTTTTCATTTTTTTGTAAAATCCTTCACCACTCTATTTATTAACATTTATAAGCCCATAAATTCCCACAATTTCTAAACAATTGCATTAAATTTTTTAATCACCCAAATCTTCTCCTTTTGTCGAGACCAATAACTAAAAGGGAGGGTTGTTTCTTCCATTTCTAATTTAAACACTTACCCATTAATAATTTATGCTTCCTAATATTGTTCAATCATAAATTACATCATATCAATAATTAACACCATAAATCCCCAAATTCACATAATCATTGCAATTTAATTTCTTCATCAAAACACAATATTATAACAATTAATCATTTTAAACATGTTCTTCAACTCAATTGGATAAAGATTCAAGGAATGGATGCAAGAAAAATTAAAGTTCCTTCTTCTCCCTTTTTAAACCCTAGCTTTAGAATTCTTTCTTCAAAACAACTTCCAAGATCTAATCACTCTAAGTACACTTCTCCTCCTTTTGTTTTTATATAATTAGCAAGAAAACAACTAGAAAATCACACAAATCATCTCCCTCTCCTATGGCTTCTAGCCATCGGCTAAAAGAAAAAAAGATGGGCATTTATATAGTCCTATTTTTTAAATTTGAAGAAAAGATGGGCATTTATATAGTCCTATCTTTTAAATTTGCACATTGACCCCTTTTTATTTAGCCTTTTCCAAATTTATCCCCTTCCTTTCTTTCTCAATAAATTAATGCATCACAACTTTTCTTTTGTTTAATTTTTCCCCTCTCAATGCTTACTTACTTATTTATCTATTATTATTTTTATTTCATTTTATTTTGGTCGGGTTAGAAAATAGCGGCTTTTTAAAATTACCAGTCGATAGAGTTCTTTATAATTTGCAGTGAATCATTTATATTTTTCATTAAGATGGGTCGTCCGCGACTTTACTCGTTGATCTAACTTTGTTGTGAACTTCAGAGTTTAAGTGCTCTGAATCAATTACGAGCATCCAAACAATCAAAACACTACGGGTTGTCCGCAAGTTCTCAACCGTAGTGTTAGAGAGTCCGTACACCTAATTTCTATCAGGTCCACCAAATGATTCTACCTCGAACCATAAATTCAGATCGAAATCTAAATGGGTTGAAGGATCATCCATGTTTCTCTCCTTTAACCAGTTGTTATATGTATCTTGGAAAGAAAATAAAAACATCAAATTCAAGGAAATAATAACTTAAAGAAAAATGGTTGAAACCAACATACCACAAACTGTTGAACTCGTCTATCCACAAATTATCGCATCCTTTTTTGACGGTTATCACTCCGCACATGCATTTCAACAAAAAAGTTCCATCCAGCTTGGCTTGCATCCAAGAATCGTTGCCTGCAAGATAAAAATATTATCAGTTAAATATATTTATATAAAAACAACTAATTAAAAGAATGGATGTAATAAAAAAAAATCTTACCATTTGCTTCGGATGTGAAATGGATAGAACGAAGCCATCGGTGTGCGTGGTAATGAAACCATGAATATATCGGTTCTGATTTTCCGCGTCGACCTGTGACAATCGCATGAGACGCGCAAACCTATATGGTACAAATTATTATCTGTTAGTAAATGAAAAATAAAATTTTAATATTTAGAATAAAAAAATATCTTGAATTCTATCTTACCTAATTGCAACGTGATTCTCCAAAACCTTCATCGCAATATTTTTATCAGCTCTCTCGCATTTAAAATTTTCATTGAAGTAAAAAATTATGAGAGGAAAATTTTAGCAATTTCAAGAAATAACCAAACTAACTATGCATCGACCCGTGATTTCCATTCTGGATGTTTTGAAACCTAACTCCATTGAAACAATGAAATTTTTATTGACGATTTAAAGACCGATGTTATTATTCTTGTAGCCTCAATGTTTGTAAACCTGAAATTGCATTGTTAAATGTAATTATTTTTTAAAAAATTATTAAACATGTTGTTATGAAAGAAAAATAAACCTACATTGAAATGTCATCTTTCCACTAGACCTCATACTTACGAGTACATAAATCATGCTGTGAAGGTACCCCCCTCGATGTTGTGGCATCGCATTCAACGAGTTTGCATCATGAGTTGATGTTTGTGCCTCAAGTTCTTGTTCTTAGTCGGCACCTAATGACTCATGGTCATCAACATCCCTGTTAGAAGAACTAACAACGATCATATCCTTGCAATGTGCAATAGACGACCCTACGCATCTACACAAATTATCAGATAAAAACAAATAGATGTTCCTATTTAAAAAAAAAATCAACAACACATCTCCTATACGAGAGACTACTCAAAATTTTTAAACCTGCAATTACATAATATATATGCCACAAACCAATTGATTTTATTCAATTTCTTCTAACAATATAGTATAATTCAATTTGAAAGAAAATTTTCATTTTCTATATGAAAATATTTTCAATCCTAAATTTAGAAAAAACTATTCTAAATTTAAAAAAATTCCAAAAAATAATTAAAATTATTCCTACACATTTAATTGAAATTGAACAAAAAAATTGACAAAAAAACCAACTAAAATTCAATAAAATAATGTAAAACTTATTACAATAACAACTAAAATTCAACACAATTTTTCTAAGTGATAATATTTTTAATCCTCAATTTATAAAAAAAATTCTAAATGGAATAAATATAAAATAATAATTAAAATTAATCCTACATATTTAATTGAAATTGAACAACAAATTTGAAAAAAAAAACAAACTAAGATTCAACAAAATAAAGCAAAAATTATTTCAATAACAACTAAAATTCAATACATTTATTAATTCATAAAATTATTAAGAACTCTAAACTAAACAAATATAATGATGAAAAAAATAATGAAAAACAAAACACAGAAAAAGGAATGAAAAAATTCTTACCTTAATGGCATGCTTAATTTCAACTAATAATTAAAAATAGAAAAAAGAAAAGAAAAGAAGAAAAGAAAAGAGATTGTTAATAAACCTAAAAAAAAGAAAAATAAGAAGAAAAATGAAGAAAGATGACATACCTTACGATGAGAAGAGAAGTGAAGAGAATGCTTGATTTCGGCTTAGAAGGATGGAGAGAGAGAAGAGAAGAGAATTCTTGATTTTGGCTGTGTGAGAGAAGACGACAGAAGAAGAAAGAAGAAGATGAAACCCGATCTATTTTGATTCTGTTCTTATAATTTAGTTTTACCAATAGAATTACCAATGGTGATTCTGTCTATAAAGTAAAATGGAAATTTTTAACTTGCACAAAAAAAATTAGAAAGCCCTCCAAATATTACTAAAGACTTTTCATTTTGTCGGTGATATCGTTGGGAAAAAAGTGAACAGTCAAAAGAATATTAATTATCAGCACATTGAGAGGTGAATAGTTTCTATAGTCCTTAAAATATACCGATAGACATGTTCCTTTAGTATACTTGTATGTAATGAACATCATGATCAGTGTCAAGGAGTAGTTCGCATAGTCACTGAAATATATTAATGGACATATTTTGTCGATATACCCGTATGTAATATACACTTTGTCAATATTTTTATCATTGTAAAGTGGTGTTTGATGTTTTCAAGGAATGAGTGTTTGTATAAACACGTGGCAGTCATGACGCTTCATTCTATACAATCTGCAATCCTCCAAATTCACCAACCTTGATATGTTTGATGCATTTCTATCAGGAAAACATAGACTTTTAAGTCATTGGTAGACAAGTAACTATGAATTCTTGTCTAAGGTGAAGCTGGTTTTGGGCTTCGCGACCTGTGACCCAACATAAACCAACTTCATATTTTTATTGTGATAAAACAAAGTTGTATTAATTCTAGCCTTGATATTGTCCTTTGTCTTCCCCTTCACGTTCATAACCGTGTTGAAAATATTCTCAAACTCGTTCTTTTTTATGTGCTTGACATCAAGGTTATGGCAAAGGAGATTGGTCTTTCAATAAGAAAACTCCTAAAAAATACTTCGCTTTACACAATTGTGGGTCAAACCAAAACTATAAAATTTCTGCTTACCATATTGAAAACCAAACATAATGTCACCATCCTCCAACACTATGTCATAAAATTGTTTACACAAAAGAAACGGCGGTTCAACATCACTTTCAACTAAACAAAAAAAATCATTTTTGTTCTTTCTGAACTTGTGATTAGTTGGTAAGAACTACCAGTGGCAGTTAAAAAAAACTATGTTTTACCATCATTTGTTAGCGTGAATGTCTTGTTATTTTCAATATAGTGTGGACATGTTAGTTTTTGATGCGTGCTCCAACCAGAAACCATTCCATAAGCTAGAAAATCATTAATAGTCCTCATTAAAGCTGCTTTTATCAGAAAATTATGTTTTCTTAATACATCATAAGTTAAAATCCTAGATGACCACAACTACTTCAACTCATCAATCAATTGTTAAAGACAAACATCTATATTTCGACCCAGACTATTAGGACCCGGTATGACCATAGATAAAAACATGAACTCGAACCTCATACACATCCCTAGTGGAAAATTATAAACCGTGAGTATCACCAGCCAACAACAATAAAGAGCAGCAAATGACCCGAATGGATTGAATATGTCTGTGCATAACCCAAGATAGACACTCCTCATCTCCACTGAAAACTGAGGATGCACACTATTAAAGTATTTTTAAGTTTCACCATTAAAAGGATGCACCATTACTTTATCCATCGCATCATACGATTGATGCCATGTGTCATAACCTACTTTTAGGTTTCCCCTAAAATTACCATTTTTTTTTTTGGAAAAAATGGGTAAGATTAGGATAAGAAAGGTTTCAAATACATGAAGAAACCAAGATGGAGTTTCGGACAAAATGGGAAACCCAATTATACCCATGTTGAAAGACAATGCAGATACAAGGTTAAATTAAATGATTATCGGATGAATTTCATAAAAATTAAGTTCAAGAGTTAATTTGGGTCAAATTAAAAGATTAATTAAGTGCAAAGATTTAATTGAAATTTTAATTGGTCAAATTAATTTTATTAGGGATTTAATTGGTGAAAAATTAAGTTTGAAAGCTTAATTTGGGCTTGATTGAAAAGTTTAGAATTTCAGAGGACCAAATTTTTTGTTTTTAAGTTTAATTGATTGAATTTAGGGACATAATTGCAAGTAATCAAAGTTCGGTAGTCAATCAAAGGTAAAATTGAAGAAATTCAAGGTCAAGAACCATTATGCAAAAGGCATGTGAATGTAGGGTCCAAATTTGGTTGAAAACAAGGGTGAAGTTGAAGAAAATTTAAAGTTGAATGGTCAATTTAGAATTAATTCGCATAAATCCAAAACCAAGGACTAAGATGGAAAAGGTGTTGAAATGAGGGGATTGTTTTTAAAACCTGGCAATAGTAAAATTGAATTGATTCTTAAAGTCAAAATTTAATTAAGGATTTGATTTAATAAATAAAAAATTAAGGACTAAAATTGAGAGAGAGTTTTTAAACCTATTTTGAATCTAAAACTCCAAAGCAACACCGTTTCATTTAAATGAAATGACATGTTTTATATAAAATGACATCATTTTAGTAATTCATTAGTAAAAAAGAGATAAGAAATGACATTGTTTTAGGAGGCATTGTGCATTGTCTTCAAACTCCTGTAAGAAAGAAAAATAGATAACTAGCTTTTGTATCTTTTTGCAAGACTATTTAGCACTTGTTTTCTCTTCTAAATAAGATAAACCACACACCACCCTCACCCTTTACAACAGTACTACCTCCTAGCATGATTCCCACTAACTAGTTCCCCTTGTAGCTACTGCAACACTAGTCCAAAACCACAGACTCGACCAGCCTTTGACAACTTGGGTGTAGAGTACTAGTTTGCTTTGGCTTGGCATCAATGGTTGGGATTAATCCCAGAGGACTCAATGGTCGAGATTTAGCTCTAAATGGCAGCGAACACTCCTCCTTCATCCCTTATAAATAGGGACGAGCCGCTCTAGCATAAAGGGAAGGGAAAAAGAGCACAAAAAACCAACTCCTACACTAGTTTTTTCTTTTAAATATAGAGAAAAAAAGAAACCACCATTGTTCCTATATGGAGCTTCATATCCCTTTAACAAAAGAACCTATATAAAACCAAACCTCGGCTCAATATCAAGCCACTCTCTCTTCATTTTCAATGTGAAAGAACCGAAAACAAAATATAAATTAACCTTACCCTACCATTACAACTAGCCCTATTGTTTCATTTCTTTCTTCCCTAGTAGTCCCACCAATATTTTCTTTTTGTTCACCAACCAATATAGATAACAATATTATGGGCGTGAAGTTGTGCACTCCTTCTGCCCCATTATATCATTGTCCAGCAACCACCAACCCTCTTTTCTCTAAACAACGCCACCACGGTTTGCCACTGATAAGATCTCCACCATGAGACTACAAACAGGACCACCAGCCTAGCAACATCCCCTCTCGACCAGGAAACCCCCTTCCTTCTTCCCTTCCTTCATTGGCTTCTTTTCTTTTTATGTTAAAAGCATGTAGAACATGATTTATTTCGTCAATGATTTCTGAGTCAGCAGTGGATGATGTTCGTTGAAATCCTATGTTAGCAGAGACCCAGTTATCGCTGATGAATTCCGAATTCCATACATCAGTCGAGAACCAGTTTTCTCTGACAATTCTATGTTACTAGCAACCCAGTTGTCGCTGACGAATTCTAAGCTCCATACGCCAGCCGAGAACCGGTTTTCACTAAGGATTTCTATATCACATGCGAATCAATTTTCATTGATGATTTCTTTGTCAATAGCGAGCCAGTTTTCACTGATGATTCTATGCCACTAGCAAACCAATCTTCGCTGATGACTTTCTACGACATAATTCCATATTAGAAATGATTTAATGCTTATGACGACTTCGTCATCGGTTTGATCTAATTCACAATGAAATTTGAGAATTAAACATTAGGATTCTCATAAATGGTCACGTTTAAAATAAAAAGAAGTGTCTTGATATGATGATGTTCATTGTGTGATTGTATTATATGTGGAACACTCGAATATGAATATATGTATTCTTGAAGTATGCATGGTGATAAATTATGTGATTACCGAATGCAAAGGTGCTAATTTATGATCATTTGATGTGTCAGGTGGTGCAACCGAGATCGGACCTTCGACTAGACGAGAACACCCCACGGGAGGAACAGGTATGGCTTCCACCCCTTTCTAGCATAACGTTAATTCTTCTAAGTGAATTCATTACTAAAGATCTAGTATTGTGTTGTGGTGAATACTAAACTATTATGGAATGTTGAATGAGTATTATGATTAGTTTCTGCTAATGGCATCCTAGAAGAATGGTCGGGTTATGTTTGATGATTAGCTTTATCTAATGTCATCCTAAAAGGATGACCAGATTATGTTTGATGATTAACTTCGGCTAATGGCATTCTAGAAGGATGGCTAGGATGAGTATTATGATTAACATCGGTTAATGGCATCTGAGATGGATGACCGGGCTTGAATATTATAATTAGCTTCGGTAGTTGATGAACAAATAAGGGCTATATTACGTATGTAAGGAGTAGTGAAAGGACTATATTCTTTAAGGATATGAACGAAAAGTAATATTAATATTCCTTTAGTTATCTATTGCTATGTTTAAATTGTTTATAATTCTTGTATTTATCTTTGTACTGTTACAGGGACGTCACCCCAACAAGGTGCGTAAGGAAACCCAATCTACAAGTCAATATATTTTGAAAGGAACTATGTTATCATATGTTTTAGGTGTTATGTATTTGGTAAAATCGAATGTATTAGTTGTATAGTTGTTGATCGACACTTTTATTTAAACTCGTAACGATAACAATATTAGAATAGGAATGCCAACTTATGTATATGTTATTGTGATGTAATGTAAAGTTATGTATATGTAAATATGATGTTGTGGGTATGTGTATGGAGTAATTGTTATATGGAGATGATGAATTACACGATCATATAAGTATTGTGTCATGTTAATGAATGGAACCTATTTACTAATGCTCGGAATACTATTGTGGGAAGCATCGAGAATGTAATGATTTTAAAAAAAAAATTACCACCAATTTTGGCTTTGACTTATTAGGATATTACACTTTGAAGAATACAAAAAATCATTTAATGGGTATCACAACAAAGTTTGTGATTATCTATTAGAATTTGCCCAAATTTCAAATAAAAACATTTCCTTTTCTTGACCCTTAGAATAGTTAGGTTTTGACTCGATAAGTTAAGAATCTTCTTACTGAAAATGACTTTTCTTAAACTTTAAATAGACTTTTTTTTTTGGGGGGGAGGGGCTTTAGATTGGTTAAGTTCTAACCTGATGAGATAGAGATCTCCTTAATGAGGAGAAATTTTCTCAAACCATAGATAGACTAATAAATAAAAATATGACTTAGAACAAACCACAAAGTAGCTTACCATAGGTAGAGTTCATTGAGGGTGATATGTCTTTTCCTTGCACAACCAGTCTCCTTACCTAAACTCTCGCGAACTATGAGGTTTCCTAATTACTATGATATTAGGTAACGATTCTTTTTTCTCTTTTTTTTATTGATAAAAGACAATAATTCCTTATTCTTTCCACTCACATCTACCATAACCAACCCTGATAACCATGACCTGAAAGGATGATCGTCGCAGCGCCGCACACCTGTGACAACATGATAATCTCTGCAGTCTAAGTGTGATTGAGAAGTATCTAATTTTTCTATATGTAACAAGAGTCCTTCCCCTACCAGTCATGAGTTTATAACAAGAATGCCTAAATGTTCTACACTCAGTCAACTCTGCATTTTCAAGATAGTACAACATGTAGAAGTTTGGACATGAATAAGACAAATTTGTATAAGAAAAAACTATAAAACAAGTAAACACTTAAACAAAATACATATACTATAAAAACATGCAAAAACAAATAATATTTTAAAATTGAGTTTAAATAAAAAAAAAAAAGGTAGATTTACTAACTTAAAGTGGATAATCCTCTCTAAAATTTGAATCATAACACAAATGTTGACAAACAGGGTGTTATTGTGGTCGAATTTGTTGTGGGAGGTTGAATTGTGTTAAGATTAGGGGGAAGAAGTGGTTGTTTGTTGCAGAAAAAAATACATAAGAAAGCAGGAGAAATGGGGAAAAGGAGGGTTAATCGTCAGGTCATAAATAAAAAAAATAATTGAAGGCTTTACCAACATAATTATTCCATTAGTAACTTTATCGGTCATTCTGTTAGTAAAAATATCATGCCACCATATGATTTGCCTATGTTGAATCCCATTATAATACCCTTCGTAATTCCCTTAGTATATACTAAATTTTTTTTTTCATCCATATATTTACGGACGTACTTTACTATTGGGTTAATTTCATCAGTAATGTTGTCTGTAAAAGTTATATGTTATTGTATTGTTTGGCTTTTTTCTCATTCTTTATTTTCCCACTGCAATTCCCTCGGTATATACCAAGAGAATTTTTCTATCGGTGTTTACTGATGGATACAGGGATGGAAAAAAAAAAGTGCAAGAAAAAAACCTAATATGAATAATGCAAGGAAAAAAAAACAAAAATGAAAGCATTAATCAAACATAGAAAAAAACCAAAATAAAAACTATATTGTTCATATAAATAATAATGTGGTGAACAATATAAACACTCCAACTTTTTAGAGAACTTTTTTTCCATAACAAAAAACATTGAGGTTGTAGAGAACTATTTGACATTGTTATTAAATTTCGACCTAGCAGGCCAACAATGAAATCTCTTTATTTGACTCCCTACTTAACCTGGGTTTAAAATTAAATCTTATAGGAGTTTTCCTAACGTGACTCATGCCCCGTTTGTTTGCTGGAAAGTAGTTTCCTTTTGGAAAGTGAATTCCAGGAAAAGTGAATTCCAGGAAAGTGAATTCCGGGAAAGTATTTTCCGATGTTTGGTAGTGTAATGGAAAATAAGTTGGAAAACACTTTCCAGTGTTTGGTTATGTCATGGAAAATGAGCTGGAAAATAACTTATTAATATTTTATTTTTCTCAAGTTTA
>Ga0325405_1006618_pt1 | contig 11698 bp, 9 predicted proteins | sample PopdelMetagenome_21_FD_205663 | JGI IMG/M metagenome (GOLD analysis project Ga0325405, IMG submission 205663) | Populus deltoides microbial communities from Bellville, Georgia, United States - Xylem-Control-R2 | ecosystem: Host-associated > Plants > Phyllosphere > Stem > Wood/Secondary xylem...
AAGAAGTTTTTTAAAAACAAATAACCCGTAGATTTAGGTAGAAAAATTATGCATACGAACTTTTTGTTTTCTTAAATTTCAAAATATAAATAAAAAACTTTTTTATTTTGCATTCTAAAAAAAAAAAAGTAGGTAAGGATGGCAATTTAACCAAGCTCTAGATAGATACCTATATGAGCCAACTCAAATGAATAATGTTTTTTAATAATTACTGTTTTAAATTAGATATGATTATTCAAAATTCTTTCAAGATGAATGATAGTTAGGATATAAATATTATTAACCAGATCTAATATATATATATATATATATATATATATATATATATATATATATTTTGAGTGTCTCTGCCTTTTTATCTTGCTACTCAACTGGTTAAAACATTAACCATTAACTAATGAATTAAAAAAATTATATTAATAAATTATTGAGACTTGAGACACTTAAATAAAAAAACAAAAATTATACAAAAGTAAAAATAAAAATAAAAATACTGAATTAGAAAAAAAAAAAACTAAAAATTTGTGCACACTTGGTAGCTGTGTCATCATATCAGGTGTTAATTTTATTTCCACCTCATATTTTAATAGAAACCTAATGAGAATATTTGATTAAAAAATAGAGGCGGTTGGAAAAAACAAATTGTATGGATCCATGCTTCTTAAAATATGGGCAGCTGTAAGAGCCCAACAAATTGAGGGCCCAGCAACAACCCCTAACCAAGAGAGAGAAACAAAATAAAAATAAAAATAAAAATACCATCGGTCTGTAGCGTTGTCGTTTATCAAAACGACTACCACCATTTCTCCTTCCAACCCTCCAAGAATATACAACTCGACAGACACAGGAAGACACTGAGAGAGAGCTGTTGAGAGGACAAAGAAATGGCTGCTACTAGCTCCTGCAGTTTGAATTTTGGAGTGAAAGGAAAAGGGAAACCAGAACAGCCTTTTTCTTCCTCTAAATCCTCTCAGCTTCTCTTCTCTTCAAACTTGTCTTTTGCTTACAATAACACCAAATATTGCCTTTCTCTTCATTCCCATCAAACCCTTTTGTCCGCTTGTTTAACAAAAACCAAGAACTCAGCTTTTGTAAGAGAAAACATCTCATTTCTCTTATTGGGTTTTGAATTTCACCATGTTTTATTTGTTTCTGTTTGAGAACCATAGGGTTTTATTTCTGTTATATGAATTTGTTTGTCTTCTTTTCTTTTCAATAATTTTTATGTGTATGTGGTTATGTGAAGGTTGTGGCATCAGCAAAGCCAGAGCATTTGAAGATAATGATATCCGGTGCTCCTGCTTCTGGTAAAGGTACTCAATGTGAGCTCATCACTAAGAAAGTAAGCCCTTTTTTTCTTCAAGTTTCTTTTAATCTTTTGTAATGCCACCTGTCACTAAATTTTCCCAAATCTTTTCTTTGGGAAGCAACTTTTTCATTTTCCCATTTGTTAGTTATGTTTATTGTTCTGCATATGAAAATATTGTTTCTTGAAGCATTTTTTTTCTCATTGTAATGATTGTATCTTGCTGAGATTTATTTGGATTTTTATCTAGTGAAGGTTTCAAACATCTGAATAAGACATTATAGTTTTTATGAATGGCATTATGTTTTGTGATTTGAATATATATTGAGTTTGTTAACAGAGAGGTCGTCTATATCTTGTTATCTGGTGTGCTTCAATTAAATAGCTGAGCGTTTTCTCCATAGGTAATATTCGCCCTCCTTGCATAGTTTTCCACAAAAGGAAAACACAACTATTGCTACTTTGACATGCAGGGCTCTAAGAGAACCAAGCTCGGATGAACAGCTTGGCTTAGTTGCTCATGCTTAGTCAAGTCCAGTATCACTTAAGAAAAGGATGTTCAACATTAGTTAGTGAGATCCGTCAACCTTTTGAAATTATATGGACTCAGTCTCTATGCTAATCTAACTTGATCTCAAACTTTACTTTATGTAATATGGTATTTTCTTCATTTGAAAACTCAGTTTTGTTGGAGAGTTGCTTGATAGTTTCACTAGTTCCCAATGATTGGTATATTTCTATTTCACAGAAACACAATTAAACCAATTTGATAGATCTTCTAGTTGAAACTTTAAAATCAATTCCCTCTTAACTTCCTTAGCCAGGGCATAATTCCAAAGCAAGTTGAAGTATTTGTGTATGAGCAGATTATGTAGTCACTATCATCAATATGTTGGCTTGCTTGCCACAATAGTTAGGCTATCTATGATAAGAATCACCTATTTTTCTTTGATGCAGTTGTCAGTAGTTGTTCATATGAAACACTTAATTGGCTAGTTGTAGTAAACTCAATTATGGCATGGAGGACTATGCCATACTTAATTTCTGCTAAAGCTCGGATTAATGTGCAAGCAGCTTGATCACGCAATCAGATAAGCCAATTGCAAGCTGAGCTCAAGCAGTTGAAATTATTGCACCGTGTCATTCGTGATTACTTAGATAAACAATACAATTCTTTGAAATTCTGCTTTGAGATTGGATATGGTTTTTGCTTCCCATTGGTTTTATGGGGATTTTCTGATAGAAGTTAAAGCATTTTCTGCTTGATTTCTCAATTTGCAATTGCTGGTGAGGAAAAAACAGATTCAACAAGTCATCGTCATAAATGCAGTATGGTTTGGTGCATATTGCTGCTGGAGACCTGCTGAGGGCAGAAATTGCTTCAGGGAGTGAAAATGGGAAGCGAGCAAAGGAATACATGGAGAAAGGACAGTTGGTCCCAAATGAAATAGTTGTCATGGTAGGGTAGGCATGGTGTAAACACCCCCCCTCCTCCTCCTCCTCTTCCCTTCCTTTCGAGGCATTCATATTGTTCATTCAATCATCTGATCTTGTAGATGGTGAAGGACCGTCTGCTGCAGCCAGACTCTCAAGAAAATGGTTGGCTTTTGGATGGATACCCAAGGAGCTTATCGCAGGCAACTGCTCTGAAAGAATTTGGCTTCCAACCTGATCTTTTTATTGTCCTAGAAGTAAGAATTCTTGTTGCTGCTGGCATGTTATCTGTTACATTCCCTTATCTTGCTAGGAAGAGGAGAATGTGAACTTGCATGCTGATATTCTTCTCAGTGGCTACTTTGTTGATTTTCGTGTAACTTTAAAATAATATAGGATACTTTATCGAAGTCAAACTAAAAGAAGATGTCATGAAGAAGAAAGAATTGATTTATCAATTTAATGGCCCTGATGTATCCTCACATTCTTGGGTAGATTTCAAACTCTAAATATTAAGATTGAGTTTTTCCCTTCAGCCAATCTCATGAATACTGATTTGCAGGTCAACGAAGAGATTCTTGTTGAAAGAGTGGTTGGACGTAGATTAGACCCTGTTACAGGGAAGATATACCACCTGAAGTATTCCCCCCCTGAGACTGAAGAAATTGCTGCCAGGCTCACCCAACGATTTGATGACACCGAAGAAAAGGCATGTTCAGAACTAATCTGTGTACCTATGATTCTTATTACTTCATAGGATTCTGTCTTCTTTGTGGCTTCAGTAAGCGCTTTGGATCAATATTGCCAAGTGATATTTGTTTCCCTTTTCATATGGCTTTATTTAGGTGAAGTTGCGCTTGCAAACTCATCATCAAAATGTGGAGGCAGTACTTTCAATGTATGAAGACATTACACTCAAGGCATGTGACAAAATCTCTCTCTCTCTCTCTCTCTCTATATGTATATATATGTATATTATTTCTGTGCGTGGGTTCAATTGACTACTCTACCATTTCATCCCAGCTATCCTAATGATATCAGTTGTCACTATTTTGTGAATAATTCATTCTGTTGAACAGCTCATGATAAGTTGATGCTGAGACTACTAGGAAACACCCAACAAGTATACGATAGTGTTGGTAGATATTAGTGCTAGTGTTCTAGTGTAACCATATTTTTACTGCCACTAATTTGATGCCAGCAATAATAGCTGGGCTTCTTTTCTGCTTTTTTTTGTGCTAAATAACAATATGAAATAAAAAGTAAAATGAAAAGAGTTGTTCTGTATTATTTTGAGTTATGCTGAAGCAATTTGTCTTGCATGTCCTTGATGAGGGAGGGATATCTGCTTATTGAGTGATTAGATTATCATCAATAAAGAGAAAAAAAGAAGAAGGGAAGAACTGGTGTGTGATTTGGTGGATCATGCAACTGGTATAATACTATTATTAAATCTAAGTTGGAGGGCCATTTTATTGATTTCAGGTTAATGGAAATGTTCCCAAAGAAGATGTGTTTGCACAAATTGATGATGCGCTCACAAAACTATTTGAGGATCAGAAGTTGACTTCAGGATCTCTGGCTGCATAGATGGAGGGAAGAGCTGGTGTATAACCAATAGCCAGGAATCAGGAATTGTGAAAACTGGTATAGTTGTTCAGCCCTTGTTTTTTTCAGCCCATTCTGTCAGGTTTATATACCTCAACCTCAAGAAATGCTCAAGTAGCAAGGCTTAGAAAAACATCAATTTGACGCTTTTCTACCAGAAAAAATGTGGTTTCAACCAAGTAGCCGCGGACTAAGTGCCCTTATGTTGTCTTTCCTAGAGCTACCACATGCTTGACTACTCTATTTTGGTTATTATTATTAAATTATTCTTTAAAGTGTAACTTTTGGATTTCATTTGTATGGAAACCAATAGAACTGTGCAAAAACTTGTGTTTTAGTCGCTAAAATACAGTGGGAAAAAATTAAACAACTTCATGAAGCTGCTCTTCAAGCAATTCTTTCCCAAGGACGAATAATTTACTTACGCTGGTAAGCAAGGCGTTGCATATGTTGGTCTCCTTTTCTGTGCCTACGGGTAACGTATCCTTGTGCTTACAAATAATGACACGTGTTCATTTTGCCCCGTCGAAACTTTGAATTTTGTGGAGTAAAGAATGTTCTTGGAAAGATAGCTCTATTCTGGATGATAGCTTCATGGATGTTGATGGGAGCCTGTACTTGCCCATCTTTACATTAAGTCAGCAAGTCCTCATAGTGTAGTCTTCTTTGACCCACAAGGCTAGTATCAGCGTTTCCATTATTATAACCTAGCTATATTTTGTAGAAAACCCTTTTGATTACGTCTAAATAATTCAGCTGGGCAAAGAAAACAGGGTTGAAATCGCCCACCCCTTGGCGGGGTTATGGCACGCTGGAAAAAGTTGACTATTCTTTTGTGCATCATGTGTTGATTCTTCAATTTTAGAATTTTCCTCTCGGACCTCGCAACGAGGAAGTAAATTCAAAAGCTGAAGGTTGAAAGAATCCTTGAAGGAAAGAAACTGTAATGATTTTGCGTTACGTACATCACCATACACTTTTTGCCTCAATCGATCAACAAATAAGAGTAAAAAATCCATGTGTTTGAAAGAAATGGCTTAGATCAGTACTATACACAAAAGTAGAGGACTATTTCATGGCAGGTTCTTGATGCCGGGCACTTGTTATATACGTGATCAAAGCTTTCGGTTGTAGTCTCTCATATCGAAGACCCGGTTGTGGACCGCGAAAGCGAAGATGGGTGCGGCAAGCACGCAGCCAGTGCTCTATCTAGGCTACTTACAACATCAGTCATGGATGGCCGATCTCGACCTTCAAGTGTGACACAGTCTGCCGCTAAGTACCCTGTGCGTATCACTGCCTCTATTTCAAATGGTGTTGGCGGCGGCACTCTCGAGTCTAAAACTCGATGGATTTCTTCTTGGACAATGTAGGGAACAACAAGATCAACCACATTCCTATGCACCCCATTCTCGTTCTTGTGTATGGCCTTGTACCCCGACAGTATCTCCATCAACACCACTCCAAAACTGTACACATCGCTCTTCGTGCTCAGCTGCTGGAGTATATAATATTCTGGGTCCATATAACCCACCGTGCCGGCTGCGAGAAGCGATAGGTGTGACTTTTCATCTTCAGGACCCATCAAAGATAGACCGAAATCAGACACCTTGGCAGTCCACGTGGAGTCAAGCAATATGTTTGATGACTTGATATCTCGGTGGATGATTGGTGGCACTGCGTACCTGTGAAGGTACTCTACGCCTCGGGCTGCATCTAGCGCAACCTTGATGCGTGCAGTCCATGACATTAAGGGTGAACTTTCAAGCTTATGGAGATGGTCATGGAGGGTGCCATTGTTCATATACTCGTAGACTAGTACCAGCTCATTACTGTCTTCGCAGAATCCCAACAACTCGACAAGATTCTTGTGATGAAGTCTTGAAAGGGATTCAAGCTCATTGATAAATGCAACGTCCCTGTCCTCTTGACGCCTTGTTCCAACAGAGTATGAGTAAGTGTTTGATATTTCAGCTCGTTTGATAGCTACTTCGCACCCATCGTCTAATGTGCCCTGATAAACTGAACCAAAGCTTCCCGTGCCAATTTTTTTATCCCGTGAGAAATTGTTGGTGGCTTTAAGTAGAACTTGGAAAGAGAATACCTCCAAGTGACCTGCATTTCCCATGCTAGCCAACTCGCTTAGCCGCTTCTCTAAGGCTGGTGATGCTTGTTCAGTTCGAGGGGCTTGAGGTCGGCTTGGAGCACCACCCTGTTCAACATGGGCTCCTGTCCCGGCACCATCCAAGCGGCCGGAATCATGGATCCGGCAGCCTCTACACTTGCAATACTTGAAGAGGAAGAATCCAATGACTAGCAATAGAACGAGGGATCCACCACATCCCACCACAAAAAAAGCTATTATTTTGTCGCTCCATTTATTACACCTCCTTCGCCTCCCTTGATGGGGTTCTGGCGTTGGAGGCGGTACGGCCGGAGGTGGACTACAATTGCTATTGCTCTTACAATGCCGGAAAATATTTTGGCATTGGGGGCACGATCCGCCAGATCCTTCTAAGATAGCATCAGGACAATCATTTCTACGGGGGCCTGGCAACACTTTCTCAAATACCAGTAAATTGGAGTTGAAAATCTCATTACCCCAACAATACAAGGACGAATTTGATTTCTCAACTCCACAGAAAACATTTATCTTTGCTTCAATAGCAATAAAATAAGTCTCCTTTAACGTCTCCGGCAAACTAAAATTATCTTGCCCCCAACAAACTATTGTTTCATTAGTCCGCAGAGCGCAACTACGGTTCTCCCCCAAGGCCATTGATATGAACTCACCTTCCGGCTTCTCGCCAGCCATACTTCCCCAGCAATCCATCTCATGATGGGAATTTATAGCACAAGCATGCCTAAACCCGGCAGCAATAGCACAATAGTTCCTCTTAAGATTACCAGCGAAAGCATTATTCATACTTCCTCCACAAGTAATACTCCCGGATTCCGATATCCCACACACGAAATCCTCTCCAACAGCAATACTTGATAATCCCTGAGCAATACTGCTAGAGTTGAACTTTCGCCGCGGCCAGCATTCGAGGCGATTAGTGACATTAATTAGGCCACAGGCAAAAGATTTTCCTGCTTCCAGTTGACTGAGAGCCAGGTCATGATAAACTCTCTTGTAGGACCTTTTAGTACCATTAACTGGGAATCTCCAACAAACCAAAGTCGAATTAGTAGGAGACCGAGGCAAGGATATTAGACCACAGAGGAATCCCTCTCCACCAACTATAGCTGAAAAAGAAGTACTAGGATTCAAGGAGGTTTGGATTCCACCAGGAAAACTTGAACAGTTTAGAAAAGAGTCCTGTTTGGTACCACGGGCAGGTGTTAATGCACACACCAATGTTTGGTTAGAAATTTCAGATATTGACACGGTTGAGAGTGAAAAAACGAATGGAATGAAAGGAGAAAGAAATATGAGGTAGGAAAAGAGATGACGTTTAAACAAACCACAAGCCATAGAAAAAATGGTTTGTGGGATGGTACGATACTACTTTCATGGTGGTACAAGTGATGTTTAGAGGTGGATTATTGTAGCTAGTGAGTGTTGGTTTTTGGCCATTTTTAAGGGGTCCGGCGGGAGGAGGAGGAGGCGGAGGAGGAGAGGGTAGCTATAATTAGAGAGAAAAGAAACGCGGTTTTATAGAGTCTGTATCGAGGGCCAAAGACCTGGTCATTGCAAAGAAAAGTTTATTGCAAGTCTATATAAGCAGAAATTTAGAGATATAGAGAGAGCGTGGGGGAAATGGTTGAAACTCGTAATACAAACGAGCAAAATAATTGGAATGTCAAAAACAATACTAAGAACTAGTCCACATTTTCTATGCTATATAATGTGCTAAATGTATATAAGACTTTGGCACTTTCATCACTCAAAACGAGTAAATTTAATTAGTAGATATGTCATGAAGACGAAAGCAACACAAAAAAAATATTGGAAGTATAAGAATACAAAATTTTGTTAAAAAAGTCATAAAAAAATTTTAATTCAAAATTTTATTATTAAATATTTTATTTTTAGAAATTTATCCAAACATTAACCGGTGACTTCTAGATATTATTGAAGATCATAAAAGAGTTTCATTCGCTATAAAAAAAAAATCTTAAATCAACTAGAAAAATATAACAAATATTGACAAGTAATTTCTAGACATTATTGAAAGGTCTTTCCAAACACCAATTGCTATGAAATTTTAACTCTATAAAAAACAGTATCTCTAGAATTTTCTAGTAAAATTTCTATCCAATTCAATGGTCGAATAATAAACTATGCTCAATAACATAAGAGTATGCACTAGGAAAAAATTAATCTCCTCTATTAGTCTCTTTAGGTTGGAAAGAACTTGTCCTCAAGTTTAAATTGTTTCAATCTCATTGATGTCCAATAAATACTCTCAAACCTTTTCTTTTCCCTTTTATTTAAGTATATAATAATTTTAGACATCTACTTGAGTCCCTTAATCTTAAAATCTGTATAAAAAATTAACATCTAGCATATTATTTCTTTTCCATTGGCTTCTAGAGTAATAAATTACAAATCTCAAACTTTTTTCATCAAAATATGTTGTTTCCATATAACCTTTAAAACATCTACCTTTGTGATAACATTAACCTTATAATCAAAAGAATCAACATAATTTAAATAATCAAACTTCTTTTGTTATGCATTTTCCATGTTTTTTTTGCATTCAACCTCTATCTTATGAACAAGGATACCTTCAATGATATCATCACTACCATCACTATCATTATTTATGATATCATCATCAACATAATCATCATTAAAATGAACATCATAAATTAATAGAGAATACCATTCCACATCCATCTCACTATAAATGAGATCATTAAAATCAACAAGATATGCATCTCGATTAAGAAGCCACCTTCTTTACTCATGATTTTAAAATGCGTTTTCAAAAGTAGTTATGGATTCGTGATCACTCTTCTCATAATCCCACAAGCTCCTCATCTCCGCCAACTAATGGGTTAATTTTTCTATTTGTCTATGCATGTTTTTCACCAGCTCTTGAATGTTTCTCTTATAAGGTGGAACCTCCTCATCCCTTTTTACCTGAACATGTTTGGCTCCGTGATCTCTTCCAGTTATAGTTATTTACTTGCACAAAGAAAACAAAATAATATGAGATTGCAGCACATAACAAGCAATAATCTGAGACGGTTAGGCTCTGACACTAATTAATGCAAACAAAAGCAACATAAGAAAGACAACAAGCACAATAACATAAAATTTAGATGAAAAAGGGATCACATAGAAACCTTAATAAAAAAAATTATTATTTAATATTTTCTATTTAGATAATTTATCTCTCTAGAAGATTTATAACTTTTTAAATAAACCTACAAACTTACCTAAACCAATAAGCAAAACCTAAAAATAAACGAAAAGTAATAAAAGTCGTAAACAAACTAGGATATAAAATATTAAATGAAGATAAAAAAATAATAAAAGAGTTCTAATTCAAATAAAAAAAGAATCCTAGATCAACTAGGAAAAAAATAATCTTGACTAGTAATTTATAGTTATTATTGGAAGGCCTTATCAAACACCTATTACTATGAAATTTTAACCATATAAAAAACAAGGCCTCTAGATTTCCCTAATCAAATTTTAGCATGATCTAATAGTCGGATGCAAAATTATGTGCAATAATAAGACTAAAAATTAGAAACAAAGAATCTTATGCTTCAGTCTTCCCAGGTCAGAAAGAAGTCACATCAAGTTCAAATTGCCTAGATCTCATGGATGTCCAATAAAAACTCTTTAATCCTTTTTCTTTCTTCTCTTCAAATATATAATAATTTTAGATATCAACTCCAATTCATTCATCTTAAAATTCATGTAAAAAACAACAATTGATATATTATTTCTTTTCCATTGGCTTATAAAGTAATAAATTGCAAACCTCAAAATTGCTTCATCAATATATATTGTGTTCATATAACCCTTTAACACATCTACCTTTGTGATAACATAACCTTGTAAGAAAAAAAAAATCAACATAGTTTAAATCAAAAAATTTATTTTGTTGAGCACTTTCCATATTTTCTTTGCACTCATCTATATCTTATTAATAAGAACACCATCAATGATATCATCACTACTATTACTGTCATTATTTATAATATTACCACCAATCTAACCATCATCAAAATAAACATAATAAATTGATGGATAATATCAATCCACATCTATCTCATTATAAATGAGATTACAAAAATATCCATGATACTTATATTGATAAAAAAGAACCTCTTATGCTTATGCTTTTGAAACGAGTTTTCAAAACTAGTTATAGATCTACGATTAATCTTCTCACGATCCTTTAGGCTTTTCATCTCCACCGACTAATAGATTAATTTTACAATTTATCTTTGTATATCTTATATCACCATATCTATTTATCATCATATTTATCTTTACATGTCTTCTATCACCAGCTCTTGGATTAAACTTTCCCAATAGGTAACCTCCCCATCCCCTTTTATCTTAACATGTTCTAATTTATGACCTCTTCTAACCATGATTATTTTATAACACAAAACAAATAAATTACATGGGATTGCAACACACAACAAGTAATAACTTGGGATCATTAGGCTCTAACACCAACTGATGCAAGTGAAGCAACATAAGAAAGACAACAAGTACAAGAACACATAATTCTACCAAAAAAGGTCACATAGAAACCTAAATTTAAAATTTTATTACTTAATATTTTTTATTACCAAATTTATATTTTCATACAAAGTTTATTTTAAATTTTTTTTACTTGAAATAATAATACAAGAAAGAAATGTTAATTACCTAAACTCTCTAAAAGAACTAGGGTTTCTTATGATGCGTAATTGCTTATATAAATAGTGAAAAACCTTAATATATATATATTTTTTAATTGTTTAATAAAAAATCTGCATCAAGGCTCACTTGGTTGAGTGCGTGTGGGGTGGGTGCAAGTTGTAGTATCTAATGTAGGGCACTGCATCTATTTTCTTAATTGTGATAGACAATTTCTTTTGTTAAAAATAAAAAACAAGGAGCAAGTGACATGTCGTTCATTCCTTTGATAAAAAGAAATTCAAGCAAGGCCAAACATGCAAGTCTGGCCTGTTATGCACATGTGGACCAAGCTCTAGGCCTGACCGTTTGTTAACTTATTTATTTTCCTTTTTTCTTTGATTTTTTTTGGCACTCCAAAAAACATTTACTAGATTCACTTAATATTTAATTTTGACATGGTTTTTAAATATTATTATAATTTTTTATTTGAATTTTAATATTATTATTATTATTATTATTATTATTATTAT
>Ga0325405_1006619_pt1 | contig 11695 bp, 6 predicted proteins | sample PopdelMetagenome_21_FD_205663 | JGI IMG/M metagenome (GOLD analysis project Ga0325405, IMG submission 205663) | Populus deltoides microbial communities from Bellville, Georgia, United States - Xylem-Control-R2 | ecosystem: Host-associated > Plants > Phyllosphere > Stem > Wood/Secondary xylem...
AAAAAATTACAACATAATTTATGAAGTAATCACTATTTAATTTATTTCATTTATTTTCAGGTTCACAAACATTGAGGTCGCCCGAGTAATATCATCGGCGTTTAAATCGTTGATGGAGATTCCATTGTTTCAATGGAGTTAGATATCCAAGCATCCTGAATAGATGCCTCAAATCAATGCATGGTTTGGCAGATTTCAGGTTGGTGTTAATTTATAATTTTCAGCTTATTTCTAATAAATTATTAATATAATTGTAAATAAATTATTATTTTTATTTAAACTTGTTTATTTATACACAGCACAAATTCTGCTGGGACAGTGAGCATAACACTGTTGTGAGGAGGGTGTGGGAAAATCACGCGGCAACTAGGTAAGATCGAAAACAATACAAGATTTTTTTCAGACAAAAATTTATATTTCGAAATGTAATTTTTGGTTGTGTGAAGTACATTGCGTGATTTTTGGTATGAAGCACAAAAAAAGGCAAAAACAAACGCAAGGGATAGGGGTTTCCAAGGCTGGAACGATGTTGTGGAGGGATTTCAAACCGATATATATCCTGGAAGATATATGGTCGCACTATATTGAGCACGTGACGTCTGAGCGATTCACAAGACGCTCACAGTCCGGTGCTAGCAACCGGAATCGGCCAATTCATGGCGGGGTGACAACGCACACTGGCGGCTCCGTTCCATTTGCTGCACATGCAAAACGGATGGTAAGATTAATTTAAATGACATAGATCCTTAAATTTAGTTGTTGTTAATATATCTTTTTTCATTATAGGCTGCATCTCTTGGACGTGAGCCGGGCCCAATGGAGCTGTTTGTGTAGACGCACGTGCAGAGTCAAGACCGCCAGAAGGGGACGCAACAGTTCGTTGATAATCGTGCTTAACATTTCATGGTATGTTTATTCAACCATTTTATTTTGTAAGTTATTATGCAAGTTATTATGTTTATTGTATTGAATATGATGATTACTTTTTTTTTTTCAGGAGACCTATAATAATTGGTTGAGGGAGAGATATGAGGATGATATTTTGACCCATCTGGAATTCGATCCGGATTTGTGGATGGAGGTTGGCTCGTTAGGTGGACCCGATAAAAATCGGGTTTACGGGCTCTCTAACACTACGGCTGACAACTTGTGGTCGACCAGTAGTGTTTCAACCATTGGGAGCTCCCAATCTAAGGAGTTCGTGGCCTTGCAGCAACACACGACTCAACTCACCAAGAAATACGATAACCTATCAGCGGAGTACGCACAACTCAAAGCGTCTCATGCACAACAAATAGCGGAACAAAAAGTGGAGTCTGAGCAAATCAAAGCGTCTCAAGCACAACAAAAAGCAGAGTATGAAGCGGCTTATGAACAACAAAAAGCGGCTTATGAACAGCTTCGCGAAATGATTATGAACATGGCAAATAGTGGAACATGTGCGCCTAATCTTTTTTGGCCGTATAACCACCAACCTCCTCCAGGATCTCCTCCTCCTCCTCCTCTAGCTCCACCTTTATATTAATTTGTAATCAACATTATTTACCTTTAAAACTTCATTTAATATTTTTCTTGAAACATATTCAGTTTGTAATGAATATTATTTAACTTTGTTTTTTATGTTTAATATAAATTTTATTTGCATAATTGGTTTGTATTACAATTAATTTATATAGTTTTATATTATATATCCTAAATAATTTTTTTAAAAATAAATTAAGAAAAAAACTATTACCAAGGGTTTTACCGACGGATGAATTCGGTCGGTATTTTAAACACTCACCGACAGACTTACCGACGGAATTAATCCGTCAGCATTTAACAGTAGCTGTGACCAGTACCGACAAATTTACAGACGGATATATTCGGTCGGTATTTCATCCACTCACCGACGGATTTACCGACGGATGGTTTCCGTCGGTTAATCACAATATCACCGACGGAATAAAAATCTGTCAGTATATTTCAAACAGGAATATTTTTTTTTGGCGCGCAAATTTCATCTGTAAAACCATCGGCAAATGGTTTTTTTGTTTTTCCGACCGATATAGCGATGGAAGGGGGAATCACCGACGAAGGGAAAGCTGACGAACGTAATCTGTCGGTAAAAAAATCACCGATGAACTTCTAATCATACACTGACAGAATTGGTCTGAAGGTAAAATTGTGAAATCTTGTAGTGATAATATAGTAAAAACAAGAAGAACACTGATTTAGACTCAAGATTGCGAATCTGACTTTTGTTTGGACTAGAACTTATCGAAAAACAAACAAATATGAAAGTGATGAAAATGACTCAAACAAAGCCAAATATCAAAATATGATGATAGTATAATGTCAGGAACGAAATCAACAGAAACAAAACAAATTTTGAAAGATATGATATGTTGTTATGGTTTACCAACAAGATTGATAACCGATAACGCTCAGAATTTCAATGGAATGCTGATTATTGAGCTCTGCACTAGGTGGAATATTAAACACCTGAATTCTTCTCCTTACTAACAAGAATCTCAAAAAGATCATACATAAGATAGTGGTCACCTACAAGGATTAGAATGAAATGCTTCCATACACAATTCGCATATATCACACCATAGTTAGAACTTCTACACGTGCAACCCCTTATTCTTTGATATACGGGATGAAAGCGGTTATGCCTTTAGAACGAGAGATTCAATCATTTAAGGTCTTATAGAATTCAAAATTGGATTAATCGGAATAGGCAAAGCTGAGATTGAAGCAGTTAAATTTGATCAATGAAAAGAGATTAGTAGTGGTCGTTTATCACAACTGGTTATACCAAAGTATAATGGCTAAGGCATACAATAAGAAGGTCGGACCAAGAGTGTCTTCGTCTTCTTCTATTTTTCCTATTTGTGTCATGTATTTAGCAAGGGAGTGGGAACAAAGGAGGATTCTAGCTCAAGGATGCAAAAAACTAAGCCATGGTTTATGGGTTTTAGAACAAGAAGTTGATAAGTGTAGAAGATTATTCTATGATCTTCAAGCATCATGGAAAAAGGAGTACAACGCCAAAAAAATAAAAGACGAAGAAGAGCCGCTGTTGTTATTTCTCAAAAGTATGTACACAAGTGGTTAGTATGACGTGCTTATTTGAAATTCTTGTAAGTTATTACTTCCATACAATGTTGGTGGAGAAAGCTTTCAGCAACAAAGGAATTTCGAAGGCTTTAAACAAGAGGCTAATGGAGTCGCTACTAATCCTATTCAAGATTCAAAAGTGAATCTTCTTGAAGAGGGAGGGAATGATACAGTTCAGCTTTGTGATATGACCTAAGCAAGGTTAGATTCAGATTTTGGCATAAAATTTTCTACCGTCCAGTTTTATGCTATTGAGCAAAACTCCAAATCCAATCGTTGGATCAAGCTGAATCTTTACCATAAGATTCCAAAGGTATGTTTCTATGTTGGGGTAACTTTTCAAGTGAATTGGAGTTGAGGAAGGACTTATGATATAGGTCAGAACATGTTGTATGAATGTTGTTATTTATTTTCTTTTGACTTGTGGACTTTCTATTTGGCAAGAATCATTTTCCTACAAGGATTTTGGAGCTTGTTTTTGGAAATTTTCTAGTTCCACAAGGATTTTTAATGAGCTGCAATATAATCTCCAATTGTAGTAAGGATTCATTAATGTTTCAGAATCTTTTTTTATAAGAATTCCATATTCATCCTAGTTACACGAGGAAAGCAGGGTTGGTGGTATTTAATGACAAATTAATTATTTTTATTATTTTCTTTCATGTTTGAGCTTAATTAATACCTTTTTTTCAGCTAGAATTCAAGGCTTGTTTGAATCAGGTTATGAGCTTTCCAGTTTAGGGTTTTTGGATCAGTTTTGAGTGGACCTCTTATAAGTTCATATAAAGGGTCTATTAGGGTTAATTTTTCAAGAACTGTTTAAACTCATGTAACTAAAATTTCGGCAGCCATTGATGAATATTACTTTTGAATTTTTTTACTTTTAACATGTGAGAGTAATTCTTGCATTCTTCAGTTCTTAAATGAACTGAATCTCACTTATCAAAGATTAACTGATTCCGTGGTGTCATTCTACTTTATTCCAATAGTATTGGTGTCTTGAGACAGGTTTTTATTATGTAATATTCCTATCAGATCTATTTTAGCTTTCCGGGATCAAACCTCAATCTTGATTATGAGTTATATGATCACGTGATCAGTAAGTTTGGATCAAACTTCAATGAGTTCATCACGTTTTAATAGCCAAAAGTTTGTCAACACCGTTACGAGATTTTTTGGAGACCAAGGGAGATGATGCATCTCCTAACTAAACTTCAACAATTTATAGTTGGATGGAGCTATTAGTACCCTAAATGCTATCTGCACTGCACTTTCGGTGCAGTCTAGCGCGACGTGAATAGCATTGACGATATGCAAATTCATGATCACTTGTCTGGGAGCCTAATTTATTTATGCTCATCAATTCATTTGTCTTGTCTTTATTGAAGATTCTAATTCATAAACCTGACTAATGCTTTGCTGACGCATTTTGCATGATAGCAGGTTGCACCCACCAGGCGTGTAGCCTTTGTAGTTCCACACCCCAGAGTCCAGCGGAAAAAATATTGAAGAAGGATCGGAGGAACAGTGGTTTTTCCAGTACTGCCTTCATCGATATTATATTTTACTTGTACAGCTGGTTTAAAAAAATTGAAAAATTGTCTGGAAAGGGAAAGCTAAATGTATTCCTTGTCACATCACGGCCATCTGAACATGTCTGCTTCTCAAAAATGAACTATTAGATTAAATGCTTTTATAGCAAAAGACAGAATACAGATAATAGTAGTTGTTTGAACCATGATTCGCCGCTGGTAGTATATTTTTTTGAAAAAGATAGATATACAGACTTTTTTAATAAGTTTTTTTACATAAAACATTCTAAGTATAAATCAAAAATCTTATAAAATAATCTAATTAAAAAAATCTAGAACCATTATATAAATAGAAAAAAAATCATTAACGATAATTAAAAACACAATTGAAAAAATCAAGAGACAAATATAAATTAAAATATTTAATCTCGCAATATGAAACATTTACTCAGTTATGTTTACTGATTTTGTTTATTAAAATAATTTTTATGCAATCATTTATAACAAAAATAGACACGCACATTAAATTGATTGAAAAAAAATAAAAGAAAAAATAAATTATGCAAGGGCACACATATTAGAAATATTATTTAAAAAAATATTTATTATTTGTAAAAATAAAGTTCATCTATATAAAACATAATTATTTTTAAGATGAATAAGAATAATATCTTCAAAAATTAAATACATATAAAATAATTTAATATAAGCCTCTATTAAAAAAAGGCTAAATAAAAAAATAAAAATTATAGAGAAAGGATATTAATTCAAACATAAATTAAAAAACTATTTTAAAAAACACATTTTTTTAAAAAAAGTATCAATTAAAATAACAACTAAAATTAGAAAATAAAAATAAAAAGGCAACTATAGTCCAAGTGCTGCAAGCCATTTAAAAGAAATAACAAAAAGAAATGGAAAAGAAATACATACAAAATAACCCCGACTAGGTTTAGTATAAGTTAATTTTATTTTAATTAGATGATAAAAAAATAAACAACGATAGTAAATGGAAAAAAAACAGAGAATACGATAACTTGAAAAAAACAACACTTTTAAAGCATGAAATTGGATAAAAAAAATGATAAAAAATTAAGTTTAGTGACACATGAGATAATATGATAGATATGTAACTTGGGTAATAAGGGGTGAGCCAACCTAGGTTCACCCGCAAAACTCGTGGCACAAGCTATGAGATCAAGATAACCTAATAGAAAAGAAATTGAAGAAAATTACTAAGCCAATCTTTAAAAAAATAATAATATCAAATGATAAAATAAAAAAGAATGTTGGCCCGTGTTAAGTTTTAAAACTCATGACTGGGTCATTAGATTGAAAACACCATACATGAAAAAACCATGAAGCCAAATCCCCGGCAAATCAAACGTTGAAGGATGAGATCAAGGAAAAAAATCAATTACATAAAAGGACTTAAAATTAAAAACAAAATGGTAATTAAAAGAATAAGGGTGGAAATCAAAATAAAAAATAAATTAGAGGTTAAATTGAAAAGAAAAACAACTCTAACAAAAAGGAAAAAAAAAATTAAAAGAATGAAGACTATATAATAAAAAATAATACATCATATAATTGGATTGAAGGATAAAATTTATAACCAATAAAACTTTTACAAAAAGACCAAGAAAAGAAATTATAAATCAAAAGAATAAGGACCAATTTGAAAAAAATAATACATGACAAATTAGAATTGAATTTTTTTACTAAATTAAAAACAAACAAAACTTTTATAAAAGGGCTAAGAAAAAGAAAAGAAATCAAAATACTAAAAATAAGGAGGACAAAGTTATACATTTAGGGAGAGAAAAGAGAAAAGAAGAAAAAAAAGGCTCATTAAATCGCCCAGCCACCGCCGACATACACCGCACCAGAAGGAAGATGAAGCGTCATCACTTCTACTAACAAGGTGAAAGGGCGGGTTTGGCCACCGGTAGGTGCAACATGTACTGCCCAAACAACATAGACACCTCTCACTTGCTAGCGCGTATATGAGACTAACAACTTTTTGAATTTTAAAATTAATTATTGACATCAAAAGAACCAAATTAGCCCTAATGACTATGGAATTAAAGAAAAAACAAAGCTGAAAAGACCAAAAAGCCTCTATACCCATGTTTTATTTTTTTGGTTTAAAGGGAAAATATATATTGTTGCTACCTAATTTTTTACCCTTATTTCGATAAATTTTTAAAAATAAAAAATAAAAAAATAAGGGTTTACATGTGGCGATAACATAGAGCATCAGGGCTAATATTAAGGAAATAATATGTCAATGAGATAATTACTGAATCATAAATAATTACTGCAATATAAAATACCATAGATATATGATTTGATTCGTGCTAATTATGGAAAATAATCATTGCAATATAAAATATCATATATAGGATTTGTTGGTGTTGGTTATAGAAGACAATCTCTACAATAATTATTGCAATATTTCCTTAAATAACACGTGTAGAGATTTTCTATATAAGTAAACCTCCAGCCATATGCAAAAAAAAAAAAAAACAATTTACCGAGGATAATTTTTTTAAAAAGAGAAATTTAAGGCAACCACAAAAAAAACCCTAAACCTAATTTTTTCTCCTGACCGAAACCATGTCGTTGCCCCTATCTTTCTAATTCTTTTTCCTCTCTAAGCCAGCCACCAACGAGAGCCCCTCCATTTCTCCATCTCAGCCACTGCACCCGCACAGACACCCGACCACAGCACCAACACTCTCTTCTCTCGGATTCTAGCTTTTTCCCTTTTGGTTTTCTTTTTCCCCTCAACCCCCACATGCACGACCTTCCCTCTTTAGCTGAACACAAATTCACGGTCTTCTCTCCCAACCAAGAGGCAGTCGGTGCTGCTCTCCCTCTCCACAACAGCCGTCACTGCTCCTCCCCCTTTCTCGGCTAAAACTTTCCCTCTGCACACAAGCTTCCTTTCTCCCTTCACCAGACCTCATTCCTTCAGCTTGCAACCACCGTGAACACCACTTACAGGCCTTCCTTCTCTGTCAACACAACAACCAGAAACGAGCTGAGCCACTCGCCTAGCTGTAGCCTCCTCTGCAACCATATCCTTCCTCAGTCGCAGTGATGGAACCAACAGAAGCCACATCTTTCCTCATTCGCAGTAGCAGAATTAGCAAAAGCCAACCTTCCCTTCCAGCAACACGAGAAACAGAGGGGAAATATCGACTAGCCAGCAGGTCACCATTTCCTGTTTCATCTGCAACTGCGTCTGAAACTAGCAGAGACAACAGCCAGCACACCTGGCTCCACCGTGAACAGCGAGCAGGGACATCCTTCTTGAGCAGCAACCAGTCGTCTTCCTCCACTTTGCCTCCAGCCGCTGCCTCGCCAGGTAAGTCTTTCTTTCTTTGTTCTGTTGTGCATTTAGGTAAAAGGATTTGGGCACTGTGCGAAGGTAAATTAATTACCTTCACACTGTGCAGTGCATGCGTGAATAATTCACGCATGCAAATCTGCAACAGTGCCCAGCGAGGTCACTGGTTTGGGCCAATGACCCCGCTGGACCCAGCCCCAAAAACAAACGAGTAATATCATTGGTTTTCTCGTGTATTTAGTTCATGGTTTGTATTTTTTTTTTTTACATTGTGGAAATACAAATCTAGTATTAAAATACCTGATTTTCCATGAAATGTTGCAAAATATATATATATATGTTTGAAAAACAAAAAATGTTTTCTTATGTGTTGCATACAGCCAATACTCTAACATGTTTTGAATGTTTTTTTATAAAAAAATAAATATTTGAAGTTTCAAAAATATGTTTTCGCATGGATTTTTTAAACACAACAAAAATTTATTTTCTTGCATTTCTGAATTTTATAACATGTTTGTAAAAATTCAAAGCGTGTTGACTAATATTCCAAAAAATATAAAAATCTTATTTTAGGGGGGAATTCATCTATTATTCACCGTTAATGTTTGGATAAAGAAATCCCTAAGGGATGAATATTTAAAATATTATTGGGAATAATTTGTTATTATTTGCTGTTAATGTTTAGATAAAGAAACCCAAGTGGTTAATATCCAAAATATTTTTCCAGGAATAATAAGTCACCACGCATCGTTGAAAGAAGCCTCGATTATAATTAAGGACATTTCAATTTTTGACTCCACGGTTTAAAGCGCTCTAAATTTCCTTAGATTTCTAAATCTTTGTTTTTTTTCCTTGCGATTTACGAGTCGCGAACTCTTGAAAAACTTAGGGAAAACTGAGCGTTTAAAGCACAAAAAACTAAGGGAAAAATGAGCTTTTAAAGCACATTAAATCTCCTTGGATTTCTATCTTAATAAATTTAGTCTGAATCAAACACAGATTTTAAGAGATCTACATTGGTTCCCCTTGACACTTTGCAGACATATCCAAAGGTATGATCTATATTAGCCAAGGATTCTTGCTTTTAGACTTTGAACCCAAATCATTCATCATAGCAAACCTATCCTAGGAAACCTAACTAAGAGAACACCAACACCATAGCAATTATAAGGCAAACCAAACACCAAACAGCTTACCTAAGGTAGGGCATACTAGGGGTGCTAATATCTTCCCTTTACGCAACCAGTCCCTTGCCTTATATCTCTGAAAGACCAGTTAGGGTTCCTAGTGACCATAATACTAGGTGGCGACTCTCTTATTCACAAAACAAAAAAAAAACTGAAATCAATCGAGGGTCGCCGTGAGGGTACGAAATATATTTTCACTGTATTTTTGAAAATAAAGACTTAAACACCCTTGCCGAAGAACTTAAAACAACTTGAACTGAAGGGTAGTGAATTCATTTTACTGTTAAAAAAAAAGTCATATATACCCTAATGTGAACCTCATGATCACACAGTCACGCAACCCATACGCAAAGACACTAATTCCCGGAAAGCCAAGTAAATCAGGTTCGATAGGAATGTGACGCAAATATAACTTGTACTTAGGCACCAGCGCTATTGGAAACGGAGACCCCCACCTAACAAATATTGATTCACGAACGAGAAGTATAAGGATGATGCCATGAAGACAGTTGTTCTTCGATAAGTCATTTTCAGTCCTTTAAAGAACCAAAGAAGGAAGATTATCCCACCAACACACAGCAAGTGCAGCAAAGAAGTTTATTGATATGAAAATTACGTAACCTTACATGTTTGGTTATGCCTTTATTTATATTGACTTTAGACTTAAAGAAACCTTAATGGATCCCCTTTAGGTGGTTACATACGTCAACTTACCAAAAAAAATCCCCTTTAGGTGGACTTATATGAAGCCCATTTACAATTGACTTGAATAAGTAATAATAACCCAAAAACTAAGAAGAAAATAATAAAAATAATAAAAATCTGAAAGTTATCATCCTAAATATGCTAGAATCAGATTTGTCACCCTTAAGAAGTTTTAAATAAACTAGGAAAAATCTGATTTGGAAATTTTATGTTGCTGCCCCCCTTTGATGTCCTTGATTTGCTTGGATTTCCTTGTTTAACTTGGACAAATAAGAAAACAAATTTCCTCATGTGTTGTTGATTTAATTACTTTCATTCCTAAGTTAGGAAAAGCATTAAATACCCGTCCCCTCTTTAGGAATAAGATATGACCAACTTCCTTACTTAATTAGAAGAATAAATTGCTGACTTTTATCCTTGTAGCATTAGGGGAAAAAAAGCCTAACAAGGCTGGTATTGAGCCGAACACATCAACCCATTGTTCCACACGAATTGGGCTCTTCTTAGACATGAACTAGATGAATTAAAGGTTTTCCTTCATGCTCCTTAAATGTCCCAAGCCCCTCTAGGTCCATTTTACTCAATATGTTCTGAACAAGCTCATTCAATGCTTCTTTAAGCTTCTTTGCCCCAGCTCTTGTGATTAGCCCAATTGGCACCTCCAATGGGTCGTTGGCATGATTACGCTTGATGTTGGGCTGATCCGCATCATTCCCTCTCTCTTTAAAAGGACTCGACCTCGAATCATTACCTACATCAAATAGAGTAAGATCATAAACATTAAAGGTAGCACTAACACCATACTCACCTGGCAAATCAACTTTATAAGCATTATCATCGATCCTCTCAAAGATCTAAAATGGCCCATCTCCTCGTGGTTGTAGCTTTGATTTCTTATAGGCCGAAAATCTCTCCTTGTGCATATGCACCCAAACCCAATCGTCGGGCTGAAAGACAACATGTTTGCGCCCTTTATTGGCTTTGGTCGCATACACACGATTCCTTTTTTCAATCTGTTGCTGCACACTCTCATGAAGTGTTTTCACCACCTGTGCTTTACAATTACCATCCAAACTAACACTTTCATCAACGGGCAAATGAATCAAATCCATTGGAGTTAAAAGGTTAAATCCAAACACAATTTCAAATAAGCCTAACAAGGCTAGTATTGGGCCGAACACATCAACCCCTTGTTCCACACAAATTGGGCTCTTTTTGGACCTGAACTAGATGAATTAAAGGCTTTCCTTCATGCTCCTTAAATGTTTCAAGCCCCTCTAGGTCCATTTTGCTCCATATGTTCTGAACAAGCCCATTCAATGCTTCTTTAAGCTTTTTTGCCCTAGCTCTTGTGATTGGCCTAATTGGCACCTCCAATGGGTCATTGGCATGATTACGCTTGGTGTTGAGCTGATCCGCATCACTCCTTATACACAAGTAAGATCATCGGCTTGTTTTTATGTGACTTACCAATGCAAGTCACATCTTGTTGGGGAGACCATGGCAATATGATAGGAAGGCAATTCATGATGGGGTTAAAAATAGGTCTACCATTGTAAAAGATGGTAAAACCATCACTCTTGTACCTCTTACACCCAAACAGGTGTATGATGATCAAATAAAGCTAAAAAGTGAGCATGAGGCGATGGGGAGAGAAAATCAAGGTGAGGAACAAGGGGAGAGAAGACCATCAGATTTGGCTAGAACTCAAACCACTACAACCCATTTGGCCACCCATCCAAACACAAACAAATATTCAGCCAACACTCCAAACAAATCAAACCATTCGACCACAACTCAAAAACACCCAA
>Ga0325405_1006621_pt1 | contig 11695 bp, 6 predicted proteins | sample PopdelMetagenome_21_FD_205663 | JGI IMG/M metagenome (GOLD analysis project Ga0325405, IMG submission 205663) | Populus deltoides microbial communities from Bellville, Georgia, United States - Xylem-Control-R2 | ecosystem: Host-associated > Plants > Phyllosphere > Stem > Wood/Secondary xylem...
TCAAGTTATTTTAGCATAGGAAGAGAGAGCAGACCAGAAGGGAAAGTGCCTACAAATCTGTTGTTAATTACTGAGATCAAGCTCATATAGAAGTGCAAGGTTAGAGTTTGTGGGATAATACCACAAAATCTGTTGCTATTCAAATGAATGAGTGCTAAGCCAGTGAGGAGGCCTAAATATTCACCAGGAAGGAAACCTGCTATATCAGCAAAGTTGAGGTCAATGCCAGCGACAACTCTGATTTTGGGATCATCAAGCGCGACTGTACAATATACTGCTCTATAGCTACCTAGCTACATCAGGACCAACCCAATTGGCGGTGAAGTTGTATGGGTCAGAGTACGTAGATGACTCTTTTTCATGCATGGATGGAGGGCATTAATATAAGCTTGGTGAAGCCTGGGGTTTGAGATGGGAGAATGGCTGTGCGAGCGATGGCGGTGATAACCATGGTAGTTATGCTTTGCAGCTAGATAGCTAGACAAGAGAAGTAAAGCACGGCCATTGATAGAACAAAGCAGAGACGAAGCCATTTGATTTTCGTGGGTTTAAAGTAGTATTCTTGGTTGCTTATGCAAGGAGTTACTTTCCTTGTCAAAGGCATCTTTCAGTCTTATGATTAATCATGCTGTTCATGTCCAATGGAAGACATTGATTTCTTTGCTGATACTAGCATCTGAAGAAAGTATCACAACGACCCGGTACAGCGACAGTTAACCATAACCTATGATCCTAAAGCATGGCCATTTCTAGATAAGCTTGAAGATTTCAAAGTGTACCAAACATCTTGTCTCAATCCCTGCTGTTCATGTTGTCCTTTTGGAGGTTGAGGACACATTTTATGCTATAGAATGACATGGAGATTAGTTGCAGACTATGCAATTGGAAAAATGGTGTAAAGGGAGGACGATGCGCACCATAAGGACTCGCCTCCTTCCAAGTAGCTTTCGCAGTTGTTTCAAGTGGAGCAGGAGAAAGACAGCCTCAGCCACCCTAAGAAAAAGAGGAGAATTCCTTCAAACTTAAGTGATCAGGTGAGAGGATTGAGAATGTTATTATTATTGTTTTTTAAAATATTTTTTATTTAAAAATATATTAATATAATTTTTTTATTTTTTAAAATTTATTTTTAATATTAGTATATTAAAACAATTCAAAAATATATAAAAAATAATTTTAAATAAAAATAAATTTTTATTAATTTTTATTTGAGATGTAATGTCAAGCAAACATTAATTGCTGGACATGATTTACTGGTCAAAAAAACAAATTCATAGTTATATATAGTTATAAAACTCGATTAAGATATTATCCTGGAGCAAAACCCTTAAATTAGAAGGGTTAATTTTCAAAAAGAAATTTTTTTTAAAAAAAAGAATTAAACATTGTTTTTTAAAAAAATATTAATGAATTGCGATCCAAGTTTTTAACTAAATCGAGCTAAATTACTTTATTTTTTTAATGTGAATTGATTTAAATTTTGGATCAACCAGGTCTTGTATTGACCCACCGAAACAATCTGAATTTTATAGCCAACGTAAATACTAACAATTTGTGGCTGAAAGTTCCATAACCTGTACATGATCAAAGGAATTAACTGCAAAAAATAAGATTACCAAACCCTAATCCTCCACTGAAAACGTTCTAATTCATTGAATAAATGGAAAACTCCCATCAAATTTCTGCTGCAACTGCATCTTATATGAGACCAGCACGCCCAAGAACCATACTGAAATTCTTCCCATTAAATGAACACCAGGTTCTTCCTAGATTTCTGCCAAATGGAAATCAAAAGTTTTTGGAACATCAGGCTGACCATAACTACAAACTGATAAGAGTAAAATTCTCCATCAATCCCAAACAAGATCTGCACAAAACTTAAACAATTCTTCCCATTAATTGAGATCACGCTAGCGAAACAGCCAGGGGAAGCTCTACAAAATCTGCAGCAGTGGCATTGAAGCAGGCACCGATCATCCTATGAATAACTTTTTTCAGTAAACGGATGACAAAACATAATAGATTTCCACAGGACACTTTCCTTCCAAAACAAGCGCTTTTGTGATAATATCACGTAACTATTTTCATTAGGGTGTTAAAAAAATACCAAACATGGAGGAAAAATCATAGAAACTGAAGAAAATTATTTTGTTTGATTTGATTTTGGTTTTAAAAGGTTAAAACTAATTAAACCGAATTTAAACCTGATTTAAAAAAATATATAAATAAAAACTTGATCTAATTCTAAAATATATATATTTTTTTAAAACCGTGAATATCCAAATCAATTTATACGTATCTCGACTAATCCTTCAAGATCCTGAAATTAACGACCATGTAAGTTTTTAGTGGTCTTAGGATTTGTAGCACTCGAACTGATGACTTCTGAAGAACAAATCCAAAACCTGACCAGTTAAACTACAACCTTTAAAATTAAAAAATATTTCTCTTTTGATTTTTTTTTTTTCTGTTGTCCTCCCCTTTCCCACCCTCTTTCGTTTTCTCCTGTGACTCATTTCTCTATCTCTCTGACTTGTTTCTCTATCTTTTTTTCTCTTTGTTCTCTTGCAAAGTTAGATATTGTGCTTCTACGTTACAAAGTCAAGAGGGGGTTAAATGATTTACCTTTTTGCTTTCATAACAAAACAAGTTAGAGCAGTTCCTATTACAAGGTAAAGGCTCTGCATCCTGAATTTAAAATTTCAGAGTAATAAACCATTTGAAATCTTGTATTTCTGGGTTTGTTGTTTTGTTCTCTGTGATTATTTAATATTTATTGTTAGATTTTAGAGAAAATAGCGTGATGGTGCTTGTTTGATTTGTGTACTTGATTTGCTGTGCTTGACTAAGTTACCTGCAAATTTTATTTTCTTCTTGTTATAATTTTCTCCTGGTGTAACTTTATTAGAGCTATCAGTTTTTCTGGTTTTTAAAGAAAATAAATCGAAATAAAACCAGACCGAACCATTTTTGAACTGATTTTCAGTTTGGTCCGGGCTAAATTTTTCAGAAATTACAACTTCCAGTTTGGTTAGATTTTTTTGCCCGAACCGGACCAAACTCTGAACTCCCCTAATTCTCATCATGACACAAACAAACATCGTTTAAGCTGAACCCACTAATTACAACACTCAAAATCGAAGATGGTCCAGACAACATATTTTTACACGAAATCCCAAGAGAGCACTAACATTCCTCGAAAAAATATTCGAAGTTGGGAAAAGAACCCTAACAAAAGCATTAACTTTTATCATCATCATCGTGGTCATCATGGCTGCAGTATCACCAATCATATTAGCCGCCGCCGCCAGATCCATATTTCTTGCCAAAGACAATGACCTGCAGCTTGTCATATCCAGCAAGCACACCAGCACCTGCCACTGCACGCAGAATGTTTGCACCAGCACCCTTGAAGAGTGATTTCGGTCCTTCATTCTTGATGATCTGTTTAAATGCATCCAACGAGCTCTTATACTTTACGGCTTCTCCTGAAGTCATCATCATCCTTCTACGGACTGTATCAATGGGGTAAGAGGCCAACCCGGCACCTATTGTAATTCCCCATCCCAACATGAAACTTGCAAAGAAACTATCCTGTAGAGACCAAACAAAGCAATATTAACGATTTGATCATGTTAAATTTCATGAAATATAGGAGAATCAACATAGGCCCACATAAAAACATTAAGATTGCTTAACTTGACTTTGTTGGATCAAACGGTGGTAAATACAGGACAGCAGTTTTACACGTACAATACTAAGCACATGGTAGCATAAATCCACAAGACAAGGAGTCCATTTCATCTTGCGTTTTGTGCCGCCAGCATAGGCGGTCGTGATCAAACACCATATTTCCCGTGTAAAACCATTAACAGGAAAGAAGACTTGAAAGCAGGAGAAAAGAGATTGACAGAGATGCAATAAGAAAACACGGCACATACCTGCAAATCACCAACCAAAACCACAGGCTTAAGAGAATCGTACATTCCAAAGTAGAGCCCACGGTACACAATAATTCCAACACATGATATGTTAAATCCACGATAAAGTCCAGCAACACCATCGGACTGGAGGGTTTTCTTATAAACATCAATCAACCCATTAAACTGCCGCCCACCACCCTTTTTAGCTGCCTTTGCATCATTAGCCAACCGTGTACGGGCATAATCCAAGGAGTAAACAAATAGAAGAGATGAAGCACCAGCAGCTCCACCTGACGCCAAGTTCCCAGCAAACCACTTCCAATAGCCATCCCTTTCCTTCTTGAAATTAAACAACCTCTTGAAGTAATCTTTGAATGCAAAGTTCAGGGCCTGGTATTTCATGTGTACAAAGGTGTCAAGTGATATACATAATGCCACAGTCAAGCACAGCTATTAAAACTATTAAAAAGGAGAGAAAAAAACTCAAGGAAATTTTGAAGTGAAATGACCTGGGTGGGGAAGTATCTGATAACATTAGCAGTGTTGCCTCTCCAAAGAGCAAGGATGCCCTCCTCCTTGATGGTTCTGGCAAAGCAGTCAGTGATACCTTTGTATGGTTCAGATAATCGACCAGCCTTGATCATTTCATCCTGATTTTGAATCAAGAGTTTAACCCGCTCAATTGGAGCAGCAGCTGTCTTTGAAACAGCAGCTGACACTCCTCCCATGAGAAAATCAATCATAAATCCTTTAGCACCTTTCTCGGATGGTGCTTCAACAAATATTGGGGAAACATGTGGCACAAGTGCCAGACCAGTTCCCTGAATTGCAGGATGCAAATGGCCATGGAAACCATTAGAAAGTGCACCACTAGTCATGTTATAATTTCTGGTGTGCAAGTTTGAGGAAAGCTTTGAAATGAGAGATGACTGCCCATGTATCTTCCTGAAAACCGATGGATTCCCAGATCCATCCACCATGTTTACTCAAGATGGTGATCTGAACATAAGGTAAAAAAAAAAACAAAAAAAATTGTTAGGCTTCAAAAGCAGCTTTCTTAGCACATTTTCACAATGCAAAAATATGAACCTACACAAGTACATGTTAATCCAACAGAGAACCATGATCGCCATTACAAATCTACTTAACTTTCACCTAACAACAACACAAAGCATCAAAAAAATAAAACCATACTACATGAATCAGGAACTACAACCATTCAAACACAAGAAAACAAGCAGTTGCCTTACTCACAATTTGAGTGTCAACAAAGACCTCATTTTCAACATAATCCAAAGTTAGCAATCATTTCTCGCTATCGAGTATGCCTTAGTTTAGACAGAAGCTTTGGGTAGTGCCTATGTAGAATGGGCCACTATCATTGTCGAAGACACCTTTTTCATACCCTGTTTCGTCTATTGGAGCTATTGAACTAGACTGAAGTAGGGAACTTCCTAAAGCATGTGAGACCTCCAAGGTTTGGGTGTTCATTATTTCCAACATAACCCAATCTTAGAAACGACCAATACAGCTAAAACCTACAATTTGAATGTCAAAAACCATCTCATTTCCAACATAATCCAATCTTAGAAACGACTAAAACAGCTAAAACCCACAATTTGGATGTCAAAACCCATCTCATTTCCAACATAATCCAACGTTAGTAACGACTAAAACAGATAAAACCCAAAATTTGAATGTTAAAACCCATCTCATTTCCAACATAATCCAACGTTAGCAACGACTAAAACAGCTAAAAACCACAATTTGAATGTCAAAACTCACCTCATTTCCAACATAATCCAACGTTAGTGACAACTAAAACAACCAAAACCTACAATTTGAGTGTCAAAACCTAAGCCATTTCTAGCATAATCTAATGCTACTAACAAGTCAACATAAAAAAAGGCAAAAAAAAAAATCCAATCTAAACAGATAAGAAAACAGCTAAAACATAAAACAAATACTTCAAATTTTCTTTCAGTTTCTCAGTAACCAAACAGAAAAGAAAAGAACGAGGCAGAAAAACCTGAGTGAAAACAGTTACTGCCTCCTGATACTAAAGAAGATAGGTTTTTCTAATATTGGTCCTTTATACCTGAGAGCAAAAAAAGTTTCTAGGGTTTTTCTATTAAATTACCATCTTGACCTTTTTCCTGCCCATCTCTCTCTGCCTCTTCATTTCTGTTTGACCCTGACACTGTCACTGCAGTGTAGAAACTCCATTGGTGCCAAGTCAAGGGAGTTTCATATTTTGTGGGCTTTATGCCTTATTTAAAGCAGGGTTTTTAGAGGCCCAATAATGAATTTTTTTTTTAAGTAAAAAAATGGTTCAAGGGAAATGAAGGAAATATAGTTATATTTATTTGAGTATGTTGAAAAAAAATATAAAAAAATATATTTTTTTGAAGATATTATAAAAAAATTATATTTTATTTTATTTTCTTAGCTTCTCTAAATATAAAATATTTGTGTATCAGAAAGGAAAATTAAAATTTTATTTTCTCATTTTCCCTTCCTTTCCTTCCTTTTTTATTCCTAATTTTACCATCAAAACTATATTTTAAAATCCAAATTAACCCATGCAAGTCGACCCTAGGCTTGAATTGTCCATGTTAAAGAAAAAATATATAAAAAAAACTTGGTTAACATGAATATTAGCCTATTGACTCTTTTTTAAAAAACAAATTAATCAAAACAACATCATTTTAATTTTTTAAAAATAATTAGGATCCACCCTCCTAATTCAAATAAAGAAGATTGACTTAATTTATTTTCCATTCTTTTATTTCCCCTACTTTTCTTCAAAATATATATGAAGTTAATCTTAATTTATGACACACAAGTTGATCCAGAAATATTTTTTACTTTTCATATGAGAATACTCTTTATCAATGAAATAAAAAAAATCATTGAAAAAACTATGTTGATGATTCAAGTTTTCATTAATCGGTTTGATTTGCGTGTTATAATTTTGGGCTCAATTTAAGTGAAGAATAAGAGATATAAGATATATTTGGTGGATGAACTAATTGATTGAGAATGATATGCTGAGATCCTATCAAAAAGCAGTTGGTGTTGGAGGCCCGTCACCATTTGTTTTTGCATTTGAAATTATATTTAGTTGTGTTTTAAAAGTGCTTTTTACTTAAAAATACATCAAAAAGATACATTTTCTAATGGTTTTTATGTACTAATATAAAAAATAAATAAAAAATCTAAAGAGAAAATTCATTTTCATGTATTTTCAAGGAAAAATCACTTTTGAAATGAACCATGCACCATAATATGAAGCACACACTAAGGCTATATGATGTGACCTAGCTTTAAATAGTCATTTAGTGTCCATGTTGTGGGTTTATTGAAGAAATTTGCTCATGCTTCCATGTTTATTTTGCATATTGCATTAAGGCTATATGACATTTCCATTAAATATTAGTTTAGTCGTTATTAAGTTAGTTCCCTTATATGTGTTTAGCATCAATCTTAAATTAATAAACGTATAAACTCAAAAGAAATGATAGAAACATGCCTGAAACAAGCATATCTAAAGTTATGTTTGGTTAGTCTTTTGATATATAAAGAATAAAAATATGTTTGATTGCAGAGACAGAGTTGAAAATATAACAATAAATTAGTCTTCATAGTTTTGAAGTAGTTTTTTTTTTTGTTTCAAAACATAAAAGATAAGGGACATATTTTCTATGTCCCAGCCATCTTTGTTTTTTTTTTTGTCTCAAAATAGTAACCAAACACTATTTAATATATCGAATTAAAAAAATTATAAGATGTTTTCAGAAACTTTGTTATTAAGCAAACAACATTTACATTTATTTAAGAATTGTGATTTCTAGCTTTGGAAACTTATTAGTTATTTGAATACATTTATTTACCTAATAATCACATATAAGCATTATTTCTTTCTTAGATAGCATGTTAATGTTTGCAAGAATGCTCTAGCACCATGATTCTACATGTTTTAACTGATTGATTCATAAGAGAGTAAGATTTTAGAATAAACAAGGAACCAAATAGTTTACAAGAGATGGATGTGCGAATTATATTCTACCTTCTAGCATGAGTCTAGCTATGTTGTATATAAATAAGAAAAGTATCTAAAGAAATGGTCAAAGAAAGACAGTAAGTAGAACACAAAAGGAGCATTTTCTTAGCCACCAACTTATTCAGTTTCCTTTAGAAGTTTATCATTAGAGTGTAAGTAATCATCAACTTGGAGGTCTTGTTTTTTGTTTTTTTACCACCAATTTCAGCATGACCCAATCTATTTAAGATTTTTAGAGGTTAAAGGAATCTATAGTCCCCATCACTATTTTGAAAAACGAGTGAATTTTAGGGAATAACCCAGAATTAGGTTATGACAACTATGAATAGGAACAATACCCCACTCAATGATATAAGACACACCTAATTCTCTAAACCAACTACTTACCATCATCAACCCCATTAAACCTTACCATGTTTCAATCTCTTTTTTTCTATTCCAGTAATAAGTCCCACTCACCCTATATAACCAATATCATCTCACCACATCACCAAGCTATCAACACTTCTCACCTACCAAATCACTCTAACTCTGCATGAAAAACCAAGAATCATGTCTAACATTCATAAAAGTACATATATGAAGGTTAGATTCACTAATCGAATAACTCAAGAACACTAAAACCTATTAGTGTGTCCAAATGGCAAGATGTTATGTGTTGATAGCCATGTGGAGAAAGTCCTTTAGGTGTAGCAGATCATTGTTTAATAACAAAGCATTGTTCCGTTCAAAAATCAAAATGGTACACAAAACCTAACACATTGTACACATAATTTAACAACAATTTTCACCCTTCATTAAAGCCTTTCCTATGTACAACAAAACAAAACCATGCTTAAATGGGAAAAGGGGTAGAAAAAAAGAGTAAGAGAAACTATAAAAATAAAGTTTGTGGTTATGGTCTTGGGCTCTTGTCTCTAGCTCTTTTTGGCTTTTTTATTCTTAATTACAACTACTATAGTTCCCACCTAAATTACATGTTTTTTCTCCTTTTTTTCTTTCTTTGGACCTTTACTTTTTAAACCTAATTTCTTTTTTACTTCTATAGAATGGAAGGTAAATTGAAGCAAATTAGGAGGGTGATGAGAAGGGTAGTAATAAAGAAGGAAAGTGTTAATGAGTCATCGAATGATGAGGGGTACAAGCAAAACAAGGTTGAATTTATAAAAGATGAATTTTTTGAAAGCAACAGGAAAAAAATAATGGTGGTTGTGATAATGGATCAATTGTCAGATGGTGGTGGAGGGATGAGGTGTTGTCAAGTAGAGAATTGTATAGTTGATTTGACTTATGCAAAGCAATATCACAATAAGCATAAGGTTTTTAAATATCATACCAAAGGCTCAGGTTATGCTTGTAACTGGAAATAGGAAGAGGTTTTGTAAGCAATATAGCAAGCTGGAATTGAGCAACCATTTTATTTTCTTGTCATTTTTTTTCATGAATATCTGGAAAAATATTGATCTTTATGTTTAATTGTGGCCTATAATATTGAAAACTTTTTATGTATTGTTGTTTTAATAAATAATTGTATAGTTTTAAGTATTCTCTCTCTCTCTCTCTCTCTTTCTCTCTCTCTCATTTTATTTACACTAACTTAACTGTGTGAAAGATGAAATAACAAAAGAACAAAAAAAAAAAGATTAATAGGGTTTGTCACATGTATGTGGCATTGCAGCGATATTCATATAGCTTGTCACACATGTGCGGTGTCGTGACGATTGTCCTCCTGAATAAGGATCTTTATAGTGATGAGTGGAAAGAACAAGGAACTCTTGTCTTTTATTAGTAAAAAAAAAGGATGGAGTCGCCACCTAGTATTTTAGTTACTAGAAATCCTAATTGGTCTCGAAGTCTTGATAAAGGGATTAATTGTGTATAGGAAAGACATAAACCTCCTCGTACGTCTTACTTAAGGTAAGCTGCATTGTTTCTCTATCTGATATAAACTAAAGCACTGTTGTGTTTTCTAATCGTTGATTTGTCTAATAATTCAAGTTGATCCACCATAGTAGAGCGGACCATAACTTTAAGGGTCAGGTTTAGCCATTATAGAGTCAAAACATGAAAAAAAAATATTTTCTTTTTAATATTAGAATACGTCTTACATATACGTTTATAATCTCGTATATTGAAAGAAACAAAATATATTTTTGGGGTTTTTGAAATGCAGACCAAGTTCTCATAACTTTAATAAACTAGTTATTAAATCCAAAAATAGATGCAAAGATATCAACAAAACTATTTTTCTTGAATTTTGATATTTAAATATGCTAAACGATGCCATGTGTTTTTATTATTATTATTATTATTATTTATGCAAATATGGTTTTTTTTAGAGAATTAGCCATATACAATTAAAAACATAAAGAACAAATTTTTATTATTTTTTTTTTAATAAAACCAAAAAAATGTACAACCCATGTAAACAAATATATATACACCCAACCTATGACATGAACTAATTTAGCCTAAAAGAAACAGAGGAAACATACCATGTTAGGCCCATATAATCAAACAAAAAGTATACCATGTTCATCCCCTCCCTTATGTAAAAACCCAAAACAACAATGTTCTTCCGGGAGTGTGAAGAATCTCTGCAGCTATGTCATGAAAAAAAAAAAGAGGAGCTAATAAAATTCAAGCTGAAAATTTATTAGAAAGCATGTGAGCAGTAGACTGGAGAAAAGAAATAGACAAGCTAGACCTTTCACTTCATCACATGCATCCCATGACATTTAAACCAAATCCTTGAGTTTACTCCCTATTGTCCAAAAATCCATCATGTGCAGGGTTTCCTTAAAGGTTGAGATTTCATTCATGCACAGACTAGTAAGAATAAGTTAAAAGACATCAGGTCGCGATCCATACTTAACCTTTACTTACCATGATAGAGGAGAAAAAAAACAAAAGAAAGGGGTTGATGGTCCTTAAGATTCCTATTTCTTGATAGGTTCCTTATAACTCACAAAGCAATAGAATCGCAGTAAATACATATCATAGCGAGCACAGACCAAGAGGAGCATTTTTTTTTTAATGAACTGGGGAGTGAAAAGAAAGAAAAGGAAAAGGAAAAAAAAACAGTAGTTTTTGTACCTTTGAATGCAAAAGGAATGTTAACATAAAATTGGACTTATTTTACCTTTTAGATCTTGAGGTTTAGATTGAGTGATATTGTTGATTAAGGCTACCAACACCGTGACAAGTCTCATTTAGTGTGAAGTGGTAGGGATAAAAAAAGAGAGTTAAAGACGTTATTGGTGCAGAGTTTGAAGCTGTCAGCTTGCTACCAGTTAAAGGCTGAAACTAAAGATCTGTTGTTGTTGTGATTGAGTTACTGGAGAGGACTGAGGACATGAAACCTCTTATAGCAATGGAAAATTTTGCTAGACTAAAATTGACCCTCTACTAGTGATGGGAACTTCTGCTGAACGAAAGCTAATCCTTCATTTAGTAATGGCATGATTTTACGAGTGGTTGTAAAGAAGTTAAAATCGTTGGAAAGAGAAACTGTCATGGTTGTTGTTTGAAGGTCCTTTTCTATTGCTGGAATAGTTGAATAGGAGATGAAGGCTGAAGAAAATACTTCAAGAATGTTCTTGGTACACCACCGTGACTGAGAAGAAACTCTTGTTACCAAAGTTGCTCATTGTTATAGTTGTTGGAGTGGCTAAGGCCATAACCACTACTACTCACAGGTGAGAAGATG
>Ga0325405_1006622_pt1 | contig 11693 bp, 10 predicted proteins | sample PopdelMetagenome_21_FD_205663 | JGI IMG/M metagenome (GOLD analysis project Ga0325405, IMG submission 205663) | Populus deltoides microbial communities from Bellville, Georgia, United States - Xylem-Control-R2 | ecosystem: Host-associated > Plants > Phyllosphere > Stem > Wood/Secondary xylem...
AAAGAAAATAGTTAATAAGCTTAATCATTTCTCTTCTAATTTCTTTTAAGCCCGGCCTAATCATGGGTCAAATCGGGTATAGCAAAATTATTCCATAGTTTTTACTGAAAGCCCAATAAAAAATGAAAATCTAGGTTCATAAGCCATTTAGCTTTGTCTTCCTAAAATCAGCCCACGCCAATCTCCTCCTCCCTTCTTGTTCCTCAATTTCCAGTATTTTCTTTTTGCTGAGACATTACAGTTCTTAAGTGATTTTTGTACAGGAATACAGACATGGCGGGATTGCTGGCGTGGGCAGCAGATGTAGTAGGAGCCCATGGAAACAACCATGAATTATCAGAAGATAGAATCCCAATTGTGTTTACTGAAGATCAACAAAAGTATGTTCAAGAATTGGATTCAAAGGCTTCATCTTTGAGCCGTTCGATCCAAGGTCTACGGATTAGATTGCCTTCACCTGATATCTCTCAACGTCTACCTCACATTCTTGCTCATTCTCTTGCCTCCAATGCTGCTCTTGCTCTCCAGTTGAATGCTCATTCTGCTACTAAAGAGCAGGTAAAGATGCAATCATTTGGGTAATTTAGGGTTTATTGGTATCTAGGCTGTTGGTGTTTTTGGTTGTTTGTGATGGGTTTGTTGTTGAGTTGTGTGGTTTTTTGTTTGTGTTTCTGGGTTTTGGCATCTGGGGCTTTTGTGTTTTTGGATATGGTTGAAGCAATGGATTTTGTTATCTGAGGTTTTTGAATTATGGTTTGCAAAAATTATCTGTTGGTGTTTTTGTCTTGCTTTTACGTCTTAGGTTAGATTTTTTTACTTGTTTTTCTCATTTGGGATATTAACATTGGTTTTAGTTTTTATGGAAAGTTCTTTTGATAAATATAGAAATTTGTGGTACAAATACGATCATGCTCAGGTTTTTCTCATTGTATTGCAATTTGCAATGCTTAGGGGTTATTGTATATTAGCTTATGTATTGCTATCAATCTCTTCAATTGAAGGTTTTGAATCTTATATGCCTAAGATTTTCGATATAGTTGTTTTGGATTATATGAATTTATGATTTATACGACAGTTTAAAGAGATTTTGTTACATTTACTTTGTAAAGAAATAGGTGATCGATCTTTGTACTTTGTTTTTAGGGTTGGACTCTACATAGGGATACATTCGTTTTGTTCTCCTGCTCTCCAACCCGGGTATGGATTCGAGGTGCCATGATCATTCCTGGGAGTGTTTTTTTTTAAACAACTAGCGTAAACTCATAACATATCAAATTTAATTGGTCGAAACTTGATCTGACTTAAAAAACATTAGACGAAGTTGTCCAAACACCTTTTTTTAAAACAAATTTTCCAAGCGATGTTTTCTTGAACGTAAAAAAATTGAGTAGGCTGTGGAAAACTCTTTGATAGTGTCACCAAACTCGACTCATCATGTCAATCTTGACACCTCTCAACCTGATTTCTTGTCTAGCCCGAGTTTCAAGTTAAGACGTATGGGAATTGTCACGATGTGACCCATTTGATTTGGCAGATCTAAAAATATCCCAAACGGCTAGTAAAAACAAGGGTGAACTTAAAAAAAAATCAAGATGATATATTTTTTTTGTTTAATATTGAGCGATGACATATTGGATTACACTCGGTAAACTAGGGTTAACCATCAAATTCCTGACCCGGATCATGGACATGACTAAAACACGCTATCATCTCTTTTTTTCCCCTTCCTTTATTCTCTCCATGATTGAACCTTCTATGGGCTTGGGTTGGATGAAATTTAATATTAAATTTAAGAGTTATTAGAGAGTCGGGGGATAAATTAAAAGAAGAGGGTTTGGGCTTGGGTGAGATGAAATTCAGGATTTAATTGAAGAGTTATTATAGAATAATAGACTAAATTGAACAAAAGGGGCAAAAAAAAGTCTGGCACTTGCAATGCATGTGAGGAGAGCCACCGGATTGGGGCAATGCGTGCGGCTTCCTTCAGCCTCGAAAGGTGGTCTTTTTTGGTGTCTGTGGAATCTTTTTGGTGGGGCCTTCCCCCATGGCAGCGGGTGGTGGCTACCTCACCACGACGTGGCACTAACAACCATTTTTTCTTCTTTCTCTCTTTTTTTTTTCCTCTCTCCTCCCCTTGGATTTTGCAACTGAATTTTCTGCTCTTCTCTTAAGGGCTGCCTTTTTTTTTTCCTCATTGTCAATTGCAGTCCCTCCAGTCTTAATCTCTTAGAAAACAGAAAATCCAAACAGTTTTTCACAAGATTGATCATAGCAAGCAAACAAAAACAAAATATCAAGGCCTTGAGTGTGGAGCTACAACAATTGAAACAATTAACTGCCTAACTCTTTTAGTTTTTTTTTTTTGTTAATGTTGATTGGTTTACTGCCTGCGCTTACTTTATTTGGTATTAACAGAGATTGAGATCCATGATGAGAAATTGTTCGGGATCACTGAAGTTGGTCGTGGGATTAATCTGCATGCTCAAAGACAGAGTGTAATCTCCAGCACATGTAAATTCTTTTGGGTTGGGGTGAAGGAGTTGCTGCTACTCTAATCTATTAAGTAGTGACAGTGTCAGAGAGAGAGTTTCCAACTGCTAGGTGGCTTCTGAAGTCAAATGTGAATATGCAGCATGTGCAAATTAGTTTTGCATGATAAATGATAATTGGACATGCAAAGTTCCACTACTACGTGAATAAGTGCTCAAGTTGTGTTCAATTTTTTTGCAATTGAAAGCCATACATTCAGTTGACTCCTGGCTTTTTATTTTCTTTTTTTCTTTTTAATCTCTCTAGACCAAGTTCAATTGGAAGTATCTCTCATAAGACGTCATTAGAGTTTAGTTCTTTTATTTAGAAGAAGTGCAATTAGAAGGATGCATCAGTGGCGAGACATTAAGAAATTTTGATGTCCATTGCATGATGGAATCATAAAAGTCTCGTGCTTGTTTAATAAGAGTGCTTTCATCCATGCAAAGAAAGGACATTGGTAGGATAGTCTTCAAATTCTCTTTCACAATAATCTAATCTAGTGAGACCATAACTGGGTAATGTCCTTAATATTGTACAACATTTTTTTTTTCAAATGGTTAAATGTAAAAGAATTTTGTTAATTTAAGCATTATCATTTGCTGAATATCCATAAACACAGAGAGTTTGCTACTTTTATCAATTCTATTTGTTACCTCTATGATTTCTACTTGACAAGACCAATCTATGTAGAAGCAGCATAAAATTTTAAAAAGAAATTTCCTTTTTAGTGTAATGTTAATTTGTGATGAGTCCGTGACTTCTAATTAATTTCTGGGAACATGGACGAGTTCTGGTCTGAAGGCTGATCTAATTTTCTATTAAATATACATTATATGATTATTACCTTTTCACCAACTAGTACTTGGAATCTCCTTTTCAGCTACCAGTACTTGAAATGTATTTTTGTGACAGGCCCAATTAAGAAAGGTGACCCTCCAGGAAGAAAATGCTGCATATGAAAAGGCTATATTAAATTGTGAAAATAAACTACAGGAGCGAATGCAGGAAACAGATTTACTTCTTCAGAAGCTACAGGTCAGGCTTTACTTCCACATCTAATGCTACTCCGATCAGTAACGTGGTTTTTTTTTTCCTGTCATTGCTTCAGTCACTGTCATAACCACATATCTTATAGGAGTCCTAGGATATTTATGTAAGCAATAATCTTTTGTGGTGTATTTTCTGTTTCAAGAAAGAGACCTGGTTCTCCATTCACTTCCTATATTCGCTGTACAATTTGATGTTTGTTTTTATGAATTAATGTTAGGAAATGGATGAGACTGAGCAAACTTTGATGGAGGAGCTGGAAAATGCAGAAACTGCATTGGATGCCAGGCAAAGTGGAAGGTCTGTTGAATCAGTTGTTGCATCTGAAACGACAGCTGAAGCTGGACCAGATGCAGAAGCTGAGAAGTCTGCTACATTAGAGAAGTTGGATAACAAGAAAAAAGAATTGGTAGATTTGCTTTTCTTTGCCTCTTTCAAGCTTTCTTCCTCAGCCCGGCTCCTTTTGTTATATGGTCTTGAAAATCTGCCTAATTCCCTCAGAGTTCAATGGAAGAAATTGTTCAAGATTTAGAGAAAAGGTGGGTGCAAGTTCAAGAGAATGAACTGAAGCAGCCTACTCCAGGTTTCTAATATTATCAATCTTCTTAAAGTTTGAGTTTCTTTCTTCATTTTTTTTTCTTTTTCTTTTTGGGTGGGTCAAAGTAAAAGAGGGAACTGAGATTAGATTTTAGTTTACATTTCTTTCCTTGCTTTCTGGAAGGTTGTCAAAGGGACAAACTTGAGTTTGTTTCAGGTGTCAGCCATTGAGAACATGTATTAAAGGCTAGGCTTTCACTGGAATAGGATTACGACACTTGGGAAAGAGTTATGTATGTGAGGCTGCAGGGAGGATTACACCCTGCTGGTGGGCTTAGATTATTTGTCTACAGTAGATGTTCCATGATGAGCTATTGAGTTGGGTGTTGACCATTCTTCCAATAACTCCTAGCAGAGTTTTGTTAATTTTCAATGGTTAAACATATACCTTGTCGTAACCAGTGACAAGAAAACCTTTATAACCAGTATTTAGTTGAAAAATTCCCTCTCTTGAAGTAGTCACTTGCTCAACGGAATTTGACATGAAAGTAATTTTGCCACAGCTCAGAGAGAGAAGTTATTGGATAAACAGCTTCATAGCCTAATGGAGCAACTAGCAGCAAAACAGGTGGATTTTACAATTCATTACAAATTGACTGCTACTTGTGACTTCTGGATCAATGTGGAGTGGATATCTCATCGCATAAACACCAACTTTTCTAAATGCTGTCTTGTTTGTAGGCACAAGCAGAAGGCCTGGTCGGTGAAATTCATTTGAAAGAGATGGAGCTAGAAAGGTTGAAAGGATTGTGGAGGAAGATTGAGAGTAGCAATGTAGAGGGTAATACCGCCAGGAATCGGTTTGGAAGAAGCACCTCAGAGAAGGGTTCTGCTTCTACAGACTATATGGTTGACAAGCTACCTTATTCCACTGGTGGCCGAACTGAGCACCAACAGAGACTCATGCTTCTGCGGTCGGCTTTTGTTATGTACATTTTATTCTTGAACATTGTGGTCTTAATCAAACTTTCATTTTGAGTAGCATCAAGAGAAACTGTTGGTCGTCTTCATAAAATAACTTTTTGGTGAACGTGAGATAATTTCGTTGTATTATATATCATAATTTTGTAAAGAAACAAATAATATAATACTGTGGGTTGTATGGACTAATTCTCAAAATATATATTCAATGAAGTTTACCACTTCCAAAGTTCATGATTCTGCTAATTGCTCAATTCAGTGGCTCTAAAGAATATACTTATTGAAAGAGTTAGGGTAAGAGGTAAAACTATCTAGTAAAGAGAGGGTACAGCACACCTGGACAAAGACAAGAAAGTAATGAGCAAGGGGGTGGAACATTGAGGGAAAAGGATGAGATAATGGCATTACAGGGAGGAAACAACATTATAGCTGCGATGCGTAGAGTTCTTGATGTTCTCAAATTGAGATTGACCTACGAGATGTAAAACGTTGTTGGATGTCAACTTCATGAATCATGAACATGACCTGACAGTCATCCAATTGCAAAACATTCATCATTATCTCAAGTAGAGACATAATCAGTGAAGTACAGTGGATAAAACTTGAAGAGGATTTACGGGTCCGGGTCAAGGAATAAAGATCTTGATTCTAGCAAAATTAGTTTCTCATTTGTACTCTGTTCTTAAGTTAAAAACCAAACTCGAAAGGTTTAGAAGCCTGTGCTTTTCAATTGTTTGCAAAATATGCTGGTCCATGGCTTCTCAAAATGCAGTTATTTGACAGTGTCAGGTGCTTCTCCCATAGATGTGACTATTCTTCTGAGTAATGCGAGGGAACTTAACCACTTCATTTACTTGTAAATGATAAATAATTACAGAAACAAAGATTACAAAGAATAATAAATGGATGGTGTTGATAATATACCGTTGTATTCATATTTTTCTTGAAATATTTTTCTGTAGCTTCTCATTGAAAGATCCCCGAGCTTCCCTCCTCATCATATAAAGCAAGAACTCATTCCAAGTGTCAATGGGGCCTGGCAAGCACCAGTGCACACAATCAGCTACAGTCACATTGCTATGAGGTGAGCGCCCATAATGGTTTGGGTGCCCATCTGGCCTCAGCAGCATTGCTTCTGTTGTAGGTAGTAGCTCAAATTTCGAGCCCCTATTCCTCCCTTTTTTCTGTGCTTTCCTTAGTTCTTCAACTTGTGTCAGGTAGAATTCCAATTCATAACCATCAAGCTTCTTTTCCTCGGTTGTAAAGGGCATTGTCCTGATACAATTCCCTCCTTCATTCCATGCTCCATTTTCGAAGTGTGAAGGAGAAAACGTCCTTAAGAATGTAATGCCCTTGTAGTTCTTTAGGCTTTGAAGGGTCTTCAAGGCAGTTCGAAATGCCATTCTGTAGCCGAAGTACATTGTAATAGCAGTAATGTTGTCCATGTAGCAGTTATGACAACCCACAACCTGACCATTCATGTAGTATATCAGAGGACGGAAGAACCATTGTCCAGCTGAGATGATCACATAGTCGAAATTTTCAATCTCGCTAGCCCATGCCTCATCAGCTTGGTCTAAGTAAAGGCTCATCAGGCTGTTTAGGGAATGACCACTGGAGTCTGCATCACGGGACTTAACCAAGAATGGAGACCAAAGAGTCGCAAGGGTAAACCTGTAATCAGCGTAGAACCAGCGTTTGAAATATGCCGTGTCTACTGCATATCTATGAGAAATATCCACGGGATAGGTCACCTGAAAGATGAAGATCAGGAATGAGAATCAAATTTATATTAGAAAAGCTTCTCAATTTTGTGCCTCTAATTTGGCTTGTAGAGTTCTTGATACTGATTGTCTGGTAAATAAAATAACTACATCCTAGCAAATTCTGGTCTAATTTTAAGATATTTAAGTTTAATGGTGTCAGTTATTACAACATGGAGTTTATAACTCGAGTTTCTTGGTGATTCAATCCTTATCTATGGATATATGCTATGAGCAGTGATTGAGAACTTACACTGGCTAAGAGACACAGCAATGATTGCATTTGGTTCCTACCTACGGAGTCTCCGACGAAGGCCATCTTCTTCCCTTTAACAAGTTCCAAGAACAGCTTTGCATTAAAGAACGGTAGCTCACATTCGTCTGGTCTCCACCTCCATTTCATAAACTCTGTATCAGGTCTCCCAGACTTCATGCAATTGTGCTGGTCGATGATTAGGCTACAAGTTGCATCAGTGTAGTAAGGCCCTTTAGGATAAGGAATCCATTTTCCACTAAAGATGTCACATTCCTTCACCGTTCCTATGTTTCTCAAATCACTGACATCAATCTTAGGAGATGAAAGTGGAGAATGTGAAGTTGAAAACAGGTAGAGAGGGATTATAGTGAGGAAAACTAGACTGAAGGCTAGCAGCAGCAACTTTTTGGAGGTGCCGTGCTGTGAGTTCTTTCCTCTGGAAAACTCATTGTCATTAAAATTCATGGTGAAGCGAAAAAAGTAACTTCGCATTTAGTGCATACTATATAGCAGCAATTGTTTTTATAATGTTTCTGGACATGTATCGAAAGTTGACCAATTATTAGTTTTAACAGCTGTTAGAGCTGAGGTTTGAGAGTTCTTGCTGGTTCTCAGTTAATACACCTTTTGTCTTTGGTGAAGCATCATTATCTACATTGAATAGTAGCTTTGGAAATTCCTAACCGTTTCGTTTTCCAATCAATTCTGTCATTACCAACCTTAATACAGGTGAAGTTTGAGTATTAAATCACAATCATGATGTAAATGCCCTTTATTTTGGTTAACCATCGTGATCATAATTGAGCACTACGTTTCTCTGTCATATTAGTTTTCATACCATACTTTTCCAGCAGCCTTCTTTTTACCTAAAAATGTTAGCATCATGATACTGATAATATTGCCTGTACAGACTTCATTACTAGTTTGTTTGTCTAATAAACGTGCCCTAATCGTATTTACCAGCAATAACTGTAATGGAAATCAAAGCCATGTCTATTAAATATGCTATGACACACTTTTGATGAGCTTGGAAGCTGGAAATGACTCAAGCCAAGTTTCGAAATAAAGGGTGGAAATGGACTGCATTCCTTTCTGCAGCTGCTCTCATTCCTTATTTTCTAGACACAGAAATGTGTGCACAGTTTTGTCTAGGGCCACATGGGAAAAGGAATGCAACAGAATTATAACATGATCAAACAGTAACCACATTTTATAGCCAACAATTCCCAGCAATCATAAGGCTCATGGATACACTGTGCCACCTCATGGTGTTTAGCTTTGCAGGTATCTTCAAATACAAGTACAGGAATGCTCTGTTGGTTGTATTCAGTGCCAAGTGACACAGGCGTGGCTTAGGAGGAAAGTTATCGATGATTGCAAATCGCATTTCTGTGACACTGGGCACATTTCAACACATTTTTCTTAGAGGAAAGGTTAGCTTACCTTTTGCTTTGATAGTCGACTGCTACCTACATCTTTCTGAACTAAAATATCAGCTGAGACCCTATTACACGCCCCCACCTAGTGTGACAACCAAGATTGGTGGGACTTCAGAGGCTGCTGAGTTATTCTTTACGCTTTCCTTTATTTGATTTAAAATATTTTTCCCATTTAAATTGATTTGAGAAGAAGGAACTAGCAGTTGGAATTTAGAAGGAATAGTTGTCTAACCACACCAGAATCCTTGTAAACTTGTAAAAACTCACAATTGGGATCGTGATCTTTTTTTTTCCCCTTGATCTTTTCATTTCAGATAAATCTTATAGCTATTGTGATTCAACTTCAAGGTCCAGAACAGGTTTGAGATTGGAAGTTCAAGCTCGGGTAGGAGGCTATTAAGGCAAGACTTTCTGCATTTTTTAAGTCCAAGACTTGACTGCATTTATGACAGAAACATTTTAGCAGTAAGGAAAATGTTAAGAAAATTAATTATCTAGGTTATTTAAGAAGAACAATAATTTAGGTCAAAAGGTGATGATGAAGTAGGGTTACATGTCTAGCATTATCTAGGATTAGCGGTGGGGTTACTGGGGTATGCTAAGAACCTCTGATTATTACTGCTAGGGTTGCTCTTATACCACAATATTTTAAGATCTAATACATGAAATTGCTTTCCTTTTCTATAATGATTTCTAAGGTAGTAAGTGACCAAGGGCAGAACTAAAAGAAGAATCCTGCTCCTCTTCCCTTGCTTCCAGGAAACGTTGCTACTGCCTGTCAGTGATCTTATGCAAGATGCTCACTGCTAAAATATGATAACATTTTATAGAGATACTAGTGAAACATCTTCATTGTGAAAATACAAAGCTCCCGGTGATTCATTAGTGCCTAGTTTCTTTGTTTTTTTTTCTATCTTTTCTGCACTTGAACAGGGCGTTTTGAACTAGAACTAGAAACAACACCATCCTGATTGAGATGGTTGATCGCACTTGGGCGTAGAATCCCTTTAACAGATTCTAATGATGCTTTTATAATTTTTACCGTCCGTCTCTCAGGAGTTTGGACCATAACCAAATGGAAGATATTGACTCGGAGACGACTGGCAACTTGAAATAAATAATAAACAACAAAAACTGGAAATCAGAAACCATGCCTTTTCACACTCCACATGACTCCCCCAACCATTTGCCTGATCCAAACCCATCAGATTGCATTGAGCTGAATATTTTGTAGTCTGCTACTGAATGGCTCTTCAGTGCCTTTCCCACTTCAGCATCTGAAGCAAGAGCTCGTTCCAAGTATCAATTGGGCCTGGTAAGCACCAATGAACACAATCGGCAATAGTCACATTCTCATGCGGCCAGTGTCCATAATGGTTTGGGTGTCCATCTGGCCTCACAACCATTGCTGCACTTATGTCTAGCAACCTGAAATCTAAGCCCCTCCTTTTTCCTTCCCTTTTTGCTCTTCTGAACTCCTTTACTTGAGTCAAGTATAGCTCCAAATCACCCCCTTCCAATTTCATTTCTCCATTAGAAACGGGCTGCGTCCTGACACAATTGCCTCCTTTATTCCATTCCCCGTTCTCAAAATGTGCCGGTGACAAGGTCCTCAAAAATGTTACCCCACTGAAACTTGCAAGGCTGAGCAGGGTCTTGAAAGAAGTTCTAAAAGCCTTCCTGTATCCATAGAACATTGTGAGGTTCTTGATGGTGTTCTTAAGACATCGATGGCATCCAACAACCTTGCCATTTTCATAAAATACTTGTGGTCCATAGAACCATCTTCCAGCCGAGATGATCACGTAGTCATACGTCTCAATTTGAGCTGCCCAGGCATCGTCGGCCTCATCCAAGTAAAGATTCAAAAGGCGGTTATTGGTCGGGCCATGAGGGTCTGTGTCAATGGTTCGAACCAAGTGGGGTGCCCAAGAGGATGCTAGTGTGAAGTTGTAGTTAACATAGAACCATCTCTTGAATCTTTTATCTTCTGTGTAAGAAATAATGTCTTCAGGATAGACCACCTGTGAGTACAGAAGTGAATTTATCATGCAAAAAAAACACTTGCTTCAATGATCAGCTACTTATTTTTTACTAATTCTGAAAACTTACTCTGGCTAAGAGACACTGCAGTGACTGCATTTGGTTTCTTCCTAAGGAGTCTCCAACAAATGCCATTGACTTCCCTCTTACAAGCTCCAAAAACTGCTCCGCATCGAAGCGAGGCAGCTCACACTTGTCTGGTTTCCACTTCCATTTCATGAAATCAGTATCTGGTCTGCCAAACTTCATGCAGTTTTGTTGATCAAAGATTTCTCGACATGTTGCATTATTATAGTATGGCATATTCTGATACGAAATCCATGTCCCACGAAATATGTCACATTTTTTGCTCTCAGAGCTCTTATAAGGCAGCCATATTGGTGATGAGATATTCAGGATGTAGAGAGGAATCATGGGGGCAAGAATTATTAGAACAAGGGTTATGAGAAGTTTGGTCATGCCATTGTCTAAAAAGTTTTTGCCAAGGTGAAATTCAGGTACATGAATCATAATTGGAGAGAAAACGGAGAGTTCTTTTTTATTTTTTTTTATTTTTTTTTATGTATCAGTTCATTTTATATGCCTGGAAGCTAAACAAATATTATAATGAATCAACAGTTGCGAATCTTCCCTTTCACACAGCGTAATCATGTCTCTGAAGGTTAAATGTATGCCCAATATTTCCCTTTCTTTGTATTAAATGGTGAAAAGGAAAAGGGAGTTTGACACAAGTCATGCAAGGCTGGAAAGTTTCAATTAGGAGCCTTGAATTTATAGCCATGAAAGAAAGGTGAAGGCTACTTGATGTGTGTGATGTGTGATGGAAGAAGATGTTCCACCAAACCTCACAAGGTATACTGTTTCCTTTTCTCCAAGATCCAATAATCTTCCTAGCTACTTCCTTGAATTTGAATAATTGGTGACAATTCCTTACGTTTTAATTTCTACTTTAAGGACTAAATCGAAATGCAGATCCTAGTTAAGGGATTACTTTCTTATATATTTTCCCTCAAAATTCGGTTAGGGTGGTGTGATTTGTCTTATTCCCACCCTATTTTCTTTATTATTATTCTTACTCCATTATTTATTATTATA